>Ga0209936_1000198_pt1 | contig 39522 bp, 35 predicted proteins | sample SalPonR1_A_D1_MG_FD_185694 | JGI IMG/M metagenome (GOLD analysis project Ga0209936, IMG submission 185694) | Salt pond soil microbial communities from South San Francisco under conditions of wetland restoration - Salt Pond MetaG R1_A_D1_MG... ...
GGTAGCTTGCGTGGTAGCTTGCGTGGTAGCTTGCGTGGTAGCTTGCGTGGTAGCTTGCGTGGTAGCTTGCGTTATCAAAGGTATAATTGTCTTAAAGACATCTCCCTCAACAAATTCAGGCTCTGCTCCAGAGTAGATTTTATTGTACTTATAGATGTTCCTAACTCCTGAACCTAGCTCATCAACCCATCCAATTTCTTTAAAGAACTTTGCAATCTTTGGATTCTTAGGATAAGGAGAAAAATCATCCGGATCAATGATGCCTTTGCCATGTGGTTTATTACCATTTTCGATGTAGACCATATCTCTTTCTATAATCATTTTTGCTGGGAAAGGATTTGAGAATTCCCTATGAATCAATAAATTAGTAATGGCTTCCCTAAATATCTTATCTCTTATACTGATTCTCTGCGTCCCCTCGAGATAAAATTTATCATTGAGATGTTTAGAAACAAACTGCATCAATCTCTCATAACTCCTTAAAAGATTCACCCTTATATCATCTCGATCATCGTACCTATCAAGATTTTCCCTCCTCAAAATAGCATCAGTTCTATAATGAGGAAGGGCCGTTTGTATCATGAGCTCACTGCCAAAAATTAAAATTCCAGCAAGGGTAATACCCTGTTTACCTGTGCTCTGGTCTTTCAAATACATTCCAGCACTTTTCAGCAGATCAATGTTATCCATCGAAACCCACGGGTGGCCGGGTCTCAAGTTCCCAACAGTTTTTCTAACCTTTGTGAACAATTCGTCTTCCAGCTCATCCATTTCAGCATACGGGAACATTCCGTTTTCTGTATATGTGGTTTGCTTTCTCATGTACAATCCAGACACAAGGTTTGTGTTACTTGTAATGTCAAAATCTCCATCTTCGTTACGATCAAAGATTTTCCCCTTACAACGATGCACCTGAGAACTCTCAGGTATATTAATGTATAGTATTGTCTTCCCATCTACTTCAACATCTTCTACTGCCAAGTAAAAAGCAGGATTGAGAGTTAGTGGATTATTAAGCGATGTAACGAAATCCTTCTTCAGCCGCTCTACAGAATCTTTATCAACGCCCAAAATATCACCGTTATCCTTAACACCAAGGAATAGATGCCCACCATGGCGATTCAAAAATGCGCATACCGAGTCATACACATCCTTATTCAACTTCGTTTTACTCTCTTTAAATTCTACAGTAATGCTTTCCCCACCACTGATTATTTTCTTTAAATTTTCTGTACGCATTATTCAACACCTTCTACCAGACTATAATTTTATTTATAAATATAAAATCTCATCATTACGAATTGTTTTAAATAACCTTTCCCGGTACATTAGTCCCTATCAACTTTTATAGTGCCTTTACTCTTTTACTTCCCCAAAATGGTCCCGTCTGCTTTTTCCCTCTTTCATCCTCCATCCAACACATTTATAGTTTACATAATCATATTCAAAATAATTATACCTTATTTAAGATGAAACATATACTTCATATAACACTTGATTCGCCAGCCCATAATATAAAAATCCCTGTAATTAGAGATGTATTGTCTCTTTGCGACTTTCTTCATACCCACGGCTTCACATGATTCCAGCTAAAAGCAATGCAAATCCAGCCGCTAAACCTGCCCATGCAAAGATAACCAGCCAAGCCGGATGCTCATTTAATTCTATTCCATCAATCTCCGGATCTCGATCCATAAACTCAAGTATTTCTTGATCAGAGGCTCCATCGGCCTCCATTTGTTTTACAACCTCTCTATATTCTTTCAAATAAGGACCAACCTGGCGATAACTCATGTACAAACTAGATACTGCAGTTGCAATGCCTATCAGAGCTGTTAGCCAAAACACAGTCATACGTCCATTTGAATAATGCAAGAATGCAGCTATGGTATAAAGCGCTATGCTTATTTTCGCTAACATATAATCACCTACTCGGCATCTGTTTTCCCTATCAGTATTTGTAAATAATATTATATATATGTATAATATTGGTATATGTAAAAGGGGAGGGGAATCAATTGAAATCATTATTGAAATATATCAATCAATGGGCAAGTTATGTTCTGTGTTTTGCAAAAACACTATTCATGAATAGCACTTGCAAGAATCTTGAAATTATTGCGCTCCGCAGCCAGCTTGCGCTTTTAACCGAGCAACTTGAAAACAAGAAAATTAAAAAGACCAGACCTACTTCTGCTTTCAGGCAGCTGTGGGTGATTATTTCAAAAGTCCACAGAAACTGGAAATCGGATTTAGTTGTAGTTAAGCCTGCTACAGTTATTAGATGGCATAAGAAAGCTTTCAAGCTTCACTGGAAAAAGAAGTCGCGAAAAAGAGGAAGGCCTCCTGTTTCCAAAGCTGTTATTGAAATCATTAGAAAAATCCATAGAGAAAATCCTCTGATGTCGACCGAAAAAATTCACGATATGCTGGTTTCTATGGGAATCATTGATCCTCCATGTCCAAATTCAATTGCCAAGTACATTCCCTCAACAAGAAAACCACCATCGGACAAGCAGATTCAATCCTGGAAAACATTCCTCAAAAACCATGGAAAAGAGATATGGTCAATGGATTATTTTACAGTTCCTACTTTTTTATTCAAAATCCTATATGTACTAATCATTATCAACCATGGCAACCGGAAGATTGAGCATTTTGCAGTGACTACAAACCCGAACCTGTTTTGGATTAAGCAACAAATAAGAAATGCTACGCCCTATGGCCATAAGCCAAAGTATCTTGTACATGACAATGATTCAGTTTTTGTCTGCAATGATTTTCAAGCTTTTCTGAAAAAACTCAACATCACATCCAAAAGGACTGCTTATCATTGTCCCTGGCAAAACGGAGTTTCAGAGAGAATAAACGGCATAATACGCCAAGAACTAACAAACCATATTATTCCACTCAACGAAAAACATCTTTATGACTTACTGTATGAATATATCAATGGCTACTATAACACACATAGAACACACCAAGGCATAAACAGGAAAACGCCTCTTCCTCTGCCAAAATATATGCTTACAAAATTAGAAGAAACCAAGCTTCAACCAAAACCAGTACTTAATGGCTTATATCATACATATACGAAAGTGGCATAAATACGTAAAATGCATTCTTTCAGATCTATTTATATAGGTCCTTTTGTTGTGTCACCAAAATAAGTTTGCCAATCTATAAGTAAGCGTAAATCATAGCACACATTGACAAATAATAAAGCCAGCGCTTGATACTCTCGCTGGCGGCAATCAATCTTTACTTATGTTTTTTCTGACGCTTTCGGGTAATGAATCTGACCATGGCAAACAAGCCTCAAGAGCACTCGAATCAGTCAGATTGATGTTTGGAAGCATTTCAAACAGGTGAGTCAAATACTGAAATGGCAATAAGTTGTTTGCCTTTGCCGTTTCGATGATGCTGTAGGCAATTCCGCTTGCAGTAGCTCCAAGGGGTGACTTGGAAAAGAGGAAATTCTTTCTACCGATAACAAACGGTTTTATGGCTCTTTCGGCCAGATTGTTGTCGATTGAGAGTCTGCCGTCTTCAATATAAATTATGAGTTTATCCCAAAGTTTCAATGTATAGCTGATTGCTTGCCCAAGCTTGCTCTTGGGAAGAGTCTTCCTGGATTCTTCAATCAGCCAGGCATGAAACTTATCAAGGACAGGCTTTGATGCTTCTTGACGTTTTTGATGTCGCTCTTCATTACTTAGGTTTGAGGCTTGTTTTTCAACAGCATATAATCTTCGAAACATCTTCAGTGCTTCAGATGATTTGGTACTTCCAAGAGCCGCACTGTCAGGAGCTGCATCAAGAGCTTCCTTGAATTTTCTTCTGGCATGCGCCATGCAGGCCATATGCCTGACTTCATCAAGACCACCATATGCGGCATATCCGTCAGTTTGAAGATAGCCACTATAACCTTTAAGAAAGTTTTTTGCGTGTCTTGCTGCCCTGGACTTCTGGTAATCATAGAGAATGATTCGTTTTGAGCTTTTATCTCCGGATGCGTACAACCACATGTAATTCTTCTTATTGTCTTTTTCATCAAGAACATTAAGAACCGTTTCATCGGCATGAATGATATCTTCTTTCAGAAGATGAGTCCTCATCCTTTCATAAAGCGGAGCAAGCCAGGTTCCCGTTCCCTTTATGACCCAAGAGGCCATGTTTTGACGAGAAATGTCTATTCCAAGATTCTCAAAGCCTTTTTCCTGCCGGTATAGAGGCATTGCCTCGGAATACTTCTTGTTCATGATAAAGGCAAGCAGTGATGGGCTTACCATAGAACCCGGTAGTACAGGATGAGGCATAGGAGCTGTCATAATGTTGGATTCGCCTTCCTCATCGCATACCCTGCAGGCATAACATTGCCGGGTATGATGGACAACAATTACCTTTGCAGGTATGACCTTGAGTTCTTTCCGTACCTCTGTTTTCATTTTGTGCATAGCGCTTCCGCATTTTGCGCAGGTTTTTTCTTCCTCTGTAAGGTCATAGAATATTTCTTCAACAGGAAGGTCGTCATAAGTCTTGCGGGTCTTGCTTTTACCTTTCTTTCGGGAATAGGCAATCTGCTCGATATCCGGCTCGTCGTTTTTCTTGACGGATTCAATCTCCGCTTCGTTGAAGAGGGACATTTGTTCATCAGACATCTTTTCGCTCGATTGACCATACTGTTTCTTGGCACCGAGCTTGAGCTGCTCTTCGTACCACTTAATTTTGGCTTCTTGCTGCTCAACGGTTTGCCTGAGAATATGATTTTCAGTCTCTAATTCTTCACTCTTTTGCTTGAAGAAACCGAGCGGATTTTCAGTTGTGTTTTCGGCTGTAAGCCTTGAATTATCAATGTTTTTCATGTTTCCATTATACCATGGACGGGGCAACAAAAAAAGCCCTAAATGCTTCAAAACTCAACATTTAAAGCTATATGATCTGTCGTTCGGTAACTGCCCTGTGGGCTTGTCTTTCTTTAATCGTCAAACCATCAAGCAGCCATCTGAAAGACCTTTCGTCTACCTCAAGATGAGTTCCGCTGATGGATTCAGGCCAACTGAAATGATCTTTTTCAAGACGTTTGTAGTGGAGCCAGAATCCACTGCCATCCCATTCCAGTATCTTTATTTTGTCTCTTTTTCTATTGCAAAAGACATACAGGTTCTTTGAGAAGGGATCCAGTTTGAATTTTTCTTGTACGATCAGAGATAGTCCATCGATTGCTTTTCTAAGATCGGTTGGGCCGAGCGCCAGATAGACTTGGTCTATCCGGCGGTTAGGAAACATGTTGCATCAAAATTTTTACGACAGAATGGATCATTTCTTCTGTCGGCTCGGTAATTTCAATATCTGCATTGCCGATTCTCATTTTGAAAGTGCTTTTGTTTTCTTTATGCTCTGTCTTTTTCAGACTGACCCATGAAGTCTCTTGCACAGAAGGTTGTTGGCTGCTTATCTTGGTTCTTTGTTTCCAATACTTGAATGTATGATAGCTTATATCTTTCTCTTGACACCACTGCTTTTGCGATAAACCGCTTTGCTTCTGAGCTTGAATGTTTTGGTCCCAGAGTTGTTGTTTTTCTTTTCGATCCATTTGGTCATCACCTCTACTTTTAGGGTGATTCTATCATGAACTGTTTGATTAGGGTATGTGTGTTACGATTGACGCTTACTGAACCATTTGATGTATATGGTTTTCGTTCCCATGGGACATATTCTCCATCTACATATTTCTTCACTGTATTTCTTGATATGCCAAGTTTCTTGGCTATTGCCCTTTGCGACATTTTCTCTTGTACACTTAGCTTTCTTATTGCTTCATAGATTTCCATATCGATTTTCACGCCTTTCACCCCTATACGATAGTATTGGTTCTATCATATAGTATTTGTATTTGGGTGGCTCAAAAATCTATGCCCATTTGGGCAGCTAATGGCTCAAAAATATTGTATCATTCACAGGTATTTTTCTTCAACGCAAAAACTCAATAATTATTTTAGTTGCTTAACCATTCAGCTACATCAATAATCTGAATTCCCTCATACTGATACTGTTCATGCCTCGTTCTTGCAATTAGCAGCTTAGGATATGCATCTTTTATTTTAAGCAAGGAATCAACTTCTCGCGCAAAAGTCTTTTCATTAGAAATATCATCAGACACTTGAATATAGATCTTTTCAGTCTGCTTGACTGCAACAAAGTCAATTTCTTTTTTATATAGCACACCTACATAAATTTCATAGCCTCTTCTCATTAGTTCAAGCGCAACTATATTTTCAATCACTCTACCATAATCAAGATTTCTGGTTCCTAACTTAGCATACCGAAATGCATGATCACTCAGATAATACTTTTGACTGGATGATAAATATTTTTTCCCACGGATGTCATATCTCCTAACCTTATAAAATGCAAATGCATTGCATAGATAGTCAAGATATGCGCCGACTGTCTTATGATTAATTTTATCAACATTTTTCGTAAGTGTATCTGCTATCTTTCTTGATGATGTCAGATTTGAAATATTATCCATCATAAATTCAGCAATCTTATCCATTAGAACAATATTTCTAATTTTATACTTTTGCCTAATATCCCGTAAAATTAGTGTGTCAAATATATCCGCAAGATACTTATACCTCTCTTCCTGCTTTTCATATAAATATGAGCCTGCCATTCCACCTTCTTTCATGTATCGATCAAATGCTATTTGAATGTCTGCCATTTTGTAATATCTCAGATATTCAGAAAAGGAAAACGGAAATACTTCTATTTCATAAGTACGACCTGTGAATAATGTTGCTAAATCGCTGCTTAACAGGAATGCATTGGAGCCTGTAACACAAATATCGTATTTCTCAGTAGAATGCAGGCTGTTTATAGTCAACTCAAACTGCTCACACATTTGTACTTCATCAATGAATACATAGTTTTCTTTCTTTCTATCATATTTATCTTCAATGTAATCATTTAATGCATGATATTCTTTAAGCGACTCAAACTTCAAATTTGTAAGATCTATAAAAATAATATTGGATTCCGGCTCATTCTCTTCAATCCAAGCAACATATTTTTCCAACAGTTTCGATTTTCCAGAACGTCTTACGCCAGTAATTACTTTTATATCATGTGTCCCTTTTAAGCTTATTAACCTATTTAGATAACTTTCTCTATCAATTAGCTTCATTTCATCACCACCTTCACAAACATTATACCATTCTATTTCCCAATATCAACTTAATTTCATATTTGGGAAATAGTATTTTGCTTATACATAATAAAAAACCAATTATAATTTACATTATTAACCCCTAATTCTTAACTTCCTGAAAAAATTAACTCTCTAGTGCCTAATTCATCCTTTATCGGCATGTTACTCGTTCATAAAATCAAGAATTTCTTCAAGACTCTTCTCGCTGCTTATGAATGCTGTATTTGGTGCAAATGATTACTGACTACATGAATTATTACGACAACCAGAGAGTTCAGCGAAATCTTGGAGTGCTGACACCTTCTGAAAAACATCAATCATATTTTCTGGCAGCATAAAAACTGCCAACAGATCTTTAACCATTGGCAGTAAATACTTTTTGTTTTTTTAGTTGTCTACTTGACGGATAGCAGTTCACTTTTCTAATTGCAAAAGTCCATTTCCCCAATTATAAAAAATTAAATTCATTTCTCTAAAGCGATTGTACTTATATAGAAGGTCTAAGAATTTGTCACACCCCCAACCCAGCTATACTAAATCAGTTTGGGTTGGGGGTGTAAATTTTATTTTTCAAGCCAATCATTTGTAGCTTGTAGTAATAGCGCCACACCTCTTTTGAATATATCTTCATTTACTGCGAATTTGCTATTATGATGTGGATACAAAATTCCATCTACAGGTTGATGTGAACTTAAGAAAAAGAAAGTTCCAGGAACTTCATTAATAAAGTAAGCCATATCTTCTCCACCCATAACAGGTTTTTTTATTTCTATTATCTCGTCCTCAGGCATAACTTTTTTCGCAGAATCCACAAATTGTTTTGTTATCTCTGAATTGTTTATCACTGGAGGATAGCCAAAAGTATAATCGATTTCTACCGAACCTCTCATTCCATCTGCTACACTTTTTGAAATTTCCTTAAATCTTTTTGCTAAATTCGCTCTTACTGTTTGGTCTACAGCTCTAACTGTGCCTTCTAATTCTACAGTGTCTGGGATAATATTGTATTGGCTACCACCTTTAATCATTCCAAAGGTTATAACTGCAGGATCTGTAGGACTAATTTCTCGACTTATAATAGTTTGTACATTCCCGATGATTTGTGATGTTATAGATATTGGGTCTATACTGTTTTCCGGATATGCCCCATGGCTTCCTTTTCCTTTTATTGTCATTTTAAATCTATCCAAGCAAGCCATCATGCTTCCATAAGAGACTATAACTTGGCCATCTCGTCTATCTCCAGTTATCCCCCCAATATGAAGGCCCATTACACCGTCTACTTTGGGATTTTCAAAAGCTCCATCATCTAGCATAGGTTTAGCTCCACCAGGTCCCTCTTCTGCTGGTTGAAAGATCAGTTTAACATTTCCCGTCATATTATCTTTGTTTTTATTTAGAATCTTTGCAACGCCTAACAGTATCGCAGAATGACAATCATGCCCACAAGCATGCATATTTCCATTTGTTGATGCAAAATCCAAACCTGTCTCTTCTAATATTGGCAAGGCATCCATATCTGCTCTTAATGCTATGGTCTTTCCTGGTTTTTTACCCTCAATAATTCCTACTATACCTGATACACCAACATTTTTTCTATGAGGAATTCCCATATTATCTAGTTGATCTGAGATATATTTAGATGTCTGCGGCAAATCAAGGCCCACTTCTGGAATTTGATGCAGCTCTCTCCTCCAATTAATGACATCCCCTTGAACCGATTTAGCGAGATCATTACAATTCATTTTTCCCTCCTCGTATACTATGTTTAGGCATAAATATTTGAGGTACAAACATAGTTATTAAATTTAAGATATCCTAGATGCTTTGGCTAAATATGCTGGACTGACTTGAAGCCAGAATCAGTCCAGCAATTTTAAGTCCGATACAACCCTGTCTCCTTCAAAAATCATACTATTTATTGAAGGTTTATTTCTTATGTCAATCTTTATTCTTTCAATTCTTTTCTTTTGAAATCTTATCTTGACATACTGCCAAACAACTATTTTACTAAGTAGTTTTCAATCATTGCAATGTAGAACTGAATGCATTCCATATAGCTATCTACGGAAACAAATTCATTTGGTTGATGTGCCATATCCGCATCTCCTGGCCCATAGAATATACATGGCAGGTTTGTAGATGGTAAGAATATCGATGCGTCAGTATAAAAATTAACTCCTTTTGCTTCTACATCTTTATCAAACTCTTCTTTGATTGTCTCTATAGCCATTTTAACAAATGGATCAGATGCTTTTGTTTCAACAGCTGGTCTGTCGTTTAATACTTTTACGTCCGCTTTAAAATCTTTAATTTCATCTGCTAATTTTTCGATGATTTCTTCAAAATCTTTAACTATATCTGCATGAACTTGACCTGGGACTGTCCTCATGTCTATTGTTAAAGAGCATTTGTCTGGTACAACATTTGTTTTTACTCCACCGCTAATAGTAGAAATATTCATTGTTGGATGACCAACAACAGTATTTTCTACATATTTGAATTTGTAACTTACCAACTCACTTATTAAAGCATTCATATGAGTAATTGCGTTGATCCCTTTATGCGTAAAAGCCCCGTGAGCTGTCTTTCCATATGTTGTAATTTCAACCCAGAAAGCTCCTTTTTCAGCCACATTCACTCCATTGGAACTTGGTTCGCCAATAATTATAGCACTTACTCCATCAAGCCCACCTTCATCTCTATACTTTACTGCTCCAATGCTATCAGTCTCTTCCCCAGCTGTTGCAGTGTATATAAAATCTCCTTTAAGTTCCCAGCCAGCTTGTTTTACGGCTTTAATTGCCATAAGCATCGCTGCTAGGCCACCCTTCATATCAGCAGATCCTCTTCCATAAATTTTATTATTTACCAAAGCTGCACTATAAGGTCCATGTTCCCATTCAATATCTCCTGGAGGTACAGTATCCAAATGTCCGTTAAACAAGAGCGCTTCTTTTTCTCCCGTCCCATTTATCCTACCGACTACATTGCCTCTATTTCCCTCAAAGGCATCTACATAGTTTTTTACTCCAATTTCATCTAATTTTGAGCTTATAAACTCTGCAAGAGGTAGTTCGTCTCCGGGTGCATTAACAGTTTTAAATTTAATTATGCTCTGTAATAGTTCTATAGCTTCATCCTTGTTCACATAATCTAAAGCTTTTTTATCCATCATAATCAGTTCCTCCTTTAAGTGTTCTTTTGTTGCTTTTTATAAGAAAATACGGCAAAAGCAATTGTAGAAAATACAGACACGGGTATTACAACATAGACTGGTAGAACCTTGATTACTCCTAACATGATTAGAACTAGTGTAAGTGCAAAAGCACCATACTTATGGAATTTAATAGCAAACAGTGCGAACATTGCTCCAAAAATACCAGGTAATACAAACCCAAAAGCATCTATTACAACTGGTGGAAACAATTTGAACAACTGATTCCCTGCTACAGCGGCTATAGTTACTACTATAAGGTTTGTTATAATTGATCCTGCTATTCCAAGAGTTGCAACTAGCTCCGCTTTGTCACTTCCTGATTCGACCTTAAGTGCCTCTTGAGCTACAGCTGCACATGGAAGTCTCATATTTCCGATGTTCCCTGCTAAGAATGACATGTACGTTCCGGAAACTCCAAGTACAGGGAAAAATGATATAGGCTCTATCAGATAATATGATCCATAAATTGATGCTATTAAGAACCATCCTGTGAGTATATTACCAATTGGCGGCAAAGCTCCATATTTTATCCACAAATACATCACTGGTAAAAAAGAAAGCGGTACTGCTAATAAAATCGTCCATCTGCCTGTGTTGATTATCGGTTTGCTAAAACTTTTTTCAAATTCCGAAGAGTTTTTACCTAGATTTTTATTAGTTGCTAAATTATCCATTCCATTACCTCCTTATTTATGATTTATTTAAACATAACTCCTGCAACCATCCCAACTATCATTGCGATACCTAAGTTATATTCTAATAATTTCGGTATTTTTTTAGACAATTTTAATAGAATTACCATAGCAATCCCTGCAGCTACAGCGGCAATAAGTCTTCCACCACCTGCTACCAAATGTCCACCTACTAAAAATGCAAACGCACCTAGCATTGCAGCACCACCAATTTCTACTGTAAGCTTATCATCGCCCTTAGATACTTTATCTCTTATTCCTTCAAGCTTATGTGTAAATAATCCACAAAATAATAACCATCCAATTCCATTAAGAGTCATTGTCCATACTGAATTTGTGTATTCGAGCACTCCGTAATTTGGCCCTCCAAATTCAACGCCCATCGCCTGTGCACCCATAGTCGCCGCAGTAAGCTCTGTGGGTGCTGAACCTATTATTGCTAGTCTCATCCAAGTTATTGGCGCACCTATTACAGCCATCATTCCAAGCATTACTATAAAAACCGCAACTGCTGGTCCTATAGCAGAAACGGCACCAATCTTAAAGGCTTTACCTGCTTCCTTAGATGTCATATCAGCATATTTGATAGACGCGTATGCTCTCTTTGAGAAAAGGACAGCTTGTATTCCTACTAATGACACCACCGGTAATGCCATTAGCCACAATACAGGATCATTCGCTACTTTTAAATAATCACTCATACTAAATCCTCCTTGTCTTTTTATTTTGATTAATATGTTGTTTACACTTATTATTTTCTCATAATAATGTTTTCACTTGTTTATAAAAATAAACTTTCTCATTGTATCATTGTAAATTCCCACAAATTCAATATCTGATTTTAGCCATAAAAGAAAAACCTCTCATTCTTGAGCAATCTTCTATCGTTTTACTGCAAAAAAAAAGAGCCAAATTCTGCTCTTTGGTCTTTTAACCATATCGATTGGCTGTTTTATTAATACCGCCAAGTAATTCAATCCAGAAGGATTATCGTTCTGGCATTCAATATTCTGCCCATTTACGACTTCTACTTATCGAGCCTACATCCACATTTTTTAAACAACAGTAATCGCCATGGACGGTTTTTTTTGATTATTACCCATTCTTTCTTTTGCCACTAGCTTTATACAATTTTCTCAATTAAGTCCATGAATTTAAGTGTTATTTCTATTTTAATTCTCTCAATAGGGTCATTTAAATCAATATCACATAATTGCTGTATTTTAGAGATTCTATATCTAATTGAGTTTGTATGCAAGAACAACTTCTTGCCAGTAATATTAAAGTTGGATTCACATTCCAAAAATACACTCAAAGTCTCAATTAATTCTTCCCCATTTTCATCTTGAATTAAGGGTATGATTTTATTAAAAACATTACCGAAATCTCTCTGTTGCAGATTTTCAAGCCTCAATAATCCAAAAGGCCCTAGCTCATCGAAAGGGATTGTTTTTTTATTTCTAAATAAGTATTTCCCAACTTCTAATGCTTTTAGTGATTCTATATAACTTCTTTTTATGCCAAGAATTTCATTGACTTCGGAGCCTATTCCTATTCTAAAGGATTCAGTATGAAAACAATCTACCAAGTTCTTAATAATAGTGTTAAACATCTTACTAATAACATGAGAAGCTTGAATCATTCCTTTTGTATCTGTTATTACTACAATAGTATCCTGATTTACAATTCCAAAAATATTATTGCAACTTTTAACATGTGCTAGAACACTATGATAAATCTTATCTCTATGACTGTAAAAATTTGTATTTTCATCTTCGGCTTTAATTGTAGTAACAATATAAGAGCTATATATATTAATTTTCATCTTTCTTATCCCAACAACAAATTCCTCTACCTCTGAATAGGTTCCTAGCTCTCCAGAGACCAATTTTTTAATAAAATCGTCAAAATATCTACCCTCAAAGTTTTGGAATAAATACAATTGTTCATATATCTCTGTCACTAAGGTTGCGGCTATACGTAGCGCAAGGAGATCGTAATAGTCTATCTTTCCATTCTCTTCCCAAATAATAATATTGGCTACCTTAATATTTCGAAGTTGTATGGGTATAACCAACCAAGGACACAGACTGTCTTTAACGACAGAAAATCTATGTATATTTAATTTATCACAAACTATCTCCTTTGAATAACTAAAATCATAATCATCTTTTATTTTACAAGGAGTAGTTAATATGTCATGAGAATACGATTGTGGATAAGTCATACACTTATTGTTTAACGATTGACTTATAGTGATTGGTTTCCCAATTTCCGCACCTAACTTCCAAATGATTTCATTTATTTTTTTCCATAAGCTGTTTGGTGATACTATGCCATCGTCTTCATTTTTTTCATTTATCTTTGTAATAAATTTATTAACTGCTATTGAATTTACGGCATTTATAACATCAATCCATGCTTCATCGAAAGGAATACTAATCAATGGAAAATTTAATTCATTACATAAGTTAATAACTTCATTAGGTATGACATGAAGGTATCTGTCTTTCTTAATTCCTAGTCCAGCTGAATCATGATCATGCAGAAATTTTATGACTTCTAAGAAAGAATCTGTGTTGCCTTGATACAAATAACCTGTAGATAAAACTAATTCTTTACCTTTAAACCATTTATAACCATCCGGTGCATCATAAACAGCTACTGCTTGGATTTCTCTACCAACACCTTTTTCTCCTGCAATCACTTTATAATTCTTAAAATACTTTTCCTTTAGTATTTCTTTAATAGCAACTCCCATAAAACACCTCTCTTTGATTATATTTAATTATACCATCTATTACTGTAACTATTCACTCATATTTCACAACTGAGTACTAAAACCGCTTTAGAAATGTGCATTATTCTGGTAAAAAGCAATAGTTTGTTTGTGAAAACCAAGGTTGTAACTAATCAGTATATTGTTTATGAATGTCACAGGTAAACCCGGGGGATTTCATTTGACATCAAAAAAACCCCGCAACCCTTTATGTTTCAAGGATTACGGGGTTTTACTATTCTATTCCCACTCGATTGTGCTGGGTGGTTTGCTCGTTATGTCGTAAACTATGCGGTTAACGCCGTCGACTTCGTTCACAATGCGGTTTGAAATCTTCTCAAGCACGTCGTATGGAATGCGCGCCCAGTCGGATGTCATTCCGTCTGTGGATGTTACGGCCCTTATTCCCACGGTGTGTACATAGGTTCTTCCGTCGCCCATTACTCCAACCGACTTTATGTTGGGAAGCACTGTGAAGTACTGCCATATGTGCCTTTCCAGGCCTGCTTTTTTTATCTCTTCCCTTAGGATTGCATCCGATTCGCTGACTATCTTTAGCTTCTCGTCCGTAATTTCTCCGAGAATTCTTATTGCCAGGCCCGGTCCCGGGAAAGGCTGTCTCCAAACTACGTCGTCGGGAATCATGAGGCCTTCCCCGACCATTCTCACTTCGTCCTTGAAGAGCTGCCTGAGCGGCTCGATGATTTCAAAATCTACATCGTCGGGAAGCCCGCCCACATTGTGGTGGCTCTTTATGACCTCGGCTGTGTCGGTTCCGCTTTCTATGACATCCGGATAAACCGTGCCCTGCAAAAGGTAATCCATTTTACCAAGCCTTTGCGATTCCTCCTCGAACACACGGATGAACTCCTCCCCGATTATCTTTCGCTTCTTTTCGGGATCAGAAACGCCGCGGAGCTTGCCGAGGAAACGCTCCTGAGCGTTTACCCTTATGAGCTTGAGATGGAATCTGTCCTTGAATATCTCCTCGACCTGGTCTCCCTCGTCCTTTCTTAGGAGTCCGTGGTCAACAAAGACACATGTGAGCTGGTCGCCTATGGCCTTGTGCACAAGCACAGCTGCGACTGACGAATCCACGCCCCCTGAAAGACCGCAAAGGACCCTCTTGTCGCCCACTTTTTCTTTTATTTCCTTTATGCTTTTCTCTATGAAGTCGGCCATGTTCCAGTCGCCTGTGCATCCGCAAACTTCATACAGAAAATTCTTGATGAGTTTTCTTCCGAATGATGTGTGCTCAACTTCGGGGTGGAACTGGACTCCGTAGAGTTTCTTATCTTCGTTCTTCATTGCGGCAACCGGGCAATTGTCCGTCTTGGCGGAAACGACAAATCCCTCAGGCGGACTTTCCACAAAATCCGTATGGCTCATCCAGCAGATGGAGCCTGTTTCTATATCCTTAAAAAAATCGTCCTGTTCCAAAATTTCAATCTTTACTTTTCCGTACTCCCTTTGGTTTGCCTTTGACACCTTGCCACCAAAACTTTGCGCCATCAGCTGCCCTCCGTAGCAAATCCCCAATACCGGTATTCCGAGTTCGAATATTTCCCCGGAAATACTGGGGGCATTCTCGGCGTAAACGCTTGCCGGCCCTCCGGTGAAAATGATTCCTTTTGGATTCCTTTCCTTTATAACATCTATGGGCGTCTTGTATGACATTACTTCGCAATATACATTGACCTCTCTGACTCTGCGTGCTATAAGCTGGTTGTATTGGCCTCCGAAGTCGATAACCAAGATCAGTTCTCTTTCCATTAGCATGTATCCTCCAATTGTTTATTCATCCACCGAAACACTGTAATTCGGCGCTTCCTTGACAATGTAGATATCGTGGGGGTGGCTCTCCTTGAGTCCCGCACCTGTAATTTTAATGAATTTCCCGTCATTAATCAAGTCGGAAATTGTAGCAGTTCCGCAATATCCCATGCCGGCCTTGAGTCCGCCCATGAGTTGGAATACTATTTCTCCCAGGGACCCTTTGAATTGAACTCTTCCTTCTATTCCCTCGGGTACAAATTTTTTTGCGTTTTCCTGGAAATACCTGTCCTTGCTCCCAGCCTTCATCGCCGCGAGGGAACCCATTCCCCTGTATGCCTTGAATCGTCTTCCCCTGTAGAGGACTGTCTCTCCTGGGCTTTCCTCGGTTCCCGCAAAAAGCGACCCTAGCATGCACACCTTAGCGCCTGCCGCAATCGCCTTGACTATGTCGCCCGAAAACTTGATTCCCCCATCTGCAATTATAGGGATTCCACGCTTGGCGGCAACCTCGGCGCAATCGCAGATTGCAGTAATCTGGGGTACTCCTATTCCCGCTATTACCCTTGTGGTGCAGATGGAACCGGGCCCTATTCCTACTTTTACAGCATCTGCTCCGGCTTCTATAAGATCCTCGGTTGCTTCCGCCGTTGCAACATTTCCAACGACAATCTGCAAATCAGGAAAAGATCTTTTTATTGTTTTTGTCGCATCTAAAACGCCTATGGAATGTCCGTGGGCGGTGTCTACCACAACAACGTCGACGCCGGCCTTTACAAGAGCTTCCACTCTGTCCATGACATTTCCCGTAACGCCAACAGCCGCTCCGCAAAGAAGTCTTCCGCCTTCGTCTGTAGCCCTGTTTGGATATTTGATTGCCTTTTCAATGTCCTTTATGGTTATTAGGCCCTTGAGGTGGCCCGTCTCGTCTACAATCGGAAGTTTCTCGACCTTCCACTGCTTGAGTATGTTTTCAGCCTCTTTCATGGAAGTTCCTTCCTTGGCTGTTATAAGTCTGTCCTTTGTCATTACGTCTTTTATCGGAAGCTCGGGGTCATTTTCGAAACGTACGTCTCTATTGGTGAGAATTCCTACCAGAATGTTATTTTCATCAGTGATGGGGACTCCTGAGATGTGGTATCTGCTCATAAGCTCAAAAGCGTCTTCCAGTTTGTGTTCGGGGGAAAGAAAGAAAGGATCTGTTATTACTCCGTGCTCGCTTCTTTTTACCTTGTCCACCTCCATGGCCTGCTCTTCGATGGACATATTCTTATGAATTATTCCGATGCCGCCCTCTCTGGCCATTGAAATTGCCATCTTGGCTTCTGTGACCGTATCCATTCCTGCGCTCATGAGGGGAATGTTAAGCTTGATTCGCTTTGTCAATTGAGTTTTCAAGTCAACCTGTCCCGGCAGAATTTCCGACTTCTGCGGCACCAATAGTACATCGTCAAATGTGAGACCTTCTTTTAAAAATTTTTCTTCCATTTCAACCATCCTTTCTATTATTTGGGAATACAAAAAAATCCAGAACAAATTCCTAGTGAAATTATTCTGGATTCATACATCAAATAACTTCACCTGTAGTCGGGCAATTTACGGTTGACCGGTAGAAACTTTTGGACCATATCTCCAATACTATACAAGTGCGTATATCTTGCTTTATCTATTATATTGATAATAAAAATATCAGATATATTTTTGTTTGTCAACCGCAAACTGTTCTAGATGCCGATATGAATTTGCAAGGCAATGCAAAACAGCAGATTAACCCATGATCATTGTCCATTGCGCAAAGAATGTTTTACAATCTTGACTCGATTGACTTAATGACTTCATCCAGAACCTTTATTCTGGCATAGTACTTGTCAACCGATTCGATTATGGTCCACGGAGCGTACGTTGTGCTTGTACGAAAAAGCATCTCGTCAACTGCCTCTGAATAGGCCTCCCATTTATCTCTGTTCCTCCAGTCGTCCTCGGTGATTTTCCATGCCTTCAGCGGATCATTTTGTCTCTTTTCGAAACGCCTGAGTTGCTCGTCCTTGTCTATCTCCAGCCAGAATTTTCGTATCACGGTTCCGAAGTTTGCCAGGTGCTTTTCCATTTCGTTTATTTCCTTGAAGGCACGTTTCCACTCCTCGTTCGAACACAGTCCCTCGACCCTCTCCACAAGAACCCTCCCGTACCAGCTCCGGTCGAAGATTGCAATATGCCCTGTTTTGGGCATCTCTTTCCAAAATCGCCAAAGGTAGTGGTGTCCCATTTCGTATTCGTTTGGAGCCGATACTGGAATCACTTCATAGCCCCTTGGGTCGAGCTTTTCTGTAAGCCTCTTTATGTTTCCGCCCTTGCCAGCTGCATCCCATCCCTCGTATGCAATAACAACTGGGATTTTCCGTCTATATATCTCAAAACCCAATTCGCCTATCCTCTTCTGATTTTTTTCGAGCCGCTTTTTGTACTCATTCTTCTCAAGCGATACGCTCAAATCAACAGACTTCAATATTGAAGCATTCATGTCCCACATCGTATAGACATCTGCTTCTTCATGAGAATCTTTTTCGCACTTTTCCTTCTCAGCTTTCAAAAGGCGCTCTTCAAGAGCCTTGAGCACAGCCCAGTACATCTTGGCCGCGGCAAATCGACGGTTTGTCCCTTCAATAACAGTCCATGGGGCATACTGGTTGTCAGTCTCTCTGATTGTCTCTTCCACGGCCTTTAAGTATTGGTCATATTTCTCGTTCTGGAGCCAGTCTTTTTCTGTCACCCTCCAGCTTGTGGACTCTTTCGACTCCAATTTTTCAAACCTCTTCTTCTGTTCCTTTCTCGATATGTGTATAAACAATTTAATTATTACATATCCGTCATCTGTCAACTGCCTCTCGAAATCACATATTTCTTCACAGGCTTCGCCCGATTTGGCTCTATTCATTTTTCCATTGGCTATTCCCTCAAAAGTTCTGTGATACCAGCTCCTGTCAAAAACGGCCAAACGTCCTCGTTTGGGTATGCTTGTCCAAAACCGCCACAAATGTGGCCTTCTCAGCTCGTCGCCCCTCGGTTCATCTATTGTATGCACCTTGAATCCCCGGGGGTCCATAGGCAAAATCAGCTGGTTTATAAGAGAACCCTTTCCTGCCGCATCCCAACCTTCGAAAACAATTATTATGGGTATGTTTTCTTCCTTTAACTTTCTCTGCAGTTTTCCTATTTGGGACTCGAAAGTCTTTTTTGCCTTCTTGTATTCGGCTTTTGGCATGTGCTTGTCAAGTTCGATTTTTTCAAACATTGGTCTCTCCTTCCATTCCTATATCATAACTTTGTATTACCCATTCATTCAATTTCTTAAACCGGCCTAATCTGCAAATGGGTGAATGAAACGCTAGAGTATGGATATAATAGGAATGACAATATTTTATGATTGGAGGTGTGAGAATGATAGAATCCAACTTGAAATTCAATTACAATTCCGTTGGCATCATAATAAAAAAAGGGGACATTACTTTGGAGAACACACAGGCGATAGTAAACGCGGCCAATTCATCCCTTCTTGGAGGGGGTGGAGTCGACGGTGCAATCCACAGGGCGGGCGGACCCGAAATACTGTCCGAATGCAAGGAAATCCGTAAACAAAAGGGGACTTGCCCTCCGGGAGAAGCTGTTATCACAAGAGCCGGAAATTTGAAGGCGGAATTCGTAATACATACAGTAGGCCCGGTTTGGAAGGGCGGAATGCAAAACGAGGAGTCAATACTCAAAAACGCATATGTAAATTCTCTTCGAATTGCGGCGGAAAACCACATAAGGTCTGTTTCCTTTCCCGCAATAAGCACCGGTGTATACCACTTTCCCAAAGAAACGGCCGCTAAGATAGCTATGGAAACCACTCGGGATTTCCTCGATGAAACCCAGCTTGAAGAAATTCGCTTTATACTTTACGGCGAACAGGATTTCAAAATCTATGAAAACAATTACAGAAACATATTCAGCCTCTATTGATTTTTCGCCCATATTTATCTGAATTTTCTGCATACTTGTTTGACTTCTTCTTGAAGGGGTAATTATAAGTATATAAATGGGTAGTTAATGTCAATCAATCAAAGAGAGGTGATGAAAATGGCTAACTACATTGTCCGATTCAAGAATATCACAGATTTAAGGAAGTTCACTAAAGTTTTGCGCAAGGACCAAGGAGTAAAGGGACACATACAGATTGTTTCCGACAAAAAAGAGTACGACAACAAAGAGGAGAATTTTGTTTCAGGCGTCATGTTGGGAAAATACGGCGAGGTTTCAAAACTTCACATTGCATATGCAAAAAGAGGCATGATACTCGGAGCAATCGTCGGAGGCGTTTCATCCCTCATGGCGGTATATCTGGGGATCAATTCCGCCTCGGTTACAACCGTGCCTGTGATTGTTGCAATGGTTATCGTTTTCTACGGCGCAACCGTAGGCTCCCTGATAGGCCTAATGATAGGCAACATGTTCCGGCGACGCGACGAAAACTCCTACAACGGAGAGTACACGCTTTTCATCAGTGATGTCGAAGACGACAAGAGAGAAATAATAATCAAGAATGCTGAAGCAAACAATTCAAACGAGATAAAAGAATACGGTTTGTTTATGTAATTTCTACAAGTAGCAAATGCCCGGAGACTCAATCTCCGGGCATTTTTACTTTTGCAAAGCTGCCAGTCTTTAATCTTTATCTGACAACTGACACCTGATATCTGGCATCTGCTTTTATCTTTTTCTTTCCACTTTCCACTGCTTTTACTGACATCTGGCATCCGCTCAGTCTTTAATCTTTTCCTGACATCTGACACCTGATATCTGACAACTGTACTTGCTACATCATTCCCGGCATTCCGCCCATTCCGCCAGGCATTCCGCCCATTGGAGCTTCAGTCTCGGGAAGGTCTACAACAGCGGATTCGGTTGTCAGGAACAAAGCTGAAATCGAGGCCGCATTTTGAAGAGCCGAACGTGCAACCTTTGTAGGATCAACGATTCCGGCTTCGAGCATATCCACATACTCACCCCTTAGTGCGTCAAATCCCATTCCGGGTTCGCTTGCTTTAAGCTTTTCAACAACTACGGAACCTTCAAGTCCTGCATTTTCAACGATTTGCCTTACTGGTTCCTCAAGGGAACGCTTTACTATTACAGCGCCGGTTTTTTCATCGCCTTCAAGCCCTTCTATGAGACTCTCGATGGTCGGAATTATATTGATCAGGGCAGTTCCTCCGCCTGGCACAATTCCTTCCTCTACTGCAGCCCTTGTAGCATTCAAGGCATCTTCTATCCTAAGCTTTCTTTCTTTCATCTCAGATTCTGTAGCTGCTCCAACTTGGATTACCGCAACTCCGCCGGATAGCTTGGCAAGTCTTTCCTGAAGCTTCTCGATGTCAAAATCCGAAGTGCTTTCATCTATTTGAGCCTTAATCTGGCTGATTCTGTCCTTGATTTCCTTTTCCGATCCAGCTCCGTCAACTATGGTTGTGTTCTCTTTGGAAACCTTGATTGTGTTTGCTGTTCCAAGCATGTCCAGTGTGGCTTCCTTAAGGTCCAAGCCAACTTCTTCGGAAATCACTGTTCCACCTGTAAGCGTTGCGATATCGCTGAGCATGGCCTTTCTTCTGTCTCCGAATCCGGGAGCCTTAACAGCAACCGCTTCGAAGGTTCCTCTGAGCTTGTTGACTACCAAAGTCGCAAGAGCCTCGCCTTCAATATCCTCGGCGATAATAAGAAGCTTCTTGCCCTGCTGTACAATCTTTTCAAGAATCGGAAGAATTTCCTGAATGTTGCTTATTTTCTTGTCCGTTATGAGAATGTAGGGATTGCTTAGCACAGCTTCCATTTTTTCTGTATCTGTAACCATGTATGGAGAAAGGTATCCTCTGTCGAATTGCATTCCTTCAACAACTTCAAGATGTGTTCCCATTGTCTTGCCCTCTTCAACGGTTATAACTCCGTCTTTGCCGACTTTGTCCATTGCATCGGCGATGAGGCTTCCTATGTTTTCATCGGATGCCGAGATTGAAGCAACCTGTGCGATGGCCTCCTTGCTCTCTATCATCTTGGAATTGCCTTTTATCTCTTCAACTGCCAATTCAACAGCCTTCTCGATTCCTTTTTTCAGAATCATCGGGTTTGCTCCTGCCGCAACGTTTCTGAGGCCTTCCCTTATAATTGCTTGAGCAAGAAGTGTTGCAGTAGTTGTTCCGTCACCTGCAACGTCGTTGGTTTTTGTCGCTACCTCTTTTACAAGCTGGGCTCCCATGTTTTCATAAGCGTCTTCCAGTTCAATTTCTCTTGCGATTGTCACACCGTCGTTTGTGATAAGCGGCGAACCGAATTTCTTGTCGAGAATTACATTTCTGCCCTTTGGTCCAAGTGTAACCTTGACCGTGTTTGCCAATTTGTTTACGCCTTCCTCAAGCTTCCTTCTGGCGTCTTCTCCGAATTTAATTTCTTTAGCCATTTTATTCCCTCCGTCTATTTTTAATCTATTCCACTATTGCAAGGATATCGTTCTGTTTTACTATTGTGTACTCTTCACCGTCGTATTTCACCTCGGTGCCTGAATATTTTGAGAAGATAACAGTATCTCCCACAGAAACCTGCATTTCCACTTTTTTGTCGTCAACCATGCCTCCGGGTCCTACTGCCACTACTTCCGCCATCTGCGGCTGCTCCTTTGCCTGACCAGGAAGCACAATGCCGCTCTTTGTCTTTTCAACGGCATCCACCTTCTTAATCACGACTCTGTCTCCCAATGGTTTGATGTTCAATTGAAAACCCTCCTTTTTATATAATTATTTTGTTTGTAGTATTATTAGCACTCTCTCTCGCTGAGTGCTAACCCAATTACTACTTTAATACAAATAACAAAAAATTTCAACTCATTTAACAATTTTTTTTATTGTTTGCAGTCAAACTCCTAATTGGATCTTGCCTGCAAATAATAATTTGAAAACCCATCCTTCTGCTTAGGCGCCTGCTCCATGCACTTTTTATCTTTGATTATTAATGAAGAGAAAATTGTGTTAAAATAAATTTAGATACAAAATATTACAAATAAAACCGGAGGAAAAATCCTTGGATTATTTTTTGGCAAGACAGCCCATTTTCAAAAGAGACCTTACGGTATACGCATACGAGCTGCTTTTCAGGAGCAACCCCAATGAAAATAGCTATACCGTGGAATCAAACACGCCCATTCCAAACTTTGATGACTATGATTCGGACGACAAGTCAACTTCAACAGTTCTGATAAACAGCTACTTGGCGTCGGATTTTGAATCATTTTCAAAGGGAAAGAAGGTTTTCATCAATTTCACCGAACATTTGATCATGGATGAAACCCCTCTGATTTTCCCCAACCAAACCTTGGTTGTCGAGCTTCTCGAAACCATAAGACCCAATCCGGTTTTAATAAAAAAATGCATGGACTTAAAGAAAAATGGATACACATTGGCTTTGGACGACTATGTTCATGAAAGAGACAAGATAAACCCCCTCCTTGACCTTGTGGATATTCTAAAAGTTGATTTCCTTGACAATTCGAAGCAGGAAATCTCCCGCATCGCGCAACTGTATAAAAACAGTCCCATTAAATTGCTGGCCGAAAAAGTCGAATCATATGAAATGTTCGAATTTGCAAAAAACGAAGGCTTCCATTATTTCCAAGGATATTTTTTCAGCAAACCTAAAATGCTAAGCGGTAAATCGCTCCATAGTGACAATAAAAGTTTTATTCTCATACTTAACGAATTGTTCAAAGTCGACCCTGATTTTGATAAAATATCAAATATAATCCAAAGTGATGTTTCCCTATCCTACAAACTCTTGAGATTGGTCAATTCAGCGGCTTACTATAAGACATTTGAAATCAAATCGATAAAACAAGCCACACTTATGCTTGGCATAAAAAAGCTCAAGAATTGGACGCTTCTGCTCATGTTGGTCGATGCTGGGAAAAACAAGCCGGCGGAGCTTGTCCGTGAATCAATAATACGAGGTTGCCTTTTAGAATCGCTTTCAAAACATACTCCATATCGAAATATGTCCTCTGAATTCTTTTTGATGGGCCTGTTTTCGATGATCGGGCTTATAATGGATTCCCCAATAGGGGAATTACTCAAGGATTTGCCTTTATCCGATTTTGTCAAAGATGCTTTGATGGGAAAAGACAACCCCTACAAGAAAATATACGACATTGCGCTTCTGTACGAAAAAGCCGATTTTGAAAAGGTATACCGCTTGGCTTCAGAAATGAACATACCTTCAAATGTCATCACTAAATACTATAGGGACTCCATAGCCTTTGCACACGAGGCATTTGATTCTCAATCCTGAAAAAAAATTAAAATCGACCCCAGTTGAAAACAGTTCAACAGGGGTCGATTCATTGGCCTTTTACAATTGCAATAATAAGCAATCTTCCTATTTGCAGCATTCCCACTCTTTAATTTTCTGATTCTAATTCAGATAGCCCGATCGCTTTCAGGCTCGGGCACCTTCCTGAGAACCAGCCCTCCCAATACGAAAAGAACTATAACACTGAATACTCCCAAGCGCGAATTACCCGAAAACTGTGAAACCACAGCCATAAGCAAGGGTCCCATGAATGTAGCAAACTTTCCAAAAATATTATATATGCCGAAAAACTCGTTGGCCTTTTCCTTTGGCACCAGTTTTGCGAAGTATGAACGGCTAAGAGCCTGGATACCTCCTTGGGACGAGGCAACGAGCATGGCAAGAACCCAAAACTGCCTAGTCGTTTCAATGAAATACGCATAGCTGCATATTCCTATGTATATGCAGATTCCTACGTAAAGCATTCTCTTGCCTTTAAATTTCTTTGAAAGTTTGCCGTAAAGAAGAGCGAATGGAAAAGCGACGAATTGTGTCGCCAAAAGCACCACAAGCAGGTCGTTGCCTGAAATCCCCACATCCGAACCGTATACGGCCGCCATTTTAATTATTGTATCCACACCGTCTATATAGAAAAAATAAGCCAGCAGAAAAGTGAAAATCTGTTTGTGCTTCGAGATGTCGACTATGGTTCCGTAAAGCCTTTTGAAAGAATTTTGCACAGGCTTTGGTTCGCGCTCGATATAATTTACCTGTTTTACGTTCCTGAGCATTGGAACTGTGAAAATACCCCACCAAAGAGCCGTTATTATGAAAGAAAGCCTTGTGGCCGAGGCAACGCTCATTCCAAGCAGCTCGGCCTTCATTATGATTCCGATACTTGCGATAAACGGTATTGTGCTCCCTATGTATCCAAATGCAAATCCGCTTGACGAAACCCAGTCCATTCTTTCAGTAACAGCCACATCCACGAGAAAGGCATCATAGAAAATGTTTGCGCCCGCAAAGCCGATTACCGTGATAATGTACAAAACCAGGCACTTTACCCACTCACCCTCTCCAACCGTAGAAAGAGCTGCTGTAAAAATAACACCAATAAAGAAAAAGAACATGAAGAACTTCTTCTTGTATCCCCTATAGTCTGCAATGGTCCCAAGAATGGGAGCAAGCACTGAGACAAGTATTGTCGCAAGGGAATTCGCATAACCCCAGTAAGCAGTCGAAAGGCTTGTTGAAACTCCCGTGGCGATATTCTTGTAGTACAAAGGCAGAATGGCCGTGGTTATTGCAATCGAGTATGCCGAATTTGCCCAATCATATAAAATCCAGCTGCCTTCCTCTCTTTTCATTAAGGGCTCCTTTTTTGAAACAATCAGCTTATTAAAGACACTTTCTATTTATTATATAATATTAGCAGTAGATAGAAAAGAATATGGGTATTATATAGACAAATAAGAGAAGAGGTGTTTTTATGCCTGACATAATGTCCCACATATTCATGGGCTATGATGTGCTTAACGCATTGCCCGAAAAAAACAAATTCAAGCTATCTGCGGCCAAACATCCCGGCCTGTTCAACGACGGCCTGCAAGGTCCGGATCCTTTCCTATACCGGGAACTATTCCCCTGGACCCGCAGCTCAGCCTCAGACATTGGGAATATTATGCACAAGGAAAAAACAGGCGCCTTCCTTATGGGACTTTTAAAAGATCTCCGAGTTTCCGAAAACTGCTTTGAAATGAAATCCGCATGCCTTTTCGGATTGATATGCCACTATAGCCTTGACACCGTATGCCACCCATATATATTTTATTTTTCCGGATTCGACTACTCCGGAAAACACCCGAACTACTTAATCTGCCACAAAAAACTCGAAACAATACTCGACATGCTTATAGTAAAAAAAATGATAAAGGAGCCTCCAAGGCTTATTGACAGATCGGCTTTTCTAGAAACCTCAAACGATGTGCTTTGCGCATATGAGGATTTTGCAAAATGGATTTCACAAATATACGGGGAGTCGATTGCTCCGGAAGAAATTCTCAAATCGCTCAAAACGATGAAGCGTTCACTAAGGCTTCTTTATGACCCGTACGGATTGAAGAAACCTCTTTTTTCGCTCTCCGATTTATTGCTTGGAACAAAGGGTCTTTGCCGCGCATCCGTTTACGACCCCGCAAATATCAAATCAATCGATTATGCCAACGTCTCCAGGGAAAGCTGGCGTCATCCGGTTACCGGGGAGTATTCAAACAAGAGTTTTTTCGACCTTTATGAAGAAGCTGTTTCCGATGCCCTTGTAAGGATTTCGGCGGCTGACGAATATATTAAAGGACGTTTGGATAAAGGAGAACTGGAAAATTTTTTCCCCGATTTGGATTACGACACAGGACTTCTTGGAAATACGAAGATGGTTTTTCAAAAGTGCCTTTTCGACTAGTGCACTACAAAGAAAACCCCGCATCCATAAGGAATGCGGGGTTTTATGCTTTTCAAGATTGAAATCGGTTCGGCTTAGTACCAGCCTCTCCACTTCATAGCAGTTGCAACTATTCTTACTGACTTCATGAAAGCGGCAGTTCTCATGTCAGTGTTGAATTCGTCTTTGATAGCCCAAATTTCGTCGAAAGCCTTGTTCATGAGATCTTCTTGTTTTCCTTGAACATCTTCGAAAGTCCAATAGAAGTTTTGAAGGTTCTGTACCCACTCGAAGTAAGAAACTGTTACACCGCCCGAGTTTGCAAGAATGTCCGGAACGAGGATGATTCCTCTTTCATTGAGCACTTTGTCGCCTTCGGTAGTTGTAGGTCCGTTTGCACCTTCGCAAACAATTTTGGCATCTATATTCTTGGCAACTTCGCCGGTGATTTGTCCCTCAAGAGCTGCAGGAAGAAGAACGTCTACAGGAACACTGAAGATATCTTTTCCGTCTGTTGTTTCTTTTCCTTGGAAGCCCTTGATTACCTTGTTTCCATCTTTGTATACATAGTCGATTAGGGCAGGTATGTCAATACCGTTTTCGTCAGTCATAGTTCCGCTGATGTCAGCGATTGCCACAACTTTTGCTCCCAACTGATGCAGGAAGAGGGCAGTGAAGGAACCAACATTTCCAAATCCCTGCACAGACACTCTAGCGCCTTTCCATTCCAAGCCGATTTTTTCTGCGGCTCTTCTTGCCATGAGGGCAACACCATATCCTGTAGCTTCAGTTCTTGCCAATGAACCATTGAAAGAAACCGGTTTTCCAGTGATTACGCCAGGCTCTTTGTGTCTTTTGATAGTTTCATACTCGTCAATCATCCAAGACATTATTTGTCCGTTTGTATTTACGTCCGGAGCAGGAACATCCACATTGTCGCCAATGACGTCTGCAACAGCTCTTATGTAACCTCTTGACAATCTTTGAAGTTCGCCTTCGGAAAGTTCTCTGGGATCTACTATGATTCCGCCTTTTCCGCCACCGTAAGGAATTCCTGTAACTGAGCACTTGAAAGTCATCCAAGTGGAAAGAGCCTTAACTTCTTCTAATGATACGTTTTGGTGGAACCTGATTCCGCCTTTTCCAGGTCCTACAGCATCACTATGCATGGATCTGAAACCTTTGAAGCATTTTACTTCTCCATTGTCCATTCTTACAGGTATGGATACCTCCATACATCTTTTCGGCTCTTTCAGCAATTCGTAGACGGCCGGATCCGCGCCAAGAAGATCGCAAGCCTTTTTGAGTTGTCTTTGTGCCATTTCATGTGGGTTCAACGCTTTTTCTGCCATTTGATAGGCCTCCTCATAATAGTTTTTATATAAATTAAAGTGCAAACAGCTTAAAAATACTTTGTGAAACTTTTAACTTTTTTGCCATTCATAAAAACTCATACCTCACACAACTGTATAATAACACAGCATTTTTTTATTGTAAATATTTCCTATTGCTTTTTTTATTTAAAAATACTTAAAGTCCGGAATACAAAAAAACAATCGTCATATTCTCACGTTGACCCTAGAAACACTTATTCCCAGCCATTTTCTTATTTGAATTTTCAAACTATTCTGCATATCGCTGATTACATTTTTCACAAACGCATTCTTTTCGCAGATTATTAATAAATTAACAATCATTTCGTCTTTATATATAAATATATTGATATTTCTTACTTTTTTAACGCCTTCAACCAAATTAACTGCCGATTGCACAACATCTTTTACAACTTCTTCGGATACGCAAACCTTTCCATTCGGACTTTCCGAAATCACCACACTCATATGCCCACCTCCCATATTTGGCTAATAAGTACTATCATATTCATTATATCCCTTTATGTCTTTTGTAAAAAGGCGAATAAATATTTAAACCGCTCAATTAACCGAACAAATTAAATTTTTAATGGTTTTTTTCTCTTTTTCCCATTGTTTCAGCCGTATTTTGTTGTATAATCACCTTGAATGATATTTTTATTAAAGGAGGCGGAATTCAATGGCTTATAAAATCAATGATGCTTGCATCAATTGCGGTGCTTGTGAAGCAGAATGTCCTGTAGACGCTATTAGCGCAGGAGACGACAAGTATGTAATCGATGCCGATTCATGCATTGACTGCGGCGCTTGCGCCAATGTTTGCCCGGTAGATGCTCCTCAACCGGAATAATCACTAAAAAAGAAAAACCAAGGGGGTTTCCCTTGGTTTTTTTTATTTGTGTTTTCAATCTTTTATTCTGTAGGACACAGTAAGAAGGCTGTCTATGAGATGAACATTCTCGACTACAATCCCCTCAGGTGTCACTATGTCAGTTGGAGCGAAATTCCATATGGCGCTGATTTTGCCAGTGTTCGAAATTCTTGAGGCAACATCCTGCGCGCTTTCCTTGTTTGTACACACAAAAGCTATATCCACATCGTGGGCTTGAAGATACTCTTCAATTTCATCAAAATCGTAAACTTTTATATCCCTTATTTTCATTCCGACCAAACGCGGATTGACATCGAACATGGCTTTGCAGCTGAATCCTGTTTTTTCAAAATTCGTATAGTTGGAAAGTGCCTGACCGAGGTTCCCAGCCCCTATTATTATTACTTCGTAGCCCTTGTCGAGACCTAGAATCTTACCTACTTCACCATGGAGCTCCTTGACATTGTATCCATAGCCCTGCTGTCCGAAACCTCCGAAATTGTTCAAATCCTGCCTGATCTGCGAAGCAGTAAAACCCATTATTTCTCCAAGCTCCTTGGATGAGATCTTCTCCACATCCCTGTCAATCAAATCTTTCAGGTATCTGTAGTATTTGGGAAGCCTTCTTATGGCCGCCATCGAAATTTTATCCTTTTTTTCCATATTAAAAACCCCTATAATTAAAATAGTGCTTCAACAAAGCAAGTATAGCATTTCGCGAAAAACTTGTCAATTATTTATCAATTTATTGTGTCTAAAAAAAAGCAATCGTGCACAAAAGAAAAGGACTTGACATATGATTACTATTACAGCAAACAATTTAAGCAAAAGCTTCGGTGTGGAATCCATATTGGAGGAAATCAGCTTTACAATAGACAAAGGCGACAAGGTAGGTCTCATAGGCAAAAACGGGTGCGGCAAGAGCACACTCTTCAAAATGATTTCCGGCCTTCTTCCAGCAGACAGCGGAACTCTTTTCATACCCAAAGGAATGAGCCTGGGTTACTTGGAACAGACACCGAATTTTGATAATGTTTTAACAATAGAATCTGCATGTGCCGAGGTTTTTAAGCACCTGATCGATATGGAAAATAAACTCCATGACCTGGAACATTCCATATCTTCCTTCAAGGACAGGCACAATCCGTCCTACGAAAAAGTATTGGACCAGTACTCTCATCTCCGCGAAACTTTCGAAAAAATGAACGGCTACGGATACAGAAGCGAAATCCGGGGCGTTCTAAACGGATTGGGTTTTGTTGAAGAAGATTTTAACAAATCCGTAAACTCACTGAGCGGCGGGCAAAGGTCAAGGCTCAACATAGCAAGGCTGCTTCTTGGAAATCCGGACATACTTCTCCTTGACGAGCCCACAAACCACTTGGACATAGCCGCCATAAACTGGCTCGAAGGCTACTTGAAGAATTACGAGAACAGCATTTTGCTGATTTCACATGACCGCTACTTCATAGACCAGGTTTCCAACCGCATATTCGAAATAGAAAACAAACATTTGCTTTCACACAAAGGAAAGTATTCCGACTTCGTCAAGTACAAAAAAAGCCTGCAGGAAGTCCAGCTTAAAAAATATCTGCAAGCACAAAAGGAAATAGAAAAACAGCAGGAAATAGTCCGTCGCTTCAAACAGCACGGAACCGAAAAGCTGGCCAAAAGGGCGGCAAGCAGAGAAAAGAAACTCGAAAAGATAGATGCAGCCGAAAAACCCGAGTCCATGAAAGATAAAGCCAAAATAAAGTTCAAACCTCAAATTAAAAGCGGCAAAGATGTCCTCTTTGTAAAAGATCTTTCTAAAAGCTTTTCAGGCCGCACCATCTTCAATAATATTGAATTCGACATCTACCGAAACGACAAAGTGGGAATAATCGGTCCGAACGGAATAGGAAAAACAACTCTTTTCAAAATACTTCTTGGCCGCATTGAGCCAGATACAGGAGAAATCAAGGTTGGACACAATGTGCATTTCGGATACTACGACCAGGAGCTTGTAGGCCTTTGCGAAGAAAACGACATATTCGATGAAATAGCCTCGCAAAACCCGCATCTTACAAACACCGAAATAAGGACACTTCTGGGCAGCTTCCTTTTCTACGGAGATGATGTATTCAAAAAAATCGACACCTTGAGCGGAGGCGAAAAAAGCCGTATTTCACTTCTTAAACTGATGCAGTCTAAATCCAACATGCTTCTGCTTGACGAACCAACAAACCATTTGGATATACCATCAAAAGAGGCCCTTGAAGATGCCCTGACCTCGTACGAAGGAACTTTCTTGACGATTTCCCACGACAGATACTTCCTAAACAGCGTATGCGACCGAATATTCGATATGTCCGAAGACAAGATGGAAACATATCTGGGCAATTATGACGATTTCCTCGAGAAGAAGTTGCTACTCGAGGAACTCAATGAGGACGCAGTTGTCAAAACTAAAACAAAAACTCAGTTGAAAGAGGAACGAAAACGCCGTAAAGAAGAAGAAAAACTTATCCGCGAAGAAAAGCGTCGTCTGCAGAATATCGAATCTGAAATAGCCGATGCAGAAAAAGAAAAGGCCAGGCTTGAAAACATGATGTGCCTGGATGAAATCGCAAAAGACTTCGAAAAAATGAATACACTGTCGCAAAACTATGAGATAATTGAAAAAACGCTGAAAAATCTGTATCTGGAGTGGGAATCTTTAATTTGATATTGACAATGTGGCAAAATCAAATTAGAATATAGAATTGATAATTCAAATCACATTTCAAGGAGGTAAACTAATGGTATTTGATAAAATCAAGGAAATCGTTGTTGAGCAACTCGTTTTAGATAACGCAGACGATATCAAAATGGGAACATCCATGATCGACGACTTGGATGCGGACTCTTTGGACGCAGTCGAAGTAATCATGGCAATCGAAGATGAATTCGATATCGAAATTGATGACGAAGATGCTGAAGGTTTTAAGAGCATCGGCGACATAGTCAACTACGTCAATTCAAAAATATCAAAATAATTTAAGCAGCAATTAAAGACCTGATAGATGTCAGGTCTTTAATTTATGCGAATTTTGTCGAAACTTTCACGCTTTTCTGTAAAGTTATATTTTTATGGGATAATTATTTTTAATCAATTATTCTTTAAAAAAAATACCATCTGCGTTTTTGTGGATAACTTTGCGCTTTTCCACAAGTTTTTATACAAAACACACATTCTCTTTTGCCATTTTAGAGTATTTTAACCCTTTCGTAATAAAGTTACCCACATAGTCCACACTCTTATCCACACGCAAGTGTTGAATTCTTATCGCCAAAATGGTTTACATAATCCCATTTTTAGCCTTTATACCGGGAACCCAACACCAGATTTGGCACAGCATTTGCATATAAGTCCGCTATATTTCCGGACTTGAAATCATAGTAAGCGGCCGATGCCACCATTGCCGCATTGTCAGTGCAAAGAGACATGGAAGGAAAATAATATTCGAACCCCAAGATTTCCGATTTTTCTTTAATAAGCTCCCTGAGCCTCGAGTTTGCGGCAACTCCGCCAGAGACCACGAGCCTGTTGGAATTCTGCTTCCTGAGCGCCATTATGGATTTTTCCACTAAAACCTCAACCACAGATTCTTGGAAACTTGCAGCCACATCTGCCTTGTTTATTTCAATTTTTTTCATCTTGCAATCGTTTATATAATTAAGTACAGCCGATTTGAGTCCGCTGAAACTAAAATCCAGACTGCCCTTTTCAAGATACGCCCTCGGGAAATCAATCGCCTCCGGATTTCCCTTCCTCGCCTCGCAGTCTATCAAAGGCCCTCCCGGGTATCCGAATCCAAGAGCTCTCGAAATCTTGTCGAAGGCCTCGCCGGCTGCGTCATCCCTTGTTTTCCCAAGAATCTCGTATTCACCGTAATCGACAACTTTCACCAGATGGGTATGGCCTCCCGAAACCACCAGCCCTACAAAAGGCGGTTCAAGGTTTTTGTGTTCAATGAAATTTGCGCAGATATGCCCCTCTATGTGATTGACAGCCACAAAAGGCTTTCCTATGCCGTAGGCGAGACCCTTTGCAGTCGAAAGACCTATCAGAAGCGCTCCAACAAGTCCCGGTCCGTATGTCGAACCTATGGCGTCAAGATTCTCAAGACTTGTCTTTGAAACTCTTAGAGCTTCCTCTATGACCTGTGAAATAGCCTCTACATGCTTTCTCGAAGCCACCTCGGGAACCACCCCTCCATACCTCTTGTGTATGTCAATCTGAGAAAGTACAACATTTGAAAGCACATCCCTTCCGTTTCTCACAACAGAAGCGGCAGTTTCGTCGCAGCTTGTCTCTATTCCAAGTATCAATATGTCGTTTTCCTTCTTCTTAATCATCCCTGCACCTCTTCAAATTTATCATTTAAGCAGTTGTCAGTTTTCAGATTTCAGTTGTCAGCAAGGACAAAAGATAAAAAAGCATTTCAATAATCTCTTGTCTTTTGCCTTTATCTTTATTCTTTTTCTTTCTACTTTCTACTTATTACTTGCTTCTTTCCACTGTTTTTTACTCATATCTCAACGCCTCTATAGGATCGAGCTTGGCTGCCTTGTTGGCGGGGTATATTCCAAAGAAAATGCCAACTCCCGCCGAAAAAAGCCAAGCTATCATTATAGTGCTTATGGATATTCCCGGCGGTATTTTTATGAAAGCCGATATGGCAAACGATATGCCTATGCCGAAAGCGGTCCCTATTATGCCGCCCATTCCTGAAATTATAACTGCCTCGACAAGAAACTGAAGCAATATGTCCCTGCGTCTGGCTCCGATTGCCTTTCTTATCCCTATTTCCCGCGTTCTTTCAGTTACCGAGACAAGCATTATGTTCATGACGCCAATTCCCCCGACTACAAGGGAAATGGCGGCTATTGAGCTCACCACGGCTGAAATTATGCCTGTGATCCTTCCTACCGTCTCCATTTCGCTTTCCGCGCTGTAGCCTCTGTATTTTTCCTCTCCGCTGTTTCTGTGCCTTCTCTCAACCATGCTCTTCATTCTGTCGAGAACAGACTGCACATCAACATCGGGCTGCAGATTCATGTCGATTCCGTAAATCTGGTCGCCTATCCCGAATATTCTCTCTGCTGCGCTTATAGGTATGTAAACATACCTCGGGGGATCGTCGATCCCAAGATTGCTAACAAGTCCCTTCTTCTCCTCGAAAACGCCCACAACAAGCAGCGATATGTTTCGGTTTCGCGTCCTGACTGTTATTCTTTCTCCCAATACATCCAAACGCCCGAATAGCTCCATTGCCATGGAAGAGTCTATGAGAGCCACTTCCCTTGCCGCATTTATGTCGCTTTCTATCAGGTAGCGGCCTTTTATTATTTCGTTTCTTTCAATCTTGTTGTATTGCTCATTTACACCCGAAACATATACATTCTCGTTCTTCCGGTTCATCGAAATTTCACCGCTTGTAGTGTAGCGGGGCGAAATGGCAAATATTTCGTCTGAAAAAGTTCTTTCCAAAGCGTCAATGTCCGCATGGTTCATTATATCGCCGCTTTGGGGATTTTCACTCCAGTTCATGCCGAGAAAAACCCTTGCGACTCCGAAGCTTTCAAATTCCTGTCCTATGGCGGTTCTGCCGCCCTTTCCGAGAGTAAATACCGTTATGACGGAAGATATGCCTATTATTATGCCAAGCATGGTCAATACCGATCTCATTTTGTTGCTCCAGATTGCTCTTATTGCAACCCTTGCGCTTTCAAGTATATTCACTCGGCAAGCCCCCCTTCCTCATCTGCCAGGGGTTCTTTCAAGCAGTCTTTAATAATTCTTCCATCCCTGAAAGTCACTATGCGCTTTGAATACTCCGCTATGTTTTTCTCATGGGTTACAAGCAGTATTGTGACTCCCTCTTCGTTCAAAAGCTTGAATATTTCCATAATCTCCTCGCCGGATTTCGTATCTAGATTGCCTGTGGGTTCGTCGGCCAGTATTATTGAAGGATTGTTCACAAGAGTCCTGGCTATTGCCACCCTTTGCCTTTGCCCGCCTGAAAGCTCGTTGGGCTGATGGTAGATACGGTCGGAAAGATTGACCTTTTCCAGTGCCTTCATTGCCATTTTTATGCGTTTTTCACGCCTTATTCCGGAATAAATCATCGGAAGCTCAACATTGTGCAATGCCGTCATGCGGGGCAACAGATTGAATGATTGAAACACAAACCCTATTTTCTTGTTTCGTATTCCTGCCAAAGCGTCGTCATCCAGACCGGAGACATCCTCCCCGTCCAGAAAGAATTTTCCTCTTGTCGGTTTGTCAAGGCACCCCAAAATGTTCATGAGCGTCGACTTGCCGGAGCCGGAAGGCCCCATGACAGAAACAAACTCTCCCTTGCCTATTCTAAGGTTTATGTCAATAAGGGCATTTACTTCTATGTCTCCCATCGAATACACCTTGCTGAGGTCCTGAATTCTTATCATTGTTTTTCTTCCTCTTCAGTTTCCTTTGCCCTTACAAGCATGCCGTTCTTCAGATTTTCCGTAGGATTAAGGACAACTTTACCGTCTTCCGGGTCCGAACGGTCAAGAGGTATAAGCTCCATCAGAAGGTCCCCTTCAAGACCCGGCTTTATCGGCATTTCAATTATGGTGCTTTCATCAGAAATCATGAATACAACCTTTTCTCCGCCTTTTTTCGTATAGACCGCCTCATAAGGAACAAGCAAAACATCGTCAAGGCTACCCGTCAGAATTTGAAGTTCAGCCGAAAAATTGGGCTTGAATGCATCCGTTGGCTCAATTATTTCAACAACAACTTCAACCACCGTTTCGCTGCCCTGGCCGTTGCTTACCACCTTTGCATCAGGAGCAATGGATGCAACCCTGCCGTCAAAGGCTTCTTCTCTCCCCTGGCTCCTTACCAGAACCTTTTGGCCTGTTTTCAGGCTTGATATGTCGTACTCGCTTATTTGAGTCAAAACCTCCAGTTCATCGAAATCCTGTATGGTGAAAAGCGGTTGATTCAATGTAACGAATCCGCCCGCCTCCATTTGCATGTTTGTAATCGTTCCTCCGGCCGGAGAAATTATCTTTGATTTTTCAAGGTCTGCACGAAGCTTTTCAAGACGCAGCGTTTCAAGCTCTATTTGCTTGCCCGATACCTCTTCAACCTTTTCAACCTCGTCCCTTAGATCAAGAAAAAGCCTTCTGGACTCGTCATATTGCGACTTGCTTACGGCTCCCTCGCTGTAAAGAACAGAATTCCTTTCGAAGGACTCTTCCGCCTCTTCATAGGCTCTTTTTGCAGAAGCCAATTCGGCTGATTCCCTTCTTTTTGTCAAGTCCAGATTTAGTTCCGCCTCTTTCACAGCATAATAGAGTTCATCCGTCTCCAACGAGGCAACCACATCCCCCTCCGAAAGAATGTCTCCATCCTTGAAATTCACTTCCGATATCCGTCCCGATATGTCCGATAATACCGAAATGCTGTTTTTGGCCCTTATTGTTCCGGATGTATATATGTTTGATGAAAGGGTTCCCCTTTCTATCACCGATGTTTCCACAAGCGGTATGCCCGCCACCCTCTGTTTGGCGGATTGGCTCAAAATAAAGCCGATAAATGGTATTAGAATCAATATGCCCACAACAGCCCAGAATTTCTTGCCTCTCTTTTTTTTCACCGAGTCCACCACCCCTGTCCAAATAGCAATTGCGAATATGCATCTTAATCTTTTATTTATACTTCAATTATTTGCTTTCCTTTTTTGCACTTGTCCCTAATCTTTTGCTGCAAACTGCAAGCTAATAACTGTATTTATATCTGTTTCTTTGCCCTTGTTTTTCCTGATATCTGACATCTGATATCTGTTCTTCAATCTGTTTCTTTGCCCTTGTTTTTCCTGATATCTGACATCTGATATCTGTTCTTCAATCTGTTTCTTTGCCCTTTTTTTCCTGATATCTGATATCTGACATCTATCTTTTCCTTTCCACTTTCTACTTTCCACTTTCTACTGTTCTTTTCCCCTCTTCCACATTATTATGGCATCCTCATGGTTGTCCGGATAGTATCCCGGTCTTATGCCCTCTTCCGAAAAGCCCATTTTTTCATACAATTTCCTTGCGGCTATATTGCTGTCACGAACCTCGAGAGTCAGGTTTCTTATGCCTTTTTTCAAGGCCTCTTCCAAAAGGCACCCGACAAGCATTGCTCCGATTCCTTTGCCTCTAAACGATTTTTGCACAGCAATGTTTGTTATGTGCGCCTCATCGAGAATAAACCACATACCGCAATAGCCAATTATACAGCCTTGGGCTTCCGCCACAAAATATGCAGAAAGCATGTTTGTCGATATTTCCGATTCATAAGAATCGCGCGACCAGGGAACTGAAAATGTTTCCTCTTCTATCTCCATTACCCTGTCCAAATCTTCAATTGTCATTTTACGAATATTAAGCTTCATGCTTCATCATTTCTTTCTCATTCGTTCCTGGTACTGCCTCTCCGCCTCTGCCTGCCTCAAATAAACCGGTCTCAACGTGAAAGCGTTTTCCATTTCATTTTCCTCTATTTTTTTTATGGCCAGTCCCGCCACCGATGCCGCCCTTGGAAAATTTGCCTGCGGCATTGCAATTATTCCCTTGTCGTACAAGGCTTCCTCAATTTGCTCTTTGAACCTGTCTGCATCCTGACCTATAAAAAGTACAGGGCAGTCCTTGTTTTTCAGCACGAAAAGAAGCTCCTTTAAGTCATAGGTGTCTTCCTTTAGCACTTCTACAAGCTCAGTTCCTTCCCATCTGAAAATTCCGCTGTAGACCTGGTTGCGCCTTGCATCCATTATAGGGCAGACAAGCATGTCGGAATACATGCCGTTGCATGCCAAAACCTTCAGGCTCGAAACCGCAGCAATGGGTATGTTAAGCGCATGAGCCAGTCCCTTTGCAGTTGAAACGCCGATTCTTATCCCCGTGAAAGACCCCGGGCCCACGCCTACCGCCAAAGCGTCTATGTCCTTTATCGATGTTTCGGTCTTTTCAAGCAGTTCATCTATCATTGGCATCAGCTTTTCCGAGTGGTTTAGCCTGGTGCTTACCGTCATCTCGCCGACAATTCTGTTTTCCTTCATGACGGCAACCGAAGCTGCCATACCCGATGTTTCAAAAGATAATAAGTTCATGAGAACAACTCCTTTAAAATCTCCTCATGGCGTTTGCCCGATGTCGAAAAAACAAACTTCCTGCTGTTTTCATCCAAGCGGGTAATCTCTATCCAGATGTGTTCATCCGGCAAAAGTTCCCGTACTCTGTCTGCCCATTCAACCAAACAGATCCCATCCCCGAAAAAATATTCCTCATATCCTATGTCGTACATCTCCTCTATGTCAAGAATTCTGTACACATCGAAATGATAGACCTTTGATTTTCCGTCGTATTCGTTGATTATGTTGTATGTCGGACTAGTGACATCTTCCGCAACTCCCAAAGCGGATGCGACGGACTTTGAAAAAAAAGTCTTTCCTGCCCCAAGATCCCCGTTCATGCACACCATGTCCCCGGGAGAGAGCAAAGCGCCAAGGCGTCTGCCCAATTCCTCAGTCTCTTTTAAATTGTTCGATATATATGTCTTCAAAAAGTCACCCCGTTAATTAAGTGGAAAGTAGCAAGTGGAAAGTAGGAAGAAAAAGATTTAAAAACAAAGTACAAAGATACAAAACCCGATACTCACCACAAAATTTTTAAGCATCTGTACTTTTCCTTCTCACGTTTTTCCTGCCTAAGTATCCAACCGCCAACTTTCCAAATGTCTTTTTGTGTTATTTTTTCTTTCCTCTATTCAAGGTTGATGTTTAATATTGCGATGCATCATCCGAGTCTTTGATTTTTTGCTTTAACGTTGCTTTTAACGCTTCTGCTTTAACGTTTTTTCTTTCCACTTTCCATTTTCCACTTTCTACTGCCCACTATCTCTCATAAACCACTTTTCCGTCTATCATTGTCCAAATAACTTCGCTGTGTGCGTCGAAGGGATCCCTGTCCCAAAGCACCAGGTCGGCGTCCTTGCCTTCCTCTATGCTTCCTATCCTGTCCCCCACGCCGATTATTTCAGCTGCGTTGATCGTTATCGCTTTCATAGCGTCAATCCTCTTCATTCCTGCCTTTACCGCAAGCGATGCGCAAAGAGGAAGGTATTGTATGGGAATCACCGGATGATCCGTCATTATTGCGATTTTAATGCCCGCATTCGAAAGAATCCCAGGTGTCTTGAATGTCAGGTTCTTAAGCTCGAACTTGGACCTTTCTGAAAGGCTCGGTCCTATGATAGGAGCAAAATTCTCCTTTTTCAAACGGTCGACTATGAGGTGGCCCTCTGTGCAGTGCTCAATTGTCATGTCCAAATCGAATTCCTTGGCTATTCTTATTGCGGTCATTATGTCATCCGCCCTGTGGGCGTGAACCTTGATGGGAAGCTTCTTTTCAATAACTTCTGAGAGAGCCTCCATCTTGAAATCGAAATCGGGCTTATCGGCATCTTCGTCCGTTTCCGCAAGTTTTTTCTTTTCAAAATATTCTTTCGCCTTTATAAAGTTTTCCCTCAAAAGGGCAGCCGTCCCCATCCTTGTGACCGGAGACTCCTCCCTGTCGTTGTAAGTCCTTTTGGGATTCTCGCCAAATGCGCACTTTATTGCGCAGGGAGCCTTCACAATCATGTCATCTATGCAGATTCCCCATGTCTTTATAACCGCGAACTGTCCGCCAATCACGTTTGCGCTTCCCGGTCCGGTAGCGGTTGCCGTTATTCCTCCG
>Ga0209936_1000205_pt1 | contig 38882 bp, 30 predicted proteins | sample SalPonR1_A_D1_MG_FD_185694 | JGI IMG/M metagenome (GOLD analysis project Ga0209936, IMG submission 185694) | Salt pond soil microbial communities from South San Francisco under conditions of wetland restoration - Salt Pond MetaG R1_A_D1_MG... ...
ATTTCAATGCGGATAATGATATTTCATCAGAGCTGACTGAGCAATCTGTAGAAATGCTGAATCATCACAGTCATTAAGCATACCATTTCAGTAACAACATAGATTGAGGGCTTTGAAGGCATTATCTAATATCCATCAAAGCTTCTCAATCTTATATTTTTCACTTTCTTGTATATTCCCCACATATACTTTTTAGGTCTGATAGTGATTGAAAAAAGATGCTATTATCTGGTGACATCACACTGTTATTACGGTTTACAAACTGATATGACTATGTTAGATGCCTTATCATGTATTTGTACTCATAAACTGATTTTAAAAATAAGATGAAACCAAACAACACGGCTCTATTCAGTTCAATTCTGTTCGTCACACTTTTCACGTTTTTAGGGATTTCCTGTTCATCTGATAGTGATTCAGACTCAAATGGAAGAGTTGAGAATTATCAGAGCGCGATCGAAGAAATACCACTGATCTACCACATGAGCTTCATCAGCCGTTATGCCCAAAAGCTATATTTTGCTGGAGAAGCTGAGAATTGGGAGCTTGCCGATATTTACAGCCATGAAATTGAGGAGATTTCAGCTGAAATTGTTTCAAGAGGAGAGATGCACGATGGCATTAATATCAGCGAGTTGATGGAGGCGATATTGCTTCCACAAATTGAGCAGCTGGAAGAGGCGATCGATAGCGGAGACCGGGAGATGTTTATAGATCGCTATAATGTGATGATCCAGTCGTGCAATAGCTGTCATGAAGCTTCCGATTACGGAGCGGTGAAAGTTGCCGTACCTGACATAAATCCGTATGCCCAGGATTTTAGCGCTGAGAAAGACAGCTGAAGTTTGTAATCGACTTTGAAGGCTGAATTTAATTTTTTGAATAAGGTGTCCAATAACCCATATATGCAGACGTTAAGCACATTAAATTGACCAGCTTTCCTTCATACGACTTACACAGAAAAGTCGTATTTTAGGGAGCTAATCGAGAAAAACGAATTGTATTATGAGTTCTAAAGGACGTGTTCTTGTGGCCATGAGCGGCGGAGTTGATTCATCCGTTGCTGCTGTGATGCTGCATGAACAAGGATATGAAGTGATCGGAATTACCATGAAAACCTGGGATTACCACCGAAGCGGTGGAAATAACGGGAAAGAAACAGGATGTTGCACCGTCGAGTCGATGAACGATGCCCGTCATATTGCCGTGAAATATGGTTTCAAACACTTTATTGTCGATATCCGTGATGAATTCGGCGATTGGGTTATCGATAGGTTCGTGGATGAATATACCAGTGGCCGCACACCCAATCCATGCGTGCTTTGTAATACACATATCAAATGGGCGGCGCTTCTTCGCCGGGCTGATAACCTTGGGTGTGATTACATCGCAACCGGACATTACGCCAACGTCCGCGAAGAAAATGGACGCTATGTGATTAGCAAGGGTAAAGACCACGACAAAGATCAGTCGTACGCGCTTTGGGGTGTTCAGCAAAAGCATCTTGAGCGAACCATATTTCCGCTCGGAAAATATCGAAAAACGGAAATTCGCCAGATAGCGGAAGATTATGGTCTGCTAAATGTGGCTAATAAGCCGGACTCGTATGAAATCTGCTTTATTCCCGACAACAACTATCACAGGTTTTTAAATGACCGGGTAGATGGACTTGAAGAACGCGTTGCCGGCGGTAGTTTTGTGGACAAGTATGGCAAAATTGTCGGCAAGCATAAAGGCTATCCTTACTATACGATTGGCCAGCGGCGCGGCCTCGATATTGCGCTCGGGTACCCCGTATACGTAACAGATATCGACCCTGTGAATAATGTTATTACTATTGGCGAAAAAGAAGACCTTATCAGTACCACTTGTAAAGCAAAGGAACTCAACCTTGTAAAATATGATGAAATTCCCGGCGGGTCGATGGATATCGTAGGTAAAATACGATACAATGATGCCGGTGCATCGGGAATAATCACACAGATTTCGGATGATGAAATTAAGGTTCATTTTCCGGCTGGACGCGAGGCTATCACACCAGGGCAGGCGATTGTATGCTATGAAGGGGATGATGTAGTTGCTGGCGGATGGATTCACAAAGTGAATATTGAAATGAACCAGGAAGAGTCCGTAACGGCCTGAAACTTTTCTCTTTATTACAGGTCTAAGTGTATATATTCCACTAACACAAATAAATTTCCATGAAACGACTGTTTACTCTACTAATTTTTTCCATGCTCTGTTCTTTGTGGGCAGTACCTGCTTACTCGCAGTTTGAAGGTGAGGTGTCGTTTGTTCTCGAACAGTATCGACCGGTTGGTTCTGAGCCTTCAAAATTTAAACTCACATCTTCAAATGATAGAATTTATATCGCTTCAGAAGCAGACGTGAATGTGATTACAGGCCTTAAATCTGATGGAGTGCTTATTCGCAATGATTTACAGGATTTTGTGTTTAATACCGGGCAGAACGAAGCGCTGAAAGTGACAAAATCAGATCTTGACGGTGTGATGAATATGATTGAGCGTTTTTCCGGGGCGACAGCTTCTTCCGGTGATGAACAGTTCGACTGGGAAAAGCGTATTATTGAAACCGATAATCGAAAACAACATCTTGGTTACGACGTGCAGGAGATCAGGTTGATGGGTGAGACTGTTGATGACTATGTTTCGATCTGGCTCACGCAAGACATAAAGATACTCTGGGGAATTATGACAAATGTCTGGAACAGAGCAGGTGATCGGTTTCTTGATCCTGACTTTCCTATCGAATTGGTGATGAATTCAAACAGTTTTCCTCTTTTAGTTGATGTTTACGATAACGGTCTGCTTGTCGCGAAATTTGAGTCAGTAAATATTGATACAGAAAATTTTGATCGTTCTGTTCTTGAACTATCGGAGCAAAAACGATTGGTTAGTCTCACCGAAATAATGATGAATATGTTCAGGTAAAATATATTGATCATGCTAAGATACTTGGCTCCATTTGTGCTTCTTTTAATGTTTACTGCATGCAGTTCCCAAAAAAATGCGGTTAACGATCTTTCGGAAGAACTTACACTGGAGGAACAAGCTGCCATTGCAGACGAAACAATTGCAAACCTTCTCAATGAATACAGGCCTTGCTACAATGATATGATGGGCGTGAAAGTTGCAGAGGTAGCTCGCTCTATTTCATTCGGCAAACCTGAAAGCCCTCTTGGAAATCTTGTTGCTGATGCACTTCGGTTTCGCGCTGCACGTGAGACGCGTACATTTGTAAATTTGGCAATGATTGGCGAGAGCTCGTTTCGATTGAACCTTGAAGAGGGTGACCTGACAAGAGGAGAGATACTGGAATTTATGCCCTACGATAATTCACTTGTACTTCTAAAGTTAAGAGGTGAGAGCGTTTACAGACTCAGTCAGGAAATAGCGGGGCGGGGCGGAGTACCCGTGAGCGGTCTTCGCTTTCGCCTGGAAGGTAAAACTGCAAGAGATGTACTGGTCAATTCGGATATAATTGACCCTTCTAAACACTATTGGCTGGCCACGAGCAGCTGGGTTGCTAATGGAGGCGAGGATTTTAAAGCTCTCCGGGAACATGTAGACCGTATTGAACTGCCGCTTTCAATCAGAGACGTTTATCTCGACTATTTCAGCAATCAGCGGACCATTGATCCTGAAATTGAAGGGAGAATTCGGTAGTGATAGACAGACGCACCTTTTTAAGACAGGCGATGACTATCGGGGCTGGAACATTGCTCACAGGCAGTACATTGTTTAAAAAGCCACGGGCTGAAAGTAGTATTACTATTCTTTACACAAATGATACACACGCCCGACTAGATCCATTTCCAAAAAACGCTACGCAATATGCGGGTCTGGGTGGCATTGCTCGGCGCGCCAATCTTGTAAAGGAGATACGGAAACGCGAAAAGCATGTTCTGCTGTTCGATGCCGGTGACGTATTTCAGGGAACGCCCTGGTTTGATGTATACGGTGGTGAAGTGGATTTGAAACTGATGAGCAAGATGAAGTATGACGCCATGGCCGTCGGTAACCATGAGTTTGATAACGGGCTTGAATCATTTGCAGATTCTGCATCCAATGTAGACTTTCCGATTCTAGCCGCCAATTATGGAACCAGAAATACACCGCTTGATGGGGTTATTCGCAGGTTTATTGTAAAAGAATTGGCAGGTATTAAAGTTGGAATTTTTGGGTTGGGTATAGAACTGGATGGAGTTGTTGATCCGGCGCTCTATGGTGCGGTAAAGTCAAGAGATGCGATCATCTGGGCGGAAGGGATGGTCAGAAGCTTAAGACAGTTCCACAATTGCGATATCGTAATTTGTTTGAGTCATTTAGGATATCGTTATGGTGATCCCCGCAGAATGGATGATGTAAGGCTCGCCGGTATGGTAGACGGTATCGATCTGATAATTGGCGGACATACGCACACATTTTTAGACCGTCCGGATATTGTAGCAAATCCATCAGGCTCAAAAACAGTTGTCACTCAAATGGGGCACAGTGGTATTCGGCTGGGCCGAATCGATATTACTTTACCATCCTACCTTGAAAACGGCCCATACGGTAATGGTTTCTCTTCTGATTATTATACGATAGGACCAGCGTAAGGCCTGCGTAGAGCGGGTCGCCGACCCGCTTCTTATGAACCAAGCAAATTATTGAGACCTCAGATAAAATGGTGAGCTCAGTAAACTTAGTCTCTTTATAAACACGAAATCGGTTTACTGCATTTTTCCCCTCGGCTCAGCGAACCAAGATACAAAGAAAAAGGGCTGCCATTTATAAAATAAAATAGCAGCCCTTTCAGGGGAATAAGATGAGATTTTACTCTCATTTTTTATAGAACGATTAAGGCTGGAAAAAAATTGCAGGCTGATTTAAATCGATTAATTTTGCTGTCCGAGATGATGCATGCTCCGGCAGGCTGTGGTGCCCCGCCTTTGGGTTCAAGTGTCACTGCAAACGTATTGGATACGTCAGAAGGTGATTCGTTCAGTTAATCAATTTTGTAGAAAAGATCGGATGAGCTTTGTTCAAATGATAAAATTCCGGCGCTCACAGGTGATTGCTGATCTTTTATCAACCATAGCTGGTAATCTTTATCTTCAGCAGGTTGCGGAGAACTTTGCAAATAATCCCGAGTAGTATTTTACTGATCAGTTCATAAAGCTTTTTCAAAGCAAGTTTATCACCATTCTATACCGGTATCATCCACTCACGTTCTTTTTCAGCGGTGATCCGGCAAAGCCAAAAATTTGCAGAATAAACTGTAGTATCAAGGGAGGTGTCTTATAAACGCAGTATAAAAAGAGCAGGATTGAAAGTGACTTAAGATACCGTCATGGGGATAGCTCTATTTTGGATTCTTTAGTCGAAAGAATATAGTTTATCTTTTGTGCAATCATAAACATGGTGTGACATTTACTCTTACTCCAAAAAATTAATTCTACTATGCCCTCAGGACTTTTTGCGATTCTGGATGATGTTGCAACACTAATGGACGATGTTGCCATGATGAGCAAAGTCGCCGGTAAGAAAACAGCCGGCCTCATTGGTGATGATTTAGCCGTAAATGCTGAAAAAGCCTCAGGGTTTGTGTCCGCCAGAGAGCTCCCCGTGTTATGGGCTATTACCAAAGGCTCATTTATCAATAAGCTGATAATCCTGCCTGTAGCTTTTCTTCTAAGTGCTTATATACCGATCGCTGTAACTGTCATTTTGATTATGGGCGGTATTTATCTTGCCTATGAAGGAGCCCACAAAGTTTATGAGTATGTGTTCCCACACCCCCATAAAAAAGATGCGCCAAAAATTGAAAACATCTCCAAAAAAGAGGTGCTTGCAAGAGAGAAAGGGAAAATAAAATCAGCAATCATTACAGATTTCATACTGTCAGTAGAAATCGTGATTATCGCACTTAGTTCTGTATCACAAAGCCCTCTGCTGACTCAAATCATTGTGGTTAGCGTGATCGCTTTTGTAGCAACAGTGGGGGTATATGGTATCGTAGCAATCATTGTTCGTATGGATGAGTTTGGCACCCGACTCATAAACATGAATAAAGAAGAAAACAGCTTTTCCGACAAAGCCGGCCGATCGCTGGTCTGGGCACTCCCGAAAGTGATCAAGAGTCTATCTTTTGTTGGGACAATTGCACTTATTCTTGTTTCGGGAGGAATTTTCGCTCACAATATTGCCTTCCTGCACGGTGTGCTTGAAAATCTCCCAACGTTAGTTGTCGAATTTGGTATTGGGTTAATTTCAGGATTTCTGATTCTGAGTGTTGCCAAGGTTGGAATGAAATTGTGGAAACACATCTCGGGTTGAACTGATACGGCTATTCAAGTGCCACGAAATTTTCAATAAACAAGTAATATGCCCTGGACACTTCGTATGACTCTGATTGTAACGGGTTTGACAGCCGTTGCTATGCTCTATAATACACTCAGGCTGAAATGGTATTGGAAAAAGACATCACTCTATTCACACGCAAGATTCTGGCTGGTATTTTCCGTGACTGTCCTGCTGATTTTTTCATATCCCGCATCAGGCTATGTAATTGAACTGATTGGCGGCGACTTCTCCCGAGATCTGTACCCGGTTTGGGTTATTCAGTCTTTTTGGTGTGGTTTCCTTTTCAACGCAGTGCTCTTTAACGTTCTGATAGTTTTGGATGTGATCAACTTGATACTATCGAAAGTGGTAAAGATTGACAGACCGCAGCTACAAACGATTTTTGGACTTGTATCATTATTGTTAACGATTGGTGCGCTTCTTTTTACTGTGGGCAAAGCTGTATTTGATTCAACACGGATCGTGACAGAAAGTATTGTCCATGAAGTTAATTCGCCGGAGGCAACTAAAGCTCTATCAACACCATTGAAAGTTGCCCACATATCAGAAATACATGCTGATAGGTTCACATCAAAGAAAAAAGTTGCCCGCTATATGAAGCAGGTAGAAGCTGCCGGGCCAGACATCATATTTATAACAGGAGATCTGATTTCATCGGGATTGACTTTTGTTGAAATGACGGCGCTAGAGATTTCCTCCGTGGATGCACCACTCGGCACGTATGTTGTGATGGGTGACCACGATTATTGGTCGGGTCAGGATGAGGTTACCGCAATACTTGAAAACTTCGGGCTTAATGTGCTCAGGGATGAAAACAGATGGATTGAATGGGGAGAATCATCAATCCGTCTTACCGGAGTGACCGAAGTATACAGCAGTAGTATAGACAGAGAATTGTTCAGAAGCCTGATGACGGAAGACAGGGGAGAGCAGTTGAGGATTTTGTTTTCACACCAGGCTACAGACGATCTGGTTGAACAGGCCAAAGAGTCAAATGTTGACCTTTTCATGGCGGGTCACACGCATGGCGGTCAGATGAACGTGCCATTCTTTTACAGAACCGTTACAGCAGCTCAGCTGGAAACAGATTATGTTCACGGTTTTTATGTGCTGGACAATATGTTGCTGAGCATCAACAGCGGCTTGGGATACACACTCGCTCCTGTACGTTTCAATGCACCTGCAGAAGTATCTGTGATTGAATTGAAGTGAAATGATGAACTATACTCCAGATCTTCCGCCGATACCCGATACCCGATACCCGATACCCGAAAAGTCACCCCACCTTCACCGGATGGACCCAGCCGTAGGGATCGTCAAGTTTGCCATACTGGATACCTGTGATGGTATCATACATTTTTTGAGCAAATGGCCCGATTTTTTCACGATCAAGCTCTATCGTATTTCCTTTGTGGTGTATCAATCCAACAGGTGAAATAACTGCTGCGGTACCCGATCCAAAAATTTCTTCAAGCGTGCCATTTTTGTGGGCTTCAAATACCTCGTCAATGGCAATACGCCGCTCTTCTACATCTACATTCCACTCTTTTGCAAGAGCAATCACGGATCGGCGTGTAATTCCAGGAAGCACGGTACCACCCAATTTAGGCGTAATCAGTTTGCCATCAATTTTGAAGAAAATGTTCATTGTACCCACTTCTTCAACGTATTTGTTTTCTTTTGCATCTAACCAGAGAACTTGGGTGTAGCCTTCTTTTTGAGCTTTCTGAGCCGGCAGGAAGCTTCCCCCGTAGTTACCCGCGGCCTTCGCCTCACCCGTTCCGCCTTTCACTGCGCGTACGTAGTCGTCCGTGGTCGTGAGGCTGACAGGGTTGAAGCCTTCTTTGTAATAGGCAGCTACGGGGCTCGTAATAACCATGTACCGATATTCCTTGGCAGCCCTGGCAGCAATATATTCTTCCGATGCAAAAATGAAAGGGCGCACATAAAGAGCATGTCCAAATTTCTTGGGGACCCACTCATGATCCAAACGGATCAATTCTTCCAATGAATCAACGAATGCATCTTTACTCATTTTAGGAATACAGAGGCGCTCAGATGAGTTGCTGATTCTCTCATGATGATCATCAAGCCGGAACAGGTGAATGGTTTCATCATCAACATAGTATGCCTTCATTCCTTCAAATACCGCCTGTCCGTAGTGAAGGGCGTGCATTGATGGGTGGAATGAGATAGGGGCATACGGCGTAATTTGAGGGTCTTGCCATGCGCCATTTTTGTAACTCATGTCAATCATGTGATCAGAAAACATTCGTCCGAATTCAAGATTATCGAAATCAACGGATGAAATTCGGCTATTCTGAGTCTTGGTAATCTCCATGGTGATGATTGTGAAATTAAAATTTATGGCTGATATTGCTAGAAGATAAGAGGATTTTGAGAAACAGTTTAATTTAAACCGATAAATTTAAGCTTCACATATGACACGAATACTATCAATTTCGCTTCTATTATTGATGTGCACAACAGGGTTTCTTAATGCCCAGACACGAAACGATATCATGCCTCACATTCTGAACATGCAGGAGAGGGCAGAGGTCATCGATCGCTGGACCGAAGATAAACTGGATAATTTGGTTCCTGAACTGATGCGCAGGGAAGGTATCGATTTGTGGGTGCTTGTTGCTCGTGAATACAATGAAGATCCGGTACTGTTAACGATGTTACCTGCTACATGGCAATCATCACGCCGAACGACGATACTGCTTTTTTTTGATCCCGGTAACGGTGAACCTGTTGAGCGTATAGCTGTTGCCCGTTATAATATCGGTTTTTTTGAGACACAGTGGTTTCCGGATGAGCAACCGGATCAGTGGACACGGTTTGCTGAAGTTGTAGAGGAAAGAGACCCAGACAAAATTGCTCTGAATTACTCTGATAATTTTGCTTTGGCAGATGGTATTAGTCACACAGACTATACCCATCTTCGAAATAGCTTGAGCCCTGATATGCAAGATAGGATTGTGTCTGCTGAAAATCTTGCGATCGGCTGGCTCGAAACGAGGACTGAAGAAGAGCAATTAGTATATCGTCAGATCAACAGGATTGCTCATCACATTGTTGCAGAAGGTCTCTCGGAGCGAGTCATTACACCAGGTATTACAACCACAGAAGATGTGCAGTGGTGGTATCGCGATCAGATACGAGATTTAAATCTTACGGCTTGGTTCCATCCATCAGTATCAGTTCAAAGAGAAGAAGCTCCTGAAGAAGATGGTGATTTTTCTTCAGGTAACTCCGAAAATGTCATACTGCCGGGCGACCTCATCCATGTTGATTTTGGAATTCAGTATTTGCGACTTTCAACAGATACACAGCGAAATGCATATGTGCTCAGGCAGGGTGAAGCTGATGCACCGGAAGGCTTGAGAGACGCACTTGCCACCGGTAACCGTCTTCAGGATATACTCACGGGGCAGTTTCAAACAGGCCGGGCCGGGAATGAAATTCTATCAAGGGCTCTTGAACAAGCCGGGAGCGAAGATATCAACGCTACAATTTATACGCATCCAATTGGCTACCACGGTCATGCTGCCGGACCAACAATCGGGCTTTGGGACCAGCAGGGTGGTGTGCCCGGGAAAGGTGATTATCCTCTTTATCCTAATACGGCACATTCGATTGAACTAAATGCAGAAGTGTATATTCCTGAATGGGATAAAAGCATATTGATGAAGCTGGAAGAGGATGCGCTATTCGATGGTGACACAACCTACTACATCGATGGCCGTGCCGAAGAGCTCTATCTGATACCGCGGCAGCACTGAGAAAATTTGAATCAGTTCTGTAAGGGAAACCTATATCCGGTATCTTATATATGTTTTACTGCTCTCAGAGACTCTGAACGTAATATTGGTCTCAGTAAATGGGCATTCGCCAATTTAAATTATTCTTAAAAACAATTTTACTTGATGATAGAACAGGCTAGAACCATTCTTCGGGATACCTTTGGATTCGATGAATTTCGTCCACTTCAGGAGAATGTGATTAAAGATGTACTAAACAAAAAAGATACGCTTGTTATAATGCCCACGGGTGGCGGAAAGTCTATCTGCTACCAGATTCCCGCGATGATTTTTGATGGGCTCACCATTGTGGTATCACCACTGATATCGCTCATGAAGGATCAGGTGGACCAGCTGACGCAGTATGGGATCCCAGCTGTGGTTTTAAATAGTTCAATTAGTGAAGATCTTTATCAAACCAATGTCCAGAAAGTGCGAAGTGGTGAGGCAAAGATGCTTTACGTAGCTCCTGAATCTCTTATGATGGATCGCATTCGGGAGTTACTTGATGAGGTAACCGTCGACTGTTTTACAATTGATGAAGCCCACTGTATTTCTGAATGGGGACATGATTTTCGTCCCGATTATCGACAGCTGGCTGATATTCGAAAACAATTTCCTGAAGCGGTTTGTGTGGGTTTAACGGCTACGGCCACGCCCCGGGTCCGCGAAGATATCAAGGAAATACTCGAATTCAGGGAAGGCGGAACGTATGTTGCCAGTTTCGATCGTGAAAATCTTTTTCTGAATGTGGTGGATAAAGACGGGCCGGTTGATCAGATACTTGATTTTCTGTATACGCGAAAAGGGCAGTCTGGTATCATCTATTGCTTTAGCCGGCGACAGACCGATGAACTTTACCAGGACTTGAAAGACGAAGGGCACTCGGTTCGGCCCTATCATGCCGGTTTAAGCGAACATCAGCGCGAAATTTATCAAAATGCGTTCATTCGTGATAAGATTGACATTATTGTGGCGACTGTTGCTTTTGGGATGGGGATCGATAAGCCGGATGTAAGGTTTGTGATTCATCATGATATGCCGCAAAATATCGAATCATACTATCAGCAGATAGGACGTGCCGGACGTGATGGTTTACGATCTGATTGTTTGCTGCTTTATAGCCACTCCGACCGTCAGAAGATCAACTACTTCATCAATCAAAAAGAAGGTGAAGAGAAAGAGGTTGCCAAAAAACATTTGGAGGATCTTATAGACTATCTGACGACTGATGAGTGCCGCCGGATCCCGCTCATGAAATATTTTGGCGAAACGTATCAGGGTGACGATTGTGGTATGTGCGATAATTGTATCTCTATGAAGGATGCCATGGAGGACCTGACGGTTCCAGCCCAAAAATTTCTCTCATGTATTGCGAGAACAGAAGAAACTTATGGGGCGACTCACATATCTGATATTTTGAGAGGGTCGAAGGCAAAAAAAGTGTTGGAAAATGACCATGATGAGCTGTCGACCTACGGCATTGGAATGGATTTTAGCAAAGATCAGTGGATACAGCTTTCACGCCTCCTAGTGCGAAAGGATTTTCTTACAAAAGATCCTCAATATGGAAGCCTCTTGCTCACACCAAGCGGAAAGAAAGTGCTGAAAGATGAGGCAAGAGTTCAGGGTGTACTTGACCGTACCCAAACGGCGATTGACGGAAGTGCAGCCGCAAGGACATCATCAGACGTTGAGAACAGGTATGATGAGAATCTATTTGAAGAGCTGCGTAAAATCCGGAAAGAACTCGCAGATGCACAGGACGTCCCACCCTATGTTATTTTCCCCGATACAACACTGATGGAAATGGCATACTACTATCCTCAGGATGAAGAGAGTCTCAATGATATCTATGGAGTTGGGAGTGCAAAGCTAAAGAAGTATGGGGGTGATTTTTTGAATGAGATCAAAACCTATTGCGAAGAAAACGATATTGAAGAGCGGAAACGCGAGATCAAAAAGAAAAAGAAGAAAAAATCCTCGTCCAAAAAGCACGAGCAGATCGGTATTGACTACAATGAAGGCAAATCTCTTGAACATCTTGCTGAAGAACATGGTGTGAAAATGCCGACGATCCTGAAGCACCTGAAAACATTCCTGGAAGAGGGCAATGATCTGCGTCAGGACGGTATTCTTGAGGCAACCGGTCTATCTCAACGGAAAGTAGATGAGGTGATGGAATCTATGAATAAGGTTGGGCCCGAAATCCTCAAGCCGGTTTATGAAGATTTAAATAAATCTGTTGGGTATAGTGAACTGCGTATGATGCAGCTGTACTTTCTTGCGGAAAACGGAAACAAGTAAAGAGATATTCAGCAGTGATTTCCAAATTTGTACAGTCGCTCAAAAATAAGCCTTCCGAAGAACTATTCAATCCGTGGTTTGAGCGCGATATAAAGCATGATGCAATACCTGAGGCTCCTGAAATCAGGCGTCGACAGCTTTCCAGATATCTGGAAGAGCGCTCCGAAAGTGCCAAATACCTGTTTATTGCAGAAGCGCTCGGCTACCAGGGCGGTCACTTTACGGGTATTGCCATGACATCCGAGCGTATCCTCCTCGGGCATCAAAAAAAGAAATACGGAGTGACGCCTGAACACGTTTTTAAAGGGCTTGTTCCAAGGCGTACAAGCTCACCGGATTTTATTGCTAAGGGAATGACAGAGCCAACGGCCACAATCATGTGGGGTACTCTCGTGGATCTTGGCATTAATCCGTATGAAGTTGTTTTGTGGAATGCGGTTCCCTGGCATCCCTTCAAGTCAGAGAAGGGTATTTTAAGTAATCGAACGCCTACTGCAGAGGAATTATCCACAGGTTTGAGACATCTGGATTCATTTATTGACTTGTTTGGTGATGTGAACCTGATAGCCGTGGGGCGTAAGTGTGAGGAGAGCATGGAGCAGCTTGGTAAGAATTACATTGGAGTAAGACATCCTGCAAATGGAGGAGCACCAAAATTCAGAAAACAGGTAAAAGAACTGATGAAGTCATCTTAGAATCCCTTAGCACTATAACTATCAAATATACCGGAGGATCTGACAATCAAACTGTTAACCTTAGTTCGATTCTAAAATATTAAATAAATACATTGGGTTGTCCAAAAAGGGCGTTTGTTAAGATATTTCATTCTCAATACCGTCATGCCGGACCCCGATCCGGCATCTCCTGCCTTTATAACGATGGGAGATCCCGCATCTCCCGAGGGGATCCCGTTGGGGGGTGCGCGGGATGACGCCCTTTTAAACGCCTCAATTAACATATTATGAATCGAACTCAAGTTGTTAAAATAAATGAAATGTTGGTTTTGAAATCTATTTCATGAAAATTGGGTTCTCTGTAATCAGATAATAATTTTATATTCTTTAGTTAGACTTCACCTATTTACCCACTGAGTAAACACTCCATGATGTACAAATCAGTTAAGCTACTGTTTCTTTTTATCCTGGCATCAGGATTTGCCGGCATCGCTGCTCAAACAATTGACCCTGCCAATATCTTGATCAGGGAAGCTCCTGAAGTGGAACGGGTTTGCACATTTGAACCTACCGATTACAATGCAGACCGTGCTATCGCTCATACCGATATTGTTGGAAGAAGAGCGACTAACAGACGCACATCCAGTTTTAACGTAACTTATCAAAACGCATGTGGTACAGAGACCTGGCCACCTGAAGCCCTCGCAGCATTTGAGTATGCCATGAGTATTTGGGAGACCCATTTAGAAAGCACCATTCCTGTGGAAATTGAAGCAACCTGGCGTGAACTGGATGCCAATGTACTTGGGTCGGCAGGGCCTACCCGAATAGCACAAATTCCGCCTGTAGGGGATGAGGATACGTGGTACTCTATTGCCCAGGCTAATGCCATGACGGGTGAGGATATTAAGCAGTCTGCTGGTGTAGACTATGATATTGTAATAAATATAAATTGTGCATTTGCTGACTGGTATTTTGGCCAGGATTCAAATCCGCCTGCAAATATGATTGACTTCGTGACGGTCGTTCTTCACGAGATAGGGCATGGAATTGGGTTCATAGGCAGTATGGGGGCAGATGAAGATGTGGGCGTGGCTGATTGGGGATTTGAATCATCTGATGGGCAGAATAGCCCCATTATCTACGACCGTTTCACCGAAGACGGCCTTGGTATTTCGCTGATTAACGAAAATGTGTACGGGAATCCATCCTCAGATCTATATGATGCGTTAGTGGGATCTGCCAACGGTGTTTTCTTTGATGGAATTGATGCAAATATTGTAAACCTGGGATCCCCTGTACGTCTCTATACTCCGTTTCCGTGGCAGGGTGGCAGCAGCTATTCGCACCTTGATCAGAATACATATGGTGATTCAGAAAATGCTCTAATGAGGCCTGCGCTTGATCGACAGTTTTCGATACATTCACCGGGTCCGGTTATGTGCGGTATGCTCAGCGACATGGGATGGCCGCTTGGTGAAAACTGTTTTGATTTGATTGGGGTAGAATCCATAATTTCAGTTGATCAGACTCTGCTCAATTTTGGTGTTACAAACATAGGTGACGGTGCCAGTCAAACAGTGACAATCCGAAATGATGCATCTGCGCTGGATCCATTAAGTGGGCGAATAGTGATTGAAAATACAAACTTTTTTGTAACTGAGTCTTTAAGGTCGTTTTCTATTGAACCAGGCAATAGTTTGAATATTCCTGTCGGTTACAGTCCTGAGACTGTTGCAATTCACGATACTGAGCTAGTGTTATTTCACAATTCGTCAAGCCAGCCAAATCCACTTCGGATATCATTGAAAGGAGAAGCGCTGGAAGAAAATAGCATATTCGCTCTTGATCAGAATTATCCTAATCCATTTAATAATCAAACGACATTAGAGTACGCCCTGACTGGTACATCCGACGTTCTTCTTGAGGTGTATAATACAACAGGGCAGCTTGTTACTACTCTTGTAGATTCACAACAGGGTGAAGGCCGTTATGAAATCTTTTTTGATGCATCTGGCCTGGCAAGTGGCGTTTACCTCTACCGCATTATCGTTGACGGTGAAGCCAATACACGAAAACTTCTGCTCGTTAAGTAAAAAGCCGTATAAATCTGAATATGCAAATTTTATCCAGTACTCTGCATTGCAGCTGCCACGCCATTAATGCTTAAAAAGAGTGCGTGCCTTAGTTGCTTGAGTTCCTCTTCTGATTCTGCATTCTCCCACCTTTTCAATAATTCTGCCTGAACAACATTCAAAGGGTACGTGAAGACATTTCGAAACTTGATTGAATTCTGTATGACTTTTCGGGTGTCAAGAATGCTCTCCTGCTCGGTAATAGTTAGAATGATATCCCTGGATTCTTTCAGATCATTAATAATCTTTTTATGATGGGTGAGATCAGAATCCCTTTCTGCATATAGCTCGGTGGTAAGTTTATGATACCTGGCCAGTTCCCGCTGGGCATTATCTACAATAGTATTGAAAAAACTCCATTCCTTATACCATCCCTGAAGCGTGCCAATCAATTCCGGATCTTTCTCAAGCAATGGATCAAGTGCTGATGCAAGCCCATACCATCCGGGCACATTGTAGCGAACCTGTGTCCAGCCGAATACCCATGGTATAGCCCGGAGATTATCAAACTGAAGGCCGTTGGACCCACCCCGGGACACAGGCCGGGATGCAATTGGAAGATTACCTATATGCTCCACCGGTGTAATATGTTTATACCACTTCCAAAAGTCAGGATGGTCTATAAGGTCGCGATACGCGTCCATAGATCGGTGTGAAATTTGATCCATAATCTCCAGAGTGCCATCTCCATCCTTCAGCTCTTTTTGTCCTTCGCCTGCTGTAACACGAGCAACAGCATTTACGACCTGTTCGAGATGGCGACGCGTGATGTCAGGAAGCGAGTAGCGGAACGAAATAATTTCACCCTGTTCAGTAAACCGAATTCGGCCATTGTTGCTGACAGATGGAAGTGCGAGGATAGCGCGATTTGATCGCCCTCCGCCACGGCCCACCGAGCCGCCGCGACCATGGAAGAGCCGAAAATCAATACCGTGGTCATTAAGGACTTTACCCAGTCTAAGCTGAGCTTTTTGAAGTGCCCAGTTCGCCATCCAATACCCGCCATCTTTATTGCTGTCTGAGTAACCCAGCATTATTTCCTGAAAGTTATTCCTGGCAGAAATCTGCTCTTTATAAAGGTTATCTGTTAAGATCTGCTCCATCAGGTCGGGGCTTTTTTCCAGATCTTCGATCGTCTCGAAAAGCGGAACAATGTCGATCGGACTTACCACTGAACCATTCTCTAGCTTCCAGAGACCAGTTTCTTTCGCCAGAATTGCAACTTCCAGAAGGTCACTAACACCGTGCGTCATACTGATAATGTAGCTTCCAAATGCGTTGGGGTCGAGATCATTAATGATTCGGATAAGCTTGAATACGCTTATTATTTTTTCCGTTGCCGGCTTTAGAGTCGCATTAACCGGACTCAGAGGGCGTGGGTTTCGAAGTTCGTTCGTCAGAACCTCAATCTTCTTATCCTCAGGCAGGTCAGCGTAGTTGTCATTCACATTGGCGACATCCAGGAGATCTTCAACAGCACTTTCATGGATACCGCTATGCTGTCTTATATCGAGAGCAGCAAGGTGAAAACCGAATGTTCGGGCGCGAATACGCAAGTCATTAAAATGGCCATAGTTGGCTACTTCACTGAGGCCGCTCTCTTTCAATGATTCAAAAATGAGGTCGAGATCATCAATAAAGTCTTTTGCTTTGTAATGATCAGACGCTTCAATGATCCTGGATTCATCTTCTTCAAGAAAGTCAATTTGTTCCTGGAGATGATGCATCATATAGGTCAGTTTCATTCGGTACGGTTCATTTTTGTACCGTCGCTTGAACCTTTTACTCAGAGTTATTTCTTTCTCTTCTTTACTTAAAGACTTCAGGAGCCTGTCCGGAACGTCAACATGCTGTCGTGAAATGGATAGATATCTGCGGCAGTTGTTTAATTCATCAATATAAAGTTTGAGCACCGTTTTCCGCTGCTCAATAAGTGTATTCCAGGTTACATCGCGTGTTACATTTGGATTGCCATCACGATCACTCCCGATCCAAGACCGGTATTTAAAAATGATTGGGAGATCCGGCGCTTTGCCATACTGCTGTTGAAATGCAAAGCGAATGTCATCATAGAGTCTTGGAATTGTATCCCAGATAGTGGTGGTAAAAAAGAACAGTCCGTTTTCAACTTCATCCTCAACCGTTAGTCGTTCAGAGCGCACTTCATCCGTGGAAATAAGAAGTGAAATCTCGTTAAAGATCTGACGTAGTATGGTCTCTTTCTCATTGGGGGTGTAATAATCGCTGTTGTAGTCGCGAATCATCGCCGTAATGTTCTCTTGTTTATTAAGAATACTCCGGCGTCTTGCTTCCGTGGGATGAGCTGTGATGGTAGGCTGAATATCAAGCTTCGCAAACAGATTTGCAGCCTTCTCAAAACTGTACCCGTTTTTCTTGAAACTGCTTAATGCATCTGCAATACTTTCTGCACGGGGATTATCGGAATCGATGGTCTGTGCACGCTCACGGTTAATCCTGATGATTTCGTGTTGCTCAAGTGAATTCACCAGGTGAAAAAAGATAGTGGTTAACCGAAGCAGGTCCGTTATCTGATCCAGTTTTAAGTCTGCAATCGTTTTCTTTAACTCTTTCTGAGATGACCCGCCATCTTCCTCAAACGCTTTTGCTGAATACTGCGGAAGCTCAGAAGAAAGTGTTTTTAGATCATCCAGCTGGTGGTGTGAAAGATATTCTTCCAGAAATCCGGTAAGGGAAATGATCTTTTGAGTTAGAGGTTCACTTATGTTTGACTCAGCGGCAAAATGTTGAATGGTCTCTTTCCAGGTCATAGACAGATTAGACATTATTTGTTCTGATAACTTTAAAATACGTAGATACTTAATCTATCGGTCAATTGCATATGATATGGATCATTAAATCAAATAAAAGCGCTTCTAAATTCACTAATAAATGAATTCAGATTCAAAACACTTCTTTTATTGACCTTATTCGGAATTTTTCTCATTTGAAATAAATGGTAAAGCAGGTAACGAGCTGTAATGTTTAACCAAAATGAGTTTAGATTTCTATCTGGATAAAATTTTGCTTAAATAGTTCGCTCGAAACGAGGGTACTCTTAAAGACCCGAGGTTCTCTAACCGTCACAATAGTAATCGGAAAAAAGCAATTAATATGAAACGCCATCGTGATGACATTCCACGGGCATCGAATAAAGAAATATTCGGCTGGGCCATGTTTGATTTTGCAAATCAGGCCTACACACTTCTTATAATTACAGTGATTTTTCCGGTACTTTTTACAACAGTCATTGTTGGTGATGCAGATAATGATTACAGGCTTGGAAATTTACTATGGAGCGTAGCGCTTGGCCTCAGCTACTTTATGGTAGTGCTTAGCGGACCTGTATTCGGGGCAATCATGGATTATTCTGCGCTAAAAAAACGATTTCTTTTTCTCAGCTATGTATTAACAATTATTGCAACGGCCCTGCTTTACTTTGTTGAGCCGGGAATGATTATTCTTGGTGTCATACTGATCATCATTTCAAACTTTGCATATGCAACGGGAGAAAGTTTCATAGCTGCATTTTTGACAAGTTTGGGGCCTCCTAAAGATCTTGGGAAAATATCCGGCTTTGGTTGGGCCCTGGGTTATATAGGCGGGCTTTTCTCAGCTGGTTTCGTCATCGTTTATTTGGGTGATGCGACTGCAGAAAATTTTGATAGCATTCGCTGGGTAGGGCCCTTTGCAGCCGTCTTTTTCATGCTGGCAGCAATTCCAACATTTTTATGGCTGAAAGAGCCCGGGAAGCGTAAACCACTTCCTAAGAGTGAAACGCTTCTTTCAATGGGGTTTATCCGTCTGGGCAAAACAGTTCGGGAGATTAGGCAATACTGGGATCTTGCAGTGTTTCTGGTGTCGGTGTTTTTTGCAATGGCAGGTATTTACATCGTCATATCCTTTGCATTCATCTATGGTGATCAAATTGTTATGTGGGACGAAAATGTCCGGATATATATGTTCATTATTGTGCAGATCACAGCTGCCGTTGGTGCAGTTGTTTTCGGATATATTCAGGATAAAATTGGGGCCAAGATTACATACAATCTCACACTTGGATTATGGTTTATCGCCGTGTTGGGGATCTGGGGCGTAATCGATTTCACAGCCTGGTTTAACTCTTTGTTTTCAACCAATATCGAAGCTCAATACATGTTTCTTTATATCGGCATATTGGCTGGTTTAAGCCTTGGTTCAAGCCAATCGGCTAGCCGCGCTCTTGTCGGAATATTTTCACCTGAAGAAAAATCTGCTGAATTTTTTGGCTTTTGGGGTTTGTCCAATAAGCTTGCAGGAGTATTTGGGATTATTGGCCTTGGGCTCTTACAGGCTCAGCTAGGTCTGCAAACTTCTGTGCTCTTTTGCGCAGCACTCTTCTTTTTTGGGATCATAGTAAACATTTTTGTTGATGAGGAGCGAGGCAGAAAGGTTGCAGATGAGTATAATGGAGACATACTTTAATAAAAGTACTGTTGAAATTATTATGTCGAAATATGCCTGTAGCGCTACATTACTGCAGAAAAAACATGGCTTTATGAAGGTGTTAAAATATAAAAGGTGGCCAGACAACGGGTGTAACAAGCATTCTCTATATTGTGGAAAAGACCTATTTTTCGATTTATGATTAAAAAAAGATGCATTTAACGCTCAGAATGTTAACTTAAGCAAGCTTTTCTGCAGTCAGAACATTGGCCGCATAATAAAAGAAGCAGGAGAACCCTGCTAAACAATAATATAATTACTAACTGAAAATTGGAGTACATCTATGAGCAGAATTGAAGAAGTAAAGAATTTGATGTCGGAACTGGAAGAAGACATGGAAAAATTTTACGACAAAGGTAACAAAGCCGCTGGTACCAGAGCTCGTAAGCAGCTACAGGATTTAAAAAAACTGGCTCAGGAAATCCGTCTTGAAATTCAGGATATCAAAAATAAAGGGTAATACGTTTCTTAGATTACGCTATTCCCATATTTGATCACAGAGCCACGAGAAGTCGTGGCTCTTTTTGTTTATGGAACGTACAAGGGCGGTTTTGTGATTGTATTGAAGAGTATAATTAAACCCCCTATTTATGGAAACAACACTTCTTATAGCAGCCATAATCATAGTCTCACTTCTTGCTGGTTATGGATACTATCTTATTTTCACCCGTGATCTTGAAGAATTTGAATCAAAGAAAAAAATGAAAACAAGGTACCGTACCAACGAAGAGTTTATTAAAAGCTGACTGATTTTAATTTCGGTTTTCAATCAGCCAAACAAAGCTTAAGTTTGGAGCTAATATTTCCCTTTGTATTGAAATGGATAAATCATCTTCTAAAAAATTAGCTCCGTCCATTATTGGCGTCTGGCGAATCACCAGGTCAATTGGATATTTATTTCTTCTTGGCCTGCCTGTAGTCTATTATTCAATTTTTGGCGCAAGTGGCTTACATCTCCTGCTACTTATTGGAGTCACTGTTTTTTGTCTTGCCGCCTGGATTTGCGTCATATTTATATTGCCCCCCTTAAAATGGAAACGATGGCGTTACAGCATCAATCAGAATGAGATTGACTTGCTCCGGGGCATAATTATTAGAAAGGAAACGCTCATACCGCTAAGCCGCGTACAGCACGTAGATACACGCCAGGGACCTTTGCTAAGATGGTTTAACTTATCATCAGTAACAATTTCAACGGCTGCAACCACACACGAAATTCCGGGTCTTGACGAAGTAATAGCCGATAGAGTTCGAAAAAAGATCTCAACTTACGCCAGACTTGCTGAAGACGATGTATGACTTCCAAAGACAGCACCCTATAGCAGCAGTCAGTCGTGCAGTGACGATGATACGTGCTAATCTTATAACAATTCTGATATTCCTTTTTATTGGTGCTCAAAGCGAATCATTTTCCTTTTTGATTATGATAGGAGGTGGCTTTGCTCTGCTGATGGTATCCGGCGTTCTTGACTGGTGGCGATTTTTGTTTAAAGTAGAAGAAGGGGAGATGCATATAAAACGAGGGATTTTTGTTCGACAAGATATTTATCTCACCAAAGACAGAGTACAAGTCATTGATATTTCATCGGGAGTGATCCAGCGTATGTTTGGGCTGGTAAAAATTGATATCCAAACGGCCGGAGCAACCTCCAGGGCAGCAATGATCGAGGCAGTTCCACTTGAGACAGCAACCATTATCAAGCAGAAATTAAGTAAAAATGGTGGCGATGAAGATAATGAGAGTGATGAAGTTTCATCACAAACGCAGTCCCATGTTTATGGTTTGCCGAATAAAGATTTGTTAGTCGCTGCATCCACCTCAGGGAGGTTTGGAATTGCTCTATCTGTTCTGGGTACACTTTTCTCTCAGGTTGAGCCTGCTATTAGAGAGTCGAATATGTTTGAATACATTTTTTCATTATTGCCGGCTCAAACAGATACGTTTTTGATCGCTTCCATCATTATTGTCTTTATCATCATTGCATGGCTAATTTCATTCTTCAGTACACTTTTTATGTACGGAGACTTCAGCCTTGAGATAAAAAAAGATGAGTTGATAATATCGAGAGGTATTTTTGAGAAAAAACGTATCACTGTCCCTTATAAGCGGATACAGGCCCTGTATGTTACTGAAGGTATCCTGAGGCAGCCGATGGGATTTTGCTCTGTACACATTCATAGTGCGGGATATGGAGATGAGCAGGGGTCAGGATCGATTGTTCTTTTCCCCTTGATTAGAAGAGATAAAGTGGAGGCCCTGCTTGAAAAGGTTGTTCCGCATTATAATATAAAGCTTGAAGGTATCAAGCCGCCTGCCAGGGCGATCAGACGATATATTTTCAGGTCTGCAGCTCTTTTAACATTAATAACCGGTATACTCTATTTGTTGCTGCCGCTTTTGGCCTGGATTTGGTTGTTACCACTACTCTCTGTCTTGTGGGGATGGCTCAAATATAGAGATGCTGCAATTGGGTGGGACGAGCATAATGTAATTATAAGTGATCGCACACTCTCTAAGACAATCGCTATAGTCAAGAAGGATCGGATACAGGATTCGTCTGTATCAGCCAGCTGGATTCAGAGGTTCCGACATTTAAGCAATGCAGAGATACATGTTGCTTCCGGTGATCATGGAAGTTCATTTTCCGTAATCGATATCGAAGAAAGTGATGCTGAAAGTTATTTAAATGCGTTTAATTCAAATATGCTGGTGGAGAGAAATGTTCCGGCAGCTTACGGAAAGAAACGGGATTCTGTTATGCTGCCAGATTGGTAAGTTTATTTTATTCACTCAGGAGTGAAAAATTAAACAGGGGATAAATTTACACCGTTAATAGCAGACTTGAGATCGTGAATATTTACAGGCTTAATCATGAAAAAAGAGTTCTGGACTTGAGAAGCTCTCTTTCGTGTATTTAAATCCGATTGACCAGTAATGTATATTACCGGAACATCTGAGTGATGACGAATCTCTTCCATTGCCTGAATGCCATTAATGTCATCTGCTAGCTGGATGTCCATAAAAATCAGGTCGGGATTGTGTTTCTGAATGGACGCTACAGCCCCTGAGCCCGTTTGTGAAATCTCTAAAACATCCAGATCAAGTGAATTGGCCATCTTTTCCAAAACAATGCTTAACAACTGATCGTCTTCTACTATTACTACTTTTTTGTTCATGAAATTGGTTTATCTCTGCATTTTGAGTTTTAACAATGTATTGCTTTTTGACAGCATGAGGGGTTAAAATTTTATAAGATATGCAGTTATTAAACAACTCTAAGATATAGGAAAAGATATAATTTTAAATTGTACAGAAATGTTGATTGGAGAGTCTTAAAGGTAGTCTGAATAAAATAATGATCCTTTTAAAAGGAAAAGCCACAAATGTGATTCATGGCTTTTCCATTTAATATATGGATTAATGCTTATTCAGAAATAGTTGCTATGGGTTGTCCCTCTGCATATTGCTCCACTGGAACACAGGAGCACATTAAGTTTCTGTCACCATATGCATCATCAACTCTGCTAACCGTTGGCCAGAATTTATTGAATCGGAGATCCGGAGTTGGAAAGACTGCTTTTTCCCGGGTATATGGACGATCCCAGGTATCGTTCAGAGAGACGCGCATTGTATGCGGTGCATGTTTAAGCACGTTATTCTCCGGGTCTGCCTTACCATTTTCTACCTCATTAATTTCTTTCCGTATATGAATCATTGCTTCACAAAAACGATCAAGTTCGTTTATGGATTCACTTTCAGTGGGCTCAATCATGAGTGTTCCCGGAACAGGAAATGACATCGTGGGAGCATGAAACCCGTAATCCATCAGCCGTTTTGCAATATCAACAGACTCAATACCAGCTCGTTGTTTGAACCCTCTTAAGTCGATAATGAATTCATGAGCTGAGCGTCCGCCTTTGCCTGTATATAAAATCGGATAATGATCTTTCAGGCGATCTTTCACATAGTTAGCATTAAGTATAGCTACTTCTGTGGCACGTTTAAGGCCATCGGCTCCCATCATTCGAATATATGCATGAGAAATAGTGAGGATGCTTGCGCTTCCGTATGGAGCTGAAGCCACTGAATCTATGGCTTGATTTCCGCCGGTCTCCACAATAGAGTGTCCAGGCAGAAATGGTGTCAGTTTCTTAACAACCCCGATAGGCCCCATGCCAGGACCGCCGCCGCCGTGTGGGATACAAAATGTTTTATGGAGATTTAAGTGGCATACATCAGCCCCGATCCTGGCAGGGGAGGTCAGTCCTACCTGAGCATTCATGTTTGCACCATCCATATATACGAGACCGCCATTTTGATGGATTTCGTCACAGATTTCCTGAATATCTTCCTCAAACACCCCATGTGTAGATGGATAGGTAACCATAAGGGCGGCAAGATTGTCTTTATTCTTCTCAACCTTATCACGGAGATCTTCCAGATCAATATTGCCTTGATTATCGCACTTAGTGATCACAACCTCCATGCCGGCCATCACAGCACTGGCAGGGTTCGTTCCGTGGGCAGATGAGGGCACAATTGTCACATTTCTATCGCTGTTGCCATTTGCAATATGGTAAGCGCGTATCGTCATAAGGCCGGTATACTCTCCCTGAGCTCCGGAATTGGGCTGGAAAGACATCTTTTCAAAACCTGTTATCTCGCTAAGCCATGCGTCTAATTCATCAAAAAGCTGGCTATACCCCTCGGCCTGATCGGTAGGGGCGAAGGGATGAATATTTCCGAATTCAGGCCAGGTAAGTGGAATCATTTCAGACGTGGCATTCAGTTTCATTGTACACGACCCGAGAGAAATCATGCTGTGTGTAAGGTCCAGATCCTTATTTTCCAGCATTTTTAAGTATCGAAGCATCTCATGTTCTGAATGAAATTCGTTGAACACCGGATGCTCAAGAAAGTCTGAGTTTCGCTGTAGATGTTCAGGGTAATTAACTTCAACTATCTCAGAAGCTTTTTGTATATCTATTTCCTCTGCAGAATTTGATGCCACCGAGAAAATCTCCAAAATATCAGAAACGTCTTTCAATGTTTTATTTTCATCGAAGGAAATACCAATTGAGATCCCGTTGTAGCGTAGATTTATTTGTTGAGATTCTGCTTTTTCGCGTATTGCTTGAACAACAGAAGAGCTGTCCACAGTGACGGTAAGTGTATCAAAAAAGTGTTCATGTTTTATATCAAAACCCATTTTGGATAATCCCGCTGAGGCGAGTTTGGCCAAACCGTGTATGCGTGATGCAATTCTCTTCAAACCTTTTGGCCCGTGGTAAACTGCGTAAAAACCAGCAATTACGGCAAGCAGTACTTGTGCTGTACAAATGTTTGATGTGGCTTTTTCACGCCGGATATGCTGTTCCCTGGTTTGTAATGCCATGCGATATGCAGGATTGCCTTCAGCATCTTGCGTCACGCCAATGATACGGCCCGGAATTTGACGTTTGAATTCATCGCGGGTAGCAAAAAATGCTGCGTGTGGTCCGCCGTATCCCATGGGAACTCCAAATCTCTGGCTTGATCCTACAACAACATCAGCACCCATTTCACCCGGAGCTTTAAGCAGTGTCAGGCTCAGGAGGTCTGCTGCAACCGTGACATACACATCGTTTTCACGGGCAGAGGCTATTAAAGGGGTGTAATCTTCAACAGTTCCATCAGTGCCGGGATACTGCAGGAGTATGCCAAATAATTCGGGATCAGTTATATCAAGTTCAGAAACAGCTCCAATTGTCAACTCTATATCGAGGGGTTCCAGCCTGTTTTTGAGAACGGAAATCGTTTGTGGATGGCAATTGTTACTCACAAAAAATGTATGGGCAGACTTTCTTTTTTTTCCTTTCCGACGGCCGTAAAGCATACTTGCAGCTTCAGCTGCGGCAGTTCCCTCGTCTAAGAGCGATGCATTGGCAATCTCCATGCCTGTGAGATCACTTACAGCCGTTTGAAAATTAATGAGAGCTTCAAGTCGTCCCTGTGCAATTTCTGCCTGATAAGGTGTGTATGCAGTGTACCAGCCGGGATTCTCCAGTACATTTCTTAGAATTACGTTTGGAGTAGTAGTTTCATAGTACCCCATTCCAATAAAAGATCTGAAAATTTTATTCTTAGATGCGATGGAACGGATATTTTCCAGGTATTCATCTTCAGCCAATGCAGGTGGCAAATCTAGAGGCTTATCGAGCCTGATTTTTTCAGGAATAGTTTCGCCAATTAACTGACTGACGCTTTGAGCATCAGACTGTTGCAGCATTTGTTTGATGTCTGCTTCAGAAGGTCCGATATGTCGATTAGCAAAAGGTTCTTTGGTGAACTGAATTGGCATGATTATGAAAGATGCAGTTTAGATGATTATGTTGATCAAATAGAACAAAGAGATTGGTAAAACGGTTTCTTGAATCATAAAAATTTTATGAACTCAAAGCCCCTCAGTTGTTAACTAAAATGATGTGTATTCAATCGAGTTTGGTTAACGGTATAAGATAAGATATTTCGGGGATCAGAAAATAAAATTTGGATCGTTATTGCAGGCAATTTTATAAATTAAAACCATCATCTATTAACACGTGAATAGCTCTGATTTAAACTTTAAAAATTCTTTATTTAGAGTTAACAGAACCGAAGATTTTTACAAAAATACAATTGTAAAATGCAGTCATTAGTGCTAAATAGAAGTCATATAAAAATTTGAAACAAATTAATGAATCATATGATCGTGATTTTCAGGAAAGTTATCGTTTGTCTTGCCTTATGCATCGCAGCAGCCGGGTTAAATGCTCAGGATATAACAATTGAATTTGAGCCGGCAAGCCCTGTCATGGACGTTGGAGAAGAACTTCAACTAACAGGGAAAGTCTTGGATGCTGAAGGAAATATAATCTCAGAAGATCTGGTATTCTTCTCCCGAGCCAGAAATTCGGTCAGTACAACTCGTGAAGGGTTGATGACCGCGAAGATGCCAGGAACATTCATTATTTCAGCTCTCTTCACCGATGAGGATAACAGTCGTTTCTTTGAGAACCTTGAAGTAAAGGTAAATTACCCGCCAATCGAATCGATCACTTTTACCAATTTGCCTGAGCGTATGTATACCCATACAGCACTGCAGCTTGAGACAAAAATAATGGATGCTGCGGGACTGACTCGCGAAGAGGCCGACATGTCTTTTAGCGTAAATAACTCACGTGCATCGATAGATCAATTTGGATTGCTTGAAGCAGGATCATCCGGAATGGTAACAGTCACAGTGTCAGCTGAAGATGTTGAAACATCCTCAAGGGTTCGTATTGTCGATAATCCGGTAAGATCAATTTCTATTGGTAATGAGGTAAAAGAAGGCCGAACCGGTGATGTGCTGCATATCGACGCAATGGCTTACGATAATTCGGGAAATGTAGTCGAAGATGCGATCATTGAATATTCATTTATAGCACGTCCTGATGATACCCTTGGACAGCGGGCAGAAGGGCAAGTTGCTCTTGATGGCCGGTTTGTAGCAAATCTGCCGGGCTATTATACATTAATGGCAAAAAGTGGAAATACGTCAGCACGACAGACGGTAAGAATTAACGAACGAAACGTACAAAAACGAATTGAATTCGTAGGGCATTCACTGGTAAGCAGTGTGCACACATCCGATCTTTGGGTTTGGGAAGGTATGGATGGGAAAGATTATGCAATCACCGGTACCTGGGGCGGCAATGGCGACACTTACTTTTGGGACGTAACTGATCCAGCTAATATGGTCCCGATTGATACTGTTACAGTAGATGCCCGAACGGTTAATGATGTGAAAATTTCTGAAGACGGGTCACTTGCAGTTATTACACGTGAAGGAGCATCAAACCGCCGAAATGGTATTGTAATCATGGATGTATCAGACCCACACAATGTGGAGGTAATCTCCGAATATACCGAGGATCTTACGGGCGGCGTTCACAATGCGTTTATCTATGAAGACCACGTATATGCGGTCAATAATGGTCGCAAATACGACATCATCAATATTGAAGACCCGACAAGCCCATACACTGTGAGTCAGTTTGAACTGGATACTCCCGGTCACGCAATTCACGATGTTTGGATTGAAGACGGTATTGCTTACTCATCAAACTGGAGTGACGGTATCGTAATGACTGACGTAGGGAGTACACCTGAGGCTAAAACTCCGGAGGGGCACGAACTCGGGGTTGGTTCGCCTTCAAATCCGGTAAAATTAGGCCAATACACTTACCCAAGCGGTTGGAATCATGCAGCATTTCCATTTAAAAGTGAAAGCACCGGGGATTTTTATGTCATAGCAGGTGATGAAGCTTTTCCTAGTGGAATTAATGTGGAAAATGAGCCTACGATCCCTGCCGGCTGGATTCATTTTGTGAAATTTGATGGCTGGGATAATCCTGAAGAGGTTGCCAGGTATCAAATTCCTGAGGCAGGAACCCATAACATGTGGGTCGAAGGTGATCTTCTTTACATAGCATACTATAATGCCGGACTCCGTATTGTAGATATATCAGGTGAACTGATGGGGAACCTCTATGATCAGGGGCGCGAGGTTGCACACTTCAATACGACACATCACGAAGGTGTTGTACCAAATGCTGCAATGGCATGGGGTCCTCAGCCTCATAAAGGACACATATTTGTGTCCGACTGGAATTCGGGTCTCTGGTCTTTCCGTTTGGTTGATGAGTAAATCGTACAATTAAAATTTCGTGCGAGTAGATGAAGTTGTCTGTTCGCACTTATTTACTTTCTTTTTAGATAAGAGGTTCGTCATGAATAGATTAATTCTTTCAGTTTTTATTACGGTTATATATTGTTTTACGTCAGTTCAGCTGCAGGCTCAGCAGTATAAGTTTTACGTAGCTGCAGAATCTGAGGATAAGGTTTTCAGAGTCTCATTTGATTCTGAAACCGAATCAAGTACCATAGAAAACACAATACTGGTAGGGGAGTATCCTACCGAAAATGAGGGTCCTCATGGTATTGGCGTAGCACCTTCGGGAGACTATTGGTATGTAAGTCTTGGTCATGGTGTACCCTATGGTCATCTTTATAAATACGAAATAGGTACTGACAGAAAATTAGATCGAACGGAACTTGGAATGTTTCCGGCTACACTTGATATCTCATCTGCGACTGGCTGGGTATACATTTCCAACTTTAACCTGCATGGACCTCATGAACCGAGTTCAGTATCAATCGTTGATGGAGCGACGATGGATGAAATTCAGCGCATTGAAACAGGTATTATGCCACATGGCAGCCGATTGAATGCTGATGGAACAATGCAGTATCATGTTTCCATGATGACTGATGAGCTTTATGAACTGGACGCAATACGCATGAATGTTAATCGAGTATTAAAGTTGAGCGATGAACATTCCGGGTCTGCAATGAATCATAATGAACATGGTTCTGATGAAAGCTCTAACCCGTCAGGTAGTTCGGGCATGAAGACTAATCACGATTCACATCGACCCGAAGTAAAACCTACATGGGCAAGTCCCAATCCGGTACATCCGCACGTGTATGTGACTGGAAATGGCAATGATAAAATTTATGTCGTGGATACAAATTCATGGTCAATTTCGGACGTATGGAATTCTCCGGGTAAAGCACCTTACAATCTGGAACCAACATATAGTGGCGATCGGCTGGTTGTAACTTATAAAGGAGAAGGCTCAATTGGTATTTGGGACGTCGAAAAGGGTGAACAGCTTGCAAAACTTCAGAGCAGCCGACGGGTTACACATGGCGTGGTTATTTCACCAGACGACAAATATGCCTTTGTTACATCTGAAGGTATTGGGGGTGAGTCGGGAACCGTTGATATTGTAGATCTCAAATCATTGAAAATTGTCGATACTGTAGAAATTGGAAAACAAGCTGCGGGCATCGCTTTTTGGAAAATCGAAAACTGATCGTGGGAAATCAGCGTCACGATAAATATATTTTTAGCCTTACCTAAAATTAGTATCTTATTCTTAATCGAAAATAAGGAGATTTTATGGGTTGGATACCGGAATGGTTTTTTGAACTAAATCCACTGCTACAGGCACTTATCGGGGGACTATTTACATGGGGGATGACAGCACTGGGTGCAGGCGTTGTATTCTTTACAAAGTCGGTGAGTCAAAAAGTGCTAGACAGTATGCTCGGTTTTGCCGCCGGCGTGATGATCGCTGCCAGCGTATGGTCACTTATTATCCCGGCAATTGAAATGACTGAAGCTATGGGGGGTATCGGCTGGCTGCCCGCAGCTGCCGGTTTTCTGGTAGGTGGGCTGTTCCTTCGCATTTGTGATGCGTTTCTTCCCCACCTTCATATCGGGCTTCCAAAAACTGAAGCAGAGGGTGTAAGCACGAGCTGGAGGCGGTCGACGCTCTTGGTGCTTGCTATTACCCTCCACAATATCCCGGAGGGTTTGGCTATAGGCGTTCTTTTCGGCGGGGCAGCGGTTGGTATCGATCCAACCGGAACAGCAACAATAGCCGGGGCCATCGCACTAGCACTCGGGATCGGAATTCAGAACTTACCGGAAGGTACAGCCGTTTCAGTTCCTCTTAGAAGAGAAGGGGTTGGTATGGGTAAGAGCTTTTATTACGGACAGCTTTCAGGTGCTGTTGAACCTGTATTTTGTGTCATTGGAGCGCTTGCCGTTATCTATGTGCAACCAATATTGCCTTTCGCACTCGCATTTGCTGCCGGAGCAATGATTTATGTAGTAGTGGAAGAACTGATACCTGAATCACAACTTCATGGAAATGCAGATCTTGCCACACTAGGCACGATGGTTGGATTCGTGATTATGATGACATTGGATGTTGCGCTTGGATAAATATTTAATGACTGAGCATTAGTCAAATTTACAGGGTCATAAGTCAATGCTTCTGAATAACTTCTCCATGCCGGGCAGCTTGTTTTACAACGTTTCCAGAGGTGATTGAATAGAAAGTGGAAATTGGGAAACCGGATTTTCGCAATACTCTCGCCGTCCAGTTGTTTGATGTTTTTGGAAAATAATAGCTCCCTTTTGCTTCGAAAAATATACTGTTTGGATATAATCCATCTGCAGCGACCGTTAACGCCCCATCTGTTATCCTGAACTGATTTGCTATGTATTTGCTCATTTGGTCAGCCCCTTGCCTGGATATCATAATCCTGACTATCGTACTGGACCGAAAATACTGATCCAGTGGCCGGTTTACCCCCGCAACATGTAGAACACTTTCTGTGGGAAAGATTGCGGCACGAAGCATCAGCCAGGTCCCTGCATTTCTATTCGTATAATAGCATCTGTCGCCCCAACCGAACATTAAATATTTTGCATCCGGATATTGGTCCGGTTGGGGTAAATGTGGCTTGATGTAGGAAGATTCAATAGCAATTGCCACATGCCAGCCGTGATTCACGATGAAAACAGGAACGTTCCTCTCTGATTTCTCCTCGGGGTATAACTCTGTGATTGCTCCGGAGCAAGCCGTGAAAAGAAATAAAGCCGATATCAGCAAATTTTTCATAGAATAATGCTGTGGTGTTTTATTCTGACTCCCGGTAAGTGAGGCTGGATTCAATACTAGTATCCCTTGTAGCGGTCAACCCGATAAAGAAGATCCAGATTAGAACGCATGCGCTTATAATTTTCAAGAATAATTTCAGCTACCTCCTCAGGTTGTGTTACAGAAGCAACATGCGGAGTTATTGTGATATTATCACGGCTCCAGAATGGATGCGATTCCGGTAGAGGCTCTTTCTGAAACACATCGAGCGTCACATAATCCAACAGTCCCATATCAAGCGCATAGATAAGATCCTCTTCAACCAAATGGGAACCGCGGGCTGCATTTATAAGAAATGCGGGTTTACCCAGCTTTTTGAATAACGAAAGGTTTAGGATGTCTTCTGTTTCTTCAGTAAGCGGAAGCAGGCAGACTAAAATATTTGTGGCGGCAAGAAACGATTCAAGCTGATGTTTAGAATAGGTTATTACATTTGGGATTGATTTTTTTGAGTTCGACCACCCGGAAACATTAAATCCATTCTTGGTAAGGTGTTCCGCAGTCTTTCTGCCAATCTGGCCCAGCCCCATCACCCCAACCATAATATCCTCTTTTTTATAGTCAGTATGTGGTTTCCAGTCAGCCCACACCTGTTGTTTGTTATAATCATGAAAATGGCGAATCAGAGCGAGTACTGAAAGTAAGACGTAATCACACATTTGGTCGGTAAGTGTAGGAGCTACAACACGCGTTAATGCCACATGCTGTGGAATAGAATCGTCTTTTAACAAGTGATCAGCCCCGGCGCCAAGTGAAGAGATTACCTTGAGGTTTGGATAGACTGAGAACTGATTTTTTGGTTGCTTCCAGGCTACTGCAAACGATACGCGGTCTTTAGACTTTACTTCGGGCCAAACTTCAACGTCAAGATTGCTGTCAAGATTTAAAAGAGCATCCCGATATGGCTCCATATTTCGGGTTCTGGAAATTAGAAGAATTGACATGTGAGAAGACCTTATGGTTTTGGAACACTATTAATAAAGGCAGAGCAAAGCGATACAAGTACTGATAGACAATATTTATAAATCAATTACTTCGCAACATATGATTTTTGAATACAGACTCTTTCATTCCTCTGATGAAGCAATATGTAATATTTACAGTTCTGGACGTATAAGTTTAATCATTCGCTGAAATTGACAGGGCGTTGGGAGGTTGGATTTTAGTGGTTGATGAAAGTGTTTTTGTTTCATTGAAGCAGATAAAATGAAATAGTAATTGCGGGATCACTTAAATACACATATATTTTACATATAAATTAATGACTGCCTATGCTACATCAACAAATGGTTCCGGAAAAGAAGAAAAAGAGATCGTTAAAAGATAAACGATCAATGGAAACGGGTTTTCCTTCACCGGCAACTGATCACCTGGAAGATCGGTTGAACCTGCATGACTATATTGTACACAACGAAGCTGCTACTTATTTCTGCAGAATCCGCGGGAATCAAGACGATGCATTCGGACTATTCGACGGAGATTTACTCATTATTGATCGATCTTTAGCTTACAAACACCATTCGCTGGTGATTGCGATGGTTGACGGGGAACATCGCGTTAGCAGGCTTTGGAATAAAGGCGATCGATGGTCTTTGCAGTTTAGCGACTCTAGTTTTCATCATCTGGAAAGATCCGGTGATGCAGAGCATCTTCTCTGGGGTGTTATATCACATGTTGTACATTCTTGCCTGTGATTTGGGTCCCCTCATGCTTGTAGAGTGATGTATTAATGTATTACGCACTGATTGACTGTAACAATTTTTATGCGTCTTGTGAACAAGTGTTTGATCCTTCACTTCGAAACAGGCCAATAGCGATTTTATCGAATAATGATGGGTGCATCATAGCTCGTTCAAAGCAAGCCAAGCTATTGGATATACCCATGGGTAGTCCTGAGTTTAAAATAAGGCCAATCATAAAAAAACATAATGTTGCAATTCGTTCTTCAAACTATGCCCTTTACGGTGATATGAGCCGGCGGGTAATGGAGACCCTTCAGTCTTGTACACCCAATCTTGAAGTATATAGTATTGATGAAGCTTTTGCTGAGCTCTCGCAAAGCTACATGGATTCACTCGAAGCCTACGGGCAATTGATCAGAAATCGTGTCATGAGCTGGACCGGTATCCCTGTTTCGGTTGGCATTGCATCTACAAAAACCCTGGCAAAAATTGCCAATGAAACAGCAAAAAAGTATCCGAAACTGAACGGTGTTTTAGTGCTTGACAGACATGATAAAACAGAAAAAGTACTCAACCGGGTTGCTGTCGAAAATGTATGGGGAGTAGGAAGGAACTATGCGAAGACGCTTAGAAAACACGGAATAGTGTCAGCTCTTGAATTGAGCCGACAACCTGATTCATGGATCAAGAAGACGATGAAAGTAACGGGTCTGAGAACCGTCTGGGAGCTGCGTGGCAAGCCTTGTTTATCAGTTGAACAAACTGTTGAACCTCGAAAGGGCATATTAAGCTCTCGTTCATTTGGGCAGCCTGTGACAAATAGTGAAGATCTGAAAGAGGCAGTTACACATTTTGCAAGTCGTGCGGCGGAAAAGCTAAGAGCTCAAAACTCTGTTGCAAATACAATTACAGTGACTCTTGTTGCAGATAAATACGCAGAACATAACGGTCAGTATAAATTTGGAATGTCTGTTAATTTGCCGAGTGCTACGGCAGATACAACCACTTTCTCATCGGTATCAAAAATGATTGTCGATGAGTTATTTAATCCTTCAAAAACATATAAAAAAGCATGGACCATGTTGACGGGCATTGTTCCTGAACGTGAAATACAAGCGGAAATATTTAGCCCGGTCGGTTACAGTACCAGGCAACACAGGCTGATGGAATCAATGGATGAGGTTAACGCCAGGTTTGGTAAACAGACAATGACCGTTGCTGGAGCTGGAGTAGGGAGTGACCAATCATGGCGGATGAAGCAGGAGCATTTAAGCTCACGCTATACAACCCAATGGAATGAACTGATGGAAGTTCGTTTATGATAAACTGTTTTTATGTTGGCGATAGAAATTTTCAGCTATTAGTGTGAAGTAATAAATAACGCACATTGTATAGACTATTCAGGAATACGTTTGAGAATTTGTTCAATCTGCCAAAAATGTCGTCTCTGATGAGCATCTATAAGAATGAGGAAATCAGTGATAGAGAGGTTCATTATTTTTATCAACGGGTGGGGAGCTGTAATTCTATTAAGATCCCATTGATCATCTTTCGCTCGTTTTAGAATCTCAATAGCTTCATCCTGGATTCCGATCAGAGTATTAAATGTCTCTGATGGATTTAAATCTACCATTGAAGGAAACATGGGCTTTATGGTTTTGACACCAAATTTATAAGGGGGTTCCAGGAATGAAGCGAATTTTCTCGAAAGCCAGCTGGGTGAATATGTAGAGCTATTTACCGGAATATTTCTGAGGTCAGTGAGTGCATCATCTATTTGCCCCATATACATTTTATTGAAACGGATCAGGTGCTGGCATACTTCTACACAGCTCCAGGTTTCGGGATTAAGCTTGAAGATTACGGTATCATGGTCCAGGCTGCCATACTCATGTATGACAGTTTTTGCCCCTTCGAACTTTTCCATGAAGGTGTCATTTGAAATAGATTTTGGTATAGCCATACAAGGGATTAATTGAGATCAATTTTGTGAATCGTATAATAAAGCAGAATAGAGGTTGGACTAGTCAACTGAAAGTTCAATTTCGTTTATCAGTCCGAGGCGTTTTTTGGTTTTTATTACACGTTCATAAGACTCATTGATGGTTTGCTCAGTAACCGAACCATCTTCAATAAGCTTGAGAATAATGTTGACAGCCTGGGGGACAATGTTGGGTTGATAGATTGAGTTGTTGCCAAAAACCAAAATATCAACACCAGCATTTAAAGCCTTTTCAATTGCGAATTCGAGTCCATAAAACGAACGAATCGCCTCCATTTGCATGTCATCCGAGAAAAGTAGTCCGTCAAATCCAATGGTACTTCTTAACAGCCCAGTCTGGATGGGTCTCGACAAGGTGGCCGGAAGCTCTTCATCCAGGTTTCTGTTTAATACATGTGCTGTCATCACACCAAAATGATACTCGGTTTGAGCAAGGTTTTTATAAGGGATCAACTCTGTATCAACCCAGGTATTTGTAACATCAGCCATCCCAACATGCGAGTCGTTCCATGCGCTGCCATGACCTGGAAAATGCTTGATTACCGGCAGAATATCTTGTTTTTGATGCTCTTCAATTACAATTGATGCGTGCTTAGTAACAAGAGCAGGATCCTTACCATAGCTTCTTTCAATAGATCCAATCACCGGGTTATCAGGATTCGTATTTAAGTCTACAACTGGAGCAAAATTTACGTTAAAACCAAGATTGCTTAAAAGCTCGGTTTGCTCTTCGGCATAGGTACGCGTTGTATCTTCGCTGTCTATTGAGCCCAGAAATTCAGCGGATAAAGTTTCCGGAAATCCTCTCGAAGGTTTCAATCGTGCAACACGTCCGCCTTCCTGGTCCACTGCGATAAATAGTGGAGACGCTGCTACTTCTTGAAGTGACTCGTTCAGCAATCGAACCTGATTTTTAGATTCAATATTTCGAATATTTCGGCTGGTGGGGACATCATAATCAAAAAGAATTACTCCACCGAGATTATATTCCGATATATCTCTGATAATATGTGATGAATCAGCCAGCTCGAAACCCCTGAAGCCGATCATTAATAGCTGTCCAACTTTTAGCTCGAGCGTTGGCCCGGTTCTCTCATCATCCTGCTGACAGGTGTTCCAAAATGTCATAGATAATAGTATGATGATAATAAGGTGGAATGGATATTGATTTTTGGACATACTGATTATTCTTTTAGAAAAAGATCGCGGGTATTCGAGTTCAACCAAAGGTAACTAAATAATTGCAGTTTATGCCTGAATCTAAGCTTTTTAGGTACTCAAAAACCTTATGTGAGCATGTAGCATCAGATAGATAATATTAATTATTTTTAATGTAACATCAGCACTCCTGAACACTCTTGTAATTGAATCAAATACAACACATTTGACTAAGACTTTACTAACTAGCTTCAATGTTACATGGATGTTGTAATCAACCATTATGAATTTCGAGGCATTATTCACCATAATCTGTCACTTATACTGACCTTTTAAACTAGTGTTTAGGCCACGCACAGAGACTTAACAAAAATAACCAAAATTAATTATTATGATTGAGAGTAACCGCAATAAAGATCTAGAAAAACGGATCGAAGCATATGTAGACGGAGATCTGTCAACTCGTGAAATTGACGAGTTATGGGCAGAATTACTCGATAACGAGTACTACTACGACTACATGAAGAGTGTGGCCAGTATGAAGAAAGTCGCTGAAGACAGGCAGGAAAAATCCAGACTTCAAGGATCCGAGTCACAGAAAGCCGTTTGGTTATCTGCAGCTGCTGCAATCCTTTTGATGATCGGAGCCGCCACAATATTCAATATCAGTACGGAACCTGCTGAAAACGTATCTCCAATATCATCTATTGAACTTGACTACTACAGGTCTGCTGATGGTATGGCCGCAGAAAATATGGAATCAGATGTTGTACGTCGTGCAATTTCCACGGCAAACACAGGTGATGTTGCTGAAGCTCTAAGTCTGATCAATGAAGAGCTCCAAAAAGAGAATTCAGACTACAAGGAAGCTGAACTGCTAATTACATCCGGTTCAATTCTGTACAACTCGGGTCGTTTTGCAGATGCAATCGAACGATTTGAAACAGCCATAGATATCAATTACGATGATATGATGCTGAGAGAGCGAAATTACTGGTATCTAGGCAACGCTTATTTCCAGGTGAATAAACTTGATGAAGCTAAATTTGCACTTGAGCAGGCGTTTGAACTGAACGGTGCCTATAGCAGAGTAGCGCAAAGTTACCTCAGAGCACTATCAGTCAGATAAACTGATAAAGTTAAAGTGAGTCATATAAGGGCTCACTTTCAATTTAATTCTTTGCAAGACACGGGCAGTTCGGTTAAAACCGGCCTGCCCGTTTTTATTGCCAAATATTTACGCTACCTCCTTCCTTATAGCTGTCCAGAATCAATATCTCCTCTTTCACCATAAGCAAATTGCATGCTTTTCATTCATAATTGCTTAAGGCTTTTGCATCAATTCTGATTTGTAGCATCTAAGTAAAGTTGGTTCCACAAGAGGTGAATAGAGTAGTAGACAAGAAGACTATAAGACAAAACTCTTAGTATGGTAAAGGGTTCCAGGCAATTGGGCATAGTGACAGCCCATGGCAAATCAACCCGTTATGTAACTTATCTCAACTACAAATAAAGCTGTCACTGTAAAAAGTTCGTGGTTTATTAGGTTTATTTCCCATCGGCTGACTCCTTAAATTGTGTCAACCTATATCAGTATAAGACCGTTATAAAGGCAGGAGATGCCACGCTATGGCGTGGCATGACGGTATTGAGAATGAAATATCCCAACAAACGCCCTTTTAAACGCCTCAATTAACATATTATGAATCGAATTCAGGTTTACAGGAGACCAATTCACAAATCTTCTTGATCTATAGATTATTGGAGAGGCCGTAGCAGAGTTACGTCAGATAGAGTTAAACAATACAAAAGAATTTCTGAATTTGTATTGCCAGAAAGTTACCCTGGCCCTGATCCTGGACCACTTCTCAGCTCGCTATATATGAGCAGCATCGGGGCTTAGAATTGGGTTTTACAGTAGCAGTCCAGTATTACAAGCCATGTAGAGACGTGTCTTATGAGTAAACATAAAGCTGAAGAGAGAAGGGTAGGGCTAACTAAGTGTTATGAAGTGCTTAAGGTAGGTACAAGTCCCCAGAGGTATCATTAACTATTTTCTAAGAAATCTGTTTCATCAAACAAATGCTTTGGATCGAAATGCAAGGGATGTGGATACGAATCCGGAATTCTTCTGTTTCAGATTGTTATCATATTGTGATAGAATCCTTTCTTATCGCTTTATGCAGCCTTCTTACGCGATCGAGACACTATGAGAAAACCAGCAATAAATATGAGCGCGACCAGGACGTTTCCTAAATTTGCGCCGCGTTTTTGAATAAGAGGCTCATTATTGCCATTCAGGATATAGGGTCCCCAGAAGTGAGGATTGGAATTGCTATTTCTTATAAAATCAATTTTTGCCAGCTGCAAAGCTCTCGATTTTGTCTCACCGGCATTTATGTGTGTATAAAATATATTTGCAAACTCCGCAGCAAACTGATCGTTTACGGACCATGCATTTAAGATAAGGCTTTGAGCTCCGGCATAGTGGAGCGCACGGCTAATTCCCATAATCCCACTTCCCTGTATGGATCGGTCACCGCCTGACTCGCATGAATTTAACATGATGAGTTCATTATTCAAGTTCAAATCAAACAGCTCGTATGCAAAAATTTGATTTGTCTGATCATCTGAATTCACATTAGGGACAAGATGTATACGTGAAAA
>Ga0209936_1000209_pt1 | contig 38495 bp, 30 predicted proteins | sample SalPonR1_A_D1_MG_FD_185694 | JGI IMG/M metagenome (GOLD analysis project Ga0209936, IMG submission 185694) | Salt pond soil microbial communities from South San Francisco under conditions of wetland restoration - Salt Pond MetaG R1_A_D1_MG... ...
TTACCTCCTGCGCGCTTCGGGTTAGGGATAGGAGGTGGCGCGGCTTGCCGCGCGCCCGGAATCACGCTGCAGCGTGATGAAGGGCCAAGCCTGCGAAGCACCGCATAGCCCGCCCACGACCTTTGGGCGTGGGAACCCCCAAAACATATATAAAAAATATAATATTGCTACTTTCAGTGCTTTCTCATGCTGTAAATCCTATTATCTTTGTGGCAACATTTACATCGAATCAATCTGCACACATGAAAGCTTCCCTGGCAACTACCAACGTGTCTACTGCTGAAACGCTCGGCCTCAGCGCTGAGGAATACGAAATGATCAAAAATTATTTGGGACGAACGCCCAATTTTACGGAATTGTCGATCTACTCGGTGATGTGGTCGGAGCATTGTAGTTATAAGAACTCCATTAAATACTTGAAAACACTTCCGAATACCGGCGAACATTTATTAGTAGGTGCGGGTGAAGAAAATGCGGGTTTGGTAGATATTGGTCACAATCTGGGCTGTGCATTTAAAATTGAATCTCATAACCATCCCTCGGCGATAGAACCGTACCAGGGAGCGGCCACAGGTGTGGGAGGGATTCATAGAGACATTTTTACGATGGGAGCCCGACCGATTGCGGCTTTGAATTCTCTGCGCTTCGGAGACCCCAATAACAACCACATGAAACACCTCATCCGCGGTGTCGTGAAAGGCATCGGGGATTATGGAAACTGTCTGGGTGTACCCACTGTGGGTGGCGAAGTGTACTTTGAGGATTGTTACCGACAAAACATTCTGGTCAATGCGATGTCTGCGGGCATCGTGAAGGCCGGTGAAACGATATCGGCACGTGCTGACGGGCCGGGGAATCCGGTATTTATTGTCGGATCGGCGACGGGGAAAGATGGGATTCACGGGGCTACTTTTGCCTCGGCCGAACTTACCGAAGATAGTGCGGAAGACCTACCCTCGGTGCAGGTGGGTGATCCTTTCCAGGAGAAATTACTGCTGGAAGCAAGCCTGGAAGCCATTCAATCCGGTGCTTTGGTGGGCATGCAGGATATGGGGGCGGCTGGCATTTCCTGTTCTACATCAGAAATGAGTGCAAAAAGCAAAACGGGCATGAGAATCAACCTGGACGAGGTACCCACGCGTCAGGCGGATATGGAACCCTTTGAAATGCTATTATCGGAAAGTCAGGAGCGCATGCTTGTGGTCGTGAAAAAGGGACGCGAGCAAGAGATTCTGGACATTTTTGACAAATGGGATTTGGAGTGTAGTGAAATTGGAGAGGTGACAGGCGATGGCATGCTTGATTTTTATTTTCAGGGGGAGCGCGTAGCACATATTCCGGCTGACAGCCTGGTACTGGGAGGTGGTGCGCCGGTTTACGATCGATCTTATCGTCGTCCCGAATATATGGATCAGGTGAATTCTTTTGATCCCAAAACCATAGAAGTGCCGACGGAACTTAAAACCGTGGCCCAATTTTTAATCCAGCTTCCGAGTATTGCTTCTAAAAAATGGATATACGAGCAGTATGACCATACCGTTCGGACCAATAATATGAATACCTTATCTCCTTCTGATGCCTCCTTAGTGCGCGTGAAAGGGACTCAGAAAGCGCTCGCGATGAGTGTCGACTGCAACAGCGCCTATATAGAAGCAGATCCGGAAATCGGGACCATGATTGCGGTAAGTGAGGCAGCTCGAAATGTAAGTTGCAGTGGAGCGAAACCCATGGCTATTACAAATTGTCTCAATTTTGGAAATCCGCACAATGAGGAGGTTTATTACCAGTTTGTACATGCTATAAAAGGAATGCGGCAGGCCTGCGAGGCCTTTGATACCCCGGTAACAGGGGGAAATGTAAGTTTCTACAATGAATCTCAAGGGGCAGAGGGGGCAGAACCTGTTTTTCCCACACCGGTAATTGGAATGCTGGGGCTACTGGAAGATACAGAAAAGGCATGCCGCTCACATTTTGGCCAGTCAGGTGATCTGATTTATTTGCTGGGGCCCGTCAATGAAAATATTAGCTGTAGCTCATATGTGAGAAAATTTCATAAAAAAAGATATTCTCCGGCTCCCTTTTTCAATATTGAAAAGGAAGTCGCCGTTCAAGAAATAGTTCAAAAATTGATCGCAGAGGATTTCATTGAATCTGCACACGATGTTTCTGATGGCGGTTTAATGACCTGCTTATTGGAAAGTGGAATGTTCAGGGAGTTGGGATTCGAAGTTCGGGTCCGAAGAGGAATTCGTCCGGATGCCTACTGGTTTGGTGAGGGGCAAAGCCGTATCGTAGTCAGTATACGTCCGGAAAGACAGGGGTCCTTTCAGGAATTTTTGGATCACCATGAATATCAACACGTTTGCAAACTGGGTCGGGTCACGAATGGAGATGTTTTAATTGACGACCAATCGTGGGGGCCGATAAAAGAATGGAAAAAATTATATAACCAATCTTTAACACAAATTCTCGAATCTTAAACACGAATTCAAAATGATGAATCTAGTAAAAAATATTTTCTTTTTACCCTTAATCTTGCTATTGAGTTTAACTCAATGCAGCTCTTCAGAGCAACAGGCTATGGATGGCCTTATAATGGAGGGACAAATTCCCGATGCTGGAAATCTGAGCGGCACCTTTCTTCAGAACAAACCAAATAATAAGCAAGATATATTAGCCCAATTTGATTTTGACGGTGAGGGCAACTTTCAATTCGAATTGGATTCACAACCTGAGCCGGGGGTATACATCTTATCCGTGGGTACATCTGGGATGATTTTTGCTTTAGATGGAAATGAGGATTTGATTGAAATCAACGGAAGTTTGGAAGAAATAGGCCAATTTGAGCATAAAATTAGCGGTAGCCCCGGAACCCAGGAGATCATGGATCTGATGAAAAAAGCCCGCACCGGTCAGCCTAAGCCCGAAGATATGTTGAAAGCATCAAAAGAGGTAGACAATGCATTTGCCGGGTTTTACACCTATTTTGCCGTGACTCGCAACAAAGCGGAATACGTGAATGATTACGAGGTCCTACTGGAGCAGATAAAAGAAAAGTATGGTGAGGAGAATTCAGATTATCAACTTTTTAAGGGCTATGTAGAAACCCTGAAGCAACGTAAAATGGCAAATCAAAAGATACAGGTTGGCGAGATGGCTCCTGACATTGCCATGGAAAGCCCGGACGGAACGGAATACCGTTTATCAGACTTAAAGGGACAAGTTGTATTACTTGATTTTTGGGCAGCCTGGTGTCGACCTTGCCGAATAGCGAACCCCAAGGTCGTAGCAACCTATGATAAATACAATGATGATGGATTTACGGTTTTCAGTGTTTCATTGGATGGAGTAGATTCACGATTGAAAGCTCGCGTCAACAATGACGAAGAACGCATTCAGCAAATGAAAGAACAACAGCGTCAGCGATGGATTCAGGCTATTGAGCAAGATAACCTAAAGTGGGACTACCACGTTTCCGATCTCAAAAAGTGGGAAAGTGAAGCGGCCAAACTGTATGGCGTGCGTAGTATTCCCCGAACATTCTTAATTGACCGAGAAGGGAAAATAGCCGTCATAAACCCACGAAATGATCTGGAGCAGCAAGTACGACGTCTACTGAACAAATCATAGGAAGGCTTTAAGGTAGGGAATTAACTATTCAGCTCGTCACGAAAGTGGCGGGCTGTTTTTATGGTGTGCTCCAGGCGTACATGATAATAGAAGCGCTCAAGGCCGCGTTTAATGACTCCGCCTCACCGCTGGGGTGTTGAGGAATGGAAACCCGGTGATCTAGTCGTTTTCGCATTTCCATACTCAATCCCCGACCTTCATTGCCAATCGCAAGAATGACCGGGCGAGCAGGCGATAATTCCTGAATCGGAGTGCCAGACATATCGGCACCAACAAACTGATACTTATTGTAGAGCTCGTCGCAATCCTCATAGGAACAAGCTGCAAAAGGAACCCGAAGGATAGATCCCATGGACGCCTGAACGACTTTCGCATTATAGGGATCAGCGGACCCCTCTCCGATTAGAATACCGTCTACGCCAAACCATTCGGCCGAGCGAAATATCGCTCCTAAATTTCCCGGATTTTGTAGTTCATCCAAATATACCATAAAGGAACCGTGAGGAGATTCGTGTGTTGAAGGCATGTCCAAAACGGCCAATCCGCCCTGCGGCGTTTTTAAGCTGGATATCTTTTTCAGTTCCCGTGCTGTAACTGAATAAAAAGCTATATTTTTACGCGCTGTATGCAGTGGTTCTAAGAAATCTTCCGTACCTATAATACTATGGACTGGAAAACGGTTTTGTAAGAGTGCCTCTTCGACTAATTTGGGTCCTTCTACCAAAAATTGTCGATTTAGTGCTCGGTATTTCTTTTGTTGTAATTGGGCGATTTGTTTTGCTATAGCGCGGGACCATTCACTCATGGAAAATTTAGGTGTTTGTTGCTAAATAATATCAAATATATATCTTTCCTTGCACTCCTTGCGATAGTCATGAGTTGCAATACGACAAAATACCTCGAGGAGGACGAAACGTATTTAGAAAGAAATCGGATCTCATATAAAACCAAGATCGATCGAGACGATCGCGTTACGGTTGAGACCGGTATTCGGCAACGCCTCATTCAGGAGCCCAACACGGGGTTTCTCTGGATTCCCAGACATTGGTTTTACTATCGAGACCAAAAATTAGATAAAGACAACTTGTACTGGCGTTTTGTTCGGAGCAATTTGATGGAGACTCCTGCTATTATTAAATCCTCCATATTAGATCGGACGAAGGCTTCTATGCAAGAGTATTTGCGAACAAAAGGGTATTTGAATGCTCAGGTTGAAGTTCAAATTGATACCGGAAAACATTACTCTGATGTCATTTACCAAATTGATCCCGGGAAACTGTTTCGGATTGACGACTTTGAAATCATAAGCAGTGACACAGCGCTTCTTAAAATACTTTTAAAAAACAGAAAAGAAATTTATCTTGATGAAGGGCTTCCGCTGGATCGCGATGCCTACCAACAGGAGATCAACCAGATGGTCAGAATTGCGCGAAATAATGGATATCCTCAGTTTAATTTTACCTTCATTGACATTTTGGGTGTAGACACGACCGACCAAAAAACACGTGTTCGCTTAAATATCCTCAACCCTAGAGATAAAGACAAGCACGCTGTATACGAATTCGGTCGTCTCGACCTTTTACCTAATCAAAATACAAGTGAAACGGATACACTCTATCAGGGCATTCACTTATCACAGCCATTAGATAGTTATACCGTGGATATCAAGTATATTCTAGATAAAATCCGTTTTGTGGAGGGAGAAACTTATTCGCGGACCCTATTTGATCAAAGCGTTCGCAATTTGAGCACATTTGATATTTATAGGTTTCCCAACACTCAAATTGATATCGATACCAGTCAGAAATTAGTGAATTATCGCATTTTTCTCCAGGAAAACCCCCGATATTTTCATACCGAACAAATCGAATTATTCTATTCGAACATTGCGAATGTGAATAATCAGCTTATGGGTCTTTCCGGTCAGGCGGGAATCTCGGATCGTAATCTTCTAGGTGGTGGAGAAGTTTTTAGCGCCAATATCGAGGGCAGTTTTGAGTTAGGACTAAATAACCGGGCGGAAACCAGTGCCAATTCCTACAATTTTAATCTTGGGTTTCAATTAAGACTCCCCAGGTATGTGGAGTTCCCCTTATTATATGACGCTTTGGACGTATTTTTCCCCAGTTCTTCTCGACTTGCCCGATTTAAGCAAGATGCACAAACTTTGTTCTCTATTGATTATCAGTATACCCAACGCCAGAGCTTCTACACGTATAATTCAGTAACCTTACAATCAGGTTATGTGTATCGTCCTAATGATAACACCAATATCGAACTCAACCATGCCGCTATAAATTATTGGATTCCTACGATTCAACCCACATTTGAGGATATCATTGGCGAAAATGAATTTTTTCGACGGAGGTTTAGTCAACGATTTATAACCGGGGTATTATTCAGCAATTTCACTTATGACTTTTTTGAGCCTCCCAATTCTCATCAAGAATCGTATCGATTTATTGGTCAAATAGAGACCAGCGGATTAGAGGTTTTAGGAATCAAAAGTATCTATCGAGCTTTGGGAGGAGAAAAAGACTTTGCTATTCGGACGGGAGAAAATCGTATTACTTTTTCGAAGTTTCTTCGTTTTGATGTAGACGGTCGATACTATAGAGAATTAACTGCTAATCAGAATATTTCGCTTCGTATGTCAGCAGGTCTGGGGGTGGGATTGGACCCTGAAGGACTTCCCTATATCCGTCAATTTCATTTAGGGGGACCCTACAGTATTCGCGCATTTCCGATGCGGGCGCTGGGTCCCGGAAATTTTCAGGTAGAGCCCTCTTTTCGAGAGCAGCGTCTCCCCTTTTATCAAACTGGAGACTTCAAATTGGAGATGAATGCCGAATACCGGTTCAAAATGGCCTGGATTCTGCAGGGAGCCCTGTTTATCGATATGGGTAATGTTTGGAACCTCACCGATGAAAATCCGGAATTTAATCTTCAGTGGGATTCATACCAACAAATTGCCATTGGCACGGGCTATGGTTTCCGTTTTAAGTTTCCCTATGATGTCACCCTTCGGATTGACCTGGGGTACCCGATTCGATATCCTTACGTCATCCGAGGAAGCCAATGGATATTCGAGCAAGACTTCAGCGACCCGGATGAGTCTATTTTTGGCCCTATTCAGCTCAATTTCGCAATCGGTTATCCATTCTAATAACCCGCTCACTGAAAACGAATACGCGAATCTTATCAGTGAGTCTGCTCCAAATTGAATTACGCGAAAAATAACAGATCTATTCCAATGCCTATTCGATGGCAATGGAAAAAAAACATAAAGAAAGTGGTTTAAAAAATGGGATATCAAGAGTGGCTTTTATCGTATTCCTGAAATAGCGTCTTTCGTCCATGCCTTTTACAAATGGGACATTCATACGGATTATGCCCCCGGGCTGGACAGTATTCTCTTCCGAAAAAAATAATTTGCAAGTGCAATTTATTCCAGGCTTCTTTTGGAAACAGTCGCTTGAGATCCCGTTCTGTTTTGACTACATTCTTGCCCGTACTCAGCTTCCATCTATAGGCTAAACGATGAATATGGGTGTCAACCGGAAAAGCGGGTTTATTAAATACCTGAGCCATCACAACTGACGCTGTTTTATGTCCCACTCCGGGTAAAGCTTCGAGGTCGGCCATCGTTTGAGGGATATCCCCGCTGTATTTTTCCAGCAAAATTTTAGAGAGTTCAGAAATAGCTTTTGACTTTCGCGGTGCCAGACCACAAGGGCGTATAATATCTTCAATTTCTTTGACATCCAATTTAACCATTTTACGAGGGTGGTCAGCAAGCGCAAATAAAGTGGGAGTCGTTTTGTTCACGCGAGCATCGGTGCATTGCGCACTAAGAAGGACGGCAATTAAGAAAGTATATGGATTTTCATGATCCAAAGGGATGGGCGTTTCTGGATATAATTCTTCCAGAATTTGCATAATATCCTGAACTCGTTCCTTTTTATTCATATCATAAGTGGGTTAAAAAGCGCATGGTATCTACATGATCTGCATAGTCTGACAAACCTGGGTTCTGACTTTCACCAAAGCCGGCAGTTGAAACCCCATCAAAATCAGGTCTTCCCACCACCACTTGTATTTGATCCTGCCTTTCGCTAATGAAGCTTTGACATTCTTCTATAGACCGATAAGGCACTAAATGAAGGCATGCAATTCTTGAGGACAATTCCTTTGCACGACGTAATATAATCACATCATCTGTTAAAAATTGTTCTTGATTCAAAAGCAAAGTGGAATAGTTATACCGGAAATTATTATCCCACTTGGCGTGTTGACGAATATTTCTAAATTTTGACCAGGCCAGAAACAGCCGTTCTTCATCAAAATCGTCAGGAATCAGCGCAAGTGAAACTGACCTGCACCCCAGACCAAAATAAGAAAACACATCCTCTCCCAGCATTTCCAATTCTTCCTGCTTAACATCTGGGGGTATAACAGCAATTCCATTTCGATGATCCCGGAAGATATGAGGCAAGTGACCAAAATAGTAAGAAAAAAATCGGTTGGAGTTATTGGAACCCGTTGCAATAATGGCATCTAGGTCAGATAATCTTTCAGTAAATTCCGTTCGTTCACTCCATTTGGGATTTAACTTATGGAGAAACTGAAGCAAAGCAGGCAGTAAAAATTCATCTTTAGAGGACAGCTTGACTTGTGCAACATGGCCGCTCAGAAAAACTGAAAGCCAGTCATGGAAACCCACGAGTGGCAAATTCCCCGCCATAATCAGGCCTACGGTCTTTGGGGCGGCTAGATTGGGTGAATAATTACTGATCCATGATTTCAACTTATCCCTAGTTAAAAATTGATTGGAAAGGGCACTCAACGCGCGGTCAATTTCTTTTGAGGTAAACCAGGGGTTATTGCGCTCAGACTGAAGTTTAGCCAGTGAAAGCTCGTCAGGATGACTGCGAATCCACTTCCCAAGTTCTACCAAGTCATCAATTTGATTCCTCACCATCAATTATATCTCTTTTATATGAAACATAAGCTGTCCACTTTTTTAAAACCGCATCCATGTCATCCGGCAAAGGAGCATCGAATTCCATTTTCTGATTAGTCACAGGATGAATAAATGAAAGGGAAGCTGCATGAAGAGCTTGCCGAGGACAAAGGTCAAAACAGTTATCCACGAATTGCCGGTATTTATTAAAAACAGTTCCTTTCAATATTCGATCCCCACCATACCTATGATCATTAAAAATCGTATGGCCCCGACTTTTCATGTGAACTCGAATTTGGTGTGTTCTTCCCGTTTCTAATCTGCATTCCACCAAACTCACATAATATAGACCATGCAGCACTTTATAGTGGGTAATCGCATCTTTCCCTTCATCTTCATCCTCAGTTGTAGTGTAAATGATACGATTCCGGGGATGGCGGCCAATTTTATCTGTAATGGTGTCCTCCTCCGGATCCGGTTGTCCCCATACTAAGGCTTTATAGCTTCGCTCAATGGAATGATCTGCGAATTGACGGGCCAGGTGTGTCATGGCCTCGGCGGTTTTAGCTATAACTAAAATACCGCTAGTATCCTTATCAATACGATGAACTAACCCCGGTCGATCAGCTAGATTTCCTTCCAGCACAGGAAGGTCCTTATGGGACAAATAATGAACTAAGGCATGAACTAAGGTGCCCTCCATATTACCGATACCCGGATGAACTACCATTCCAGCTTGTTTATTCACAATTAGAAGAGATTCATCCTCGTACAAAATCTCAAGCGGGATATCCTCACCTTCTACCCGGCTTCCAGGTCTTTTAGCATGGGGAAAATCAACCTTAATTACATCTCCAGGACTGACCTTATAATTCGGCTTAATTTGCTGTTCATTTACGCTAACAAAACCTTCCTTAATAGCCTTTTGAAGCCGGCTACGAGAAACTTTGGCCAGCCGATCAATAAGAAATAGGTCTAACCTTAATGGCTCCTGTTTCGGATCGACAATAATTGTTTGGGAATTACCAGTCATGAAGGATGTTACTGTGAAAAATCAGTGAAATTGATTGAAATACAAAGTTACGCCAATTTCCATCGCTAGCAAACCGATGATAGAGCGTCTCGCTTCATAATTGTTGAAAGGGTTAACGGGTGAAGGAAAAATAGGGTCTTGACGAGGCAGATAAACCTCTAAAGGCCCCGACCGGATATAAGAAAAAAGCAATGAAATTTGAACACCTGGGATTATGGGAACATTCAAACCAGCCTTCACTGTAGATAAGTAGGACCAGTCACTGGCTTCACGGTATGATTCAATGATTTCATCGGTAACATTATCCTTTATGCTGGTGTAAACAAAAGCATTACAAGCACCAAATGCAAAACTGACTCTAGGAATGATATACCAAATTTGATCAAACTCATATCTATAACCCAGCCCCACTGATAACATATTTGAACTTGTGGAATGATTTATATCAAATAACCCGCCTTGTGGTGATTGAACGGGGAAAATTTTTCGAAACTGAGCCAGCCGTTGATAGTTCGATTGGAGAAAAATGAATTGATAACGGGAATGATTTGGCTTTATGCCCACACTAAGAGCAAAAGAAAAGGGAGTCCTGTCGTATTTTCGAGCAAAAGCGCCTTGTGGGCTACTAGCTCCCAATTCAAATGACATGGATAAGCGATCATGCCAATGCGAGCTATCTGATTGAGAATAACCCACACCAAATATGAATACACATAAAAAGAGAATAAGGGATCCGATGAATCTCATTCAATAAAATTACAAAACTATAGATTAATTTCGCCCTCTTTTTCCAAGTTCGATGGCCTCAACGTCCTTAATGCGACCTTCATGAACTACAAAACGCAAGAGGGTTCTAATTTTATGAAATCCATGATGTCCGCATGCTCCCGGATTTAAATAAAGAATGTCAAATCTTTTATCAAATCCAACCTTAAGGATATGGCTATGACCACAAACCAGAACATCGGGATGGTAACTCTTAATCAGATGACGAACTCTATCATTGTAGCGACCAAAAGAACCTGCAATATGAATAAGTAGCACTTTAAAATCACCAAAAGAAATAAAATCATATTCAGGCAAAGTGCTTCTTAATTCCCCACCATCGATATTTCCATACACAGCACGAACGCAATCATGCATAGAGCACAATGTGTCATACAACTGAATATTGCCAATATCACCTGCATGCCAGATCTCGTCTGACTCTTTCATATACTTTTCAATAGAGGGATCCAGGTAGCTATGCGTATCCGAAAGAAGAAGAATCTTCTTAGCTTCCATTATCTAAAACAATTTTACCAAACTGACGAGTTTCTGCTATGCGTTCAAACGCTTGAGCATAATCTGACATGGGAAAAACGGCATCGATTACAGGTTTAATCGAATGATGCTCAACAAAATGTAACATCTTTGAAAAATCTGAAGGTGACCCCATTGTAGATCCTAAAATGGAAATTTGACGCCAAAATAAAATTTGAGGATTTATATTGGTTATAGGACCTCGGGTTCCTCCATAAATCCCAATTCGCCCACCTGCTGAAGATAGTTTGATAAAATTCTGAAAACCATCTCCGGCAGCACTGTCAATAATAACATCAAAACCATCAGGAACAATTGATTTGCATTCATTAACCCAGTTCTCCCCGGTATAATCCACACCATGCTGTGCCCCCAACTCAATAGCTTTCCCAATTTTCTCTTCTGAACTAGAAGTAACTATAACATTCGCACCTGCGGCCACAGCAAACAACAAGGCATAATGAGCTACGCCTCCTCCCACCCCGGAAATCAAGACATTATCGCCACTTTGGAGTTGACATCTAGAAAATAGAACCCGATAAGCAGTAAGTCCCGCTAAGGGCAGTGATGCCGCTTCTACATCAGATAAGTGCTTGGGTGCATGATAAACATTTTCTTTAGGAACTACAACCTTAGAAGCAAAAGTACCGTCAGAAGGCAAACCTAACACATGAAAACGTTCAGATTGGCATCGCTCATCATTACCCCAGTCTAATCCGGGATTAATAATTACACGTTTTCCATTATAATAACCTACACCATCAGACCCCAAGATGACACCCTCCTTAATTCCAGGATATAATCCTTGCGTTATCCAATAATCACGTCGATTTAGCGCTGAATAATGAAGATCAACAACTATACCCTCCGAACCTTCACTGTTAAGCTCAGCTTCCTGCGTGTAGGAAGGTAAACCTTTTTTCTTTTGTAATACTAAAGCTTTCATATACCCCCTAAAATAAAAAAAGGGTGGGGAATATCCCCACCCTTTTAAGGTTAATATCTATTGACTTGAAAATTAGTCAATAATTACCATCTTCTTAGCAGCACTGTAATCTCCGCTCTCTAAACGGTAGTACAACATGCCACTTCCATTAATATCAGATCTACGTAGTTCCACTTGATTAGATCCCGCAGAATAATCACCTACGATCTCTTTAACAACTTTTCCTGTTTGATCAAATACTGTCAAGGTAGCCTTAGCTGCCTCCGGAAGATCAAATTGGATAATCGTCTTACTCTCAAATGGATTCGGTACGTTTTGGTACAATGCAAATTCTTTCACTGTACCATCTACAAATCTCAAGTCTACGGTTCGCACTTCATTACTTACGTAAGCTTCAGTAGAAGTGATCTCACTTGTTACCTGTACCGCTTCGCTCAATCGAACGTCCTGGTCAGCTTTCAGTGTTACAGTGAAAAGTACTTCATCAGAAGCTACTTTCACAGCTTCTACTGCATTCCAGCTCATCGTCATCTGACCTGCGAATACTCCGTAGTTAGCTTCCGTTATATCTAATGCACCGGCATCAACACCTGTTACAGATAAACCATTTAGGTTTAATGTGAACTGGTAACCGAGAACATCCGTAAACATATCACTCGTTACAGCAACTTCAATGGTTTCTCCAGACTCAACAGCCGCATCCTGTGCGTTAAGCACTAATGCACCACTTCGTCCTTCAGCTTCCTGACCTACCAAATTATTTGGTATTGCAGTCCCATTAACATCACCAATCTTGACTGAAACAAAGTCTTGATCAGCAACAGTAGCAGGAACATTTGAAAGCGTGATACGCTCGCTGTAGTTCACTGGTAATTGACCAGCTTCTAATTGTTCTGCAGCATCTACGAATCTCCAACTATCATTATTAGGGAAGTTCGTTTCGATACCTAAAATCACCTTGCGCAATTCGATCAAGTCCGCACCACTGATGCGACCGTCACTATTTACGTTAGCAGCAATCAAGTCATAAGGATTAGAAATGGAATTCAATCCTAAGATGTGCTGCTGGATTAACAAGATATCCATCGTGTTCACACCATTCAATACATCATCATTCTTACTTGCAGAAAGCTCATAAGAACGACCTTGTGCACCTGTAAAGCGGAACTCACCACTTCCATCAGTTTCACTAAATACTGGAGTCGGGTTCGTCATATCCTCAAACTTCATCGAAACACCACTTACCGCATCAGCTCCATGAGAAGCAGAACGAGCAGTAGTACCCGATACAATCGCTAGAGAATCTGAGTCCGGACATGCACCATTCGGGTCTTGAACAAGAATATAAGTAACAACAAAGTCTTGATTTCCAGCTTGGTCAGTTACCCAAAACTCAACCTCTTGCTGTTGGCCAGCTTCGATATCCTCACAACAGAATGTTCTAACCGTATCCGTCGTATCTGCTGAATAACTAAATTGAACAGGTCCGCAGTTGTCAAAGCTACCTCTTTCGAACAAGTCAATATCGACATCGATACAACCTGATGAAGGCATTACTACCGTCGCTAATCCGTTGATTACAATCGGAGTAGGCAACTTACAGTCTTCTACTGTAAACAAATACTGACATGTTCCAACATTACCACACATATCCTCAATAATCCAAGTAATACGGTGAGTTCCAAATGGATAATTACCACTTGCATCCAATCCAGTTCCTACGATATCATCATTTGGATTGTTACCCGCATTAAACGGCTTCACTCTCCAGCTAATATTAAGGAACTCCTCAGGAGTACAATCTTCCACTTCTTGAACTAATTCCGCAAATCCTGTGCAACCAACAGCTGCAGTATCACAGAATGTAACGTCGTCACAAACCAGCAACTCAGGTGCCTGATCGTCATTCACCTTAATTACTTGAGTATGTGTCCAAGTCAGGTTATTACCATCAGCATCTTTTTGACACCAATCCAATACAGTCCAAGTTCTTAAGATCTTGAAACAAGCATCAGGAGTCACTTCAAACATTTCATCGTCCTTGCGAACAGCGATCTGAGAACAAGCATTGTTATTGCTAATCTCAGGCTCTCCTGTTGCATCAGGATCAGTGCTATAGTCACCGTTTTCATTACAACTCAATTCGCGATCTCGCGGCCATCTGATGTCGCTTTCTGAGAACGGGCTACACTGTGATACAGTAATACGCTGGAAAGCAGTGCTTGCGTTCCCAAAATCGTCAACTGCGCGGAATGTACGAACAATAACACCTGTTCCGCAATCTTCACGCTGATCATTATAATCTGCTGTTACTTCCAATGTACAGTTATCCTGAGCAAATCCGTCAAGGAATTCATACGTTGGAATCGCAGGATCATACTGATTGTTGTTCAAACAATTACGCTCATACTCTTCGTCAAAAATCTGACGAGTTTGACGCACCTCACCTTCTGTAAGATTGGCAACACGACCAAACTCATCTAAATTCCACTCATCAAACGGATACAAACAACTGATTGTCAAATCCTGAGGAGCAACGATAGTTGGAGGTAATTTATCCTCAACATTTACATTGATCATACAAGTATTTTGGTTGCCGCTCACATCTGTAACACGGAACAATACTTGTACAGGACTTCTTTCTATATCAGCACAACAGAACTCTACAAAATCCTTGAAGAAGAAAGTGGTAGGCTCGCAATCAAACTCACGATTCATTCGTCGCACTTCAATTCTATCAATAGCACAGTTATCATAGCTTCCATCTTCAAAAGTAGGCCAGAATACACGTGCCGTACCATCTGCACCTAAAGAAACTTTAGTCGTTTGGTCACAAACAGCAACCGGTGGTACCGCATCCTGAACAATTAATGTTTGCTCACAAGTTGCGATATTACCACAACCATCATCAGCTGAGTAAGTTAATGTATGAGTTCCAACCGGCAAGTTTATGATTTGGAAAACTTGATTACCAAAATCAATTACTTCACCTGCACTACTTTCAACAGTCCAGAATGAAGAACTCGGAGAACACTCATCAGTAATATTACCACTGATATCAGGTACGCTGTAAGTGGCTACACAACTATTGGTAGCTGTTGAAACTGTAGCTGTTGCAGGACAGTCAATTTCTGGACCTTCTACATCTTCAACTTTAATCAACTGAACATGAGTAACAGTCTCACTAGTACACCAGTCCAGGAATGTCCATGTACGAAGTACCTTGAATGTACCTTCACAAACATCAATTACCTGGTCTTTAGGCGTAGTCAAAATGTTATCACAAATTTGGTCTGAAGGAGCTCCAGTCTCTTCCGGATCAGGATAACCATTCTCATTTAAATCCCAGTTATCACCATCACAAGATAAAGCAGGCTGATCTATACCGTCAAAATTTGGCGGGAAAGTCAGATCTTCTAAAGAAGTACGAACAACGTCAATCGTATCTTGACAAGTTACCGTATTACCGCTCTCATCCACAACCGTCCAGTTTCTGAATATACGATCAGAAAACTCACTATCACAGTCATCTATGTTAGTTATATTATCCTCATAACTCGCAGTGACATCACCACAAGCATCAAAACCGGATACAACAAAACTATTCTCATCTATTGGAGTAGATGTACCAGTAAACTCAAAAGGGAACGGTATCTCAAAGTTGTAATCAATGATGATCTCAGCAACAGAGAATGTACCTCCGTCTCCAAAAGCACCGTCATTGATTGTAATTGTCCATTCACCATCTGGATTCTCTCCATTGAATGCAGCTAAGGCATCTTGAGGTTGGAATTCACCTTCAATCGCTGGATTGTTATTACAAGTAGCTAAAAAGTCAGCATTTGTATTAGCAGCAGCATCATCAAATAACACGTCTAAACCTGTATTGATACAAGGGGGCTGAGGGAACAAATTGACAACTGTTCCAGATGGAGATTCAACACTACCTGATAAATCACCTACCCAGGTATGATCTGTAACCAATCGAACCGATACATTTGTGATTTCAGCAGCACCCGCAACATTCGCTTGAGCTGTAGCAGGGAAGTCTCCCGTAATGAATGGGTCAATAACAATTTCACCATTCGCATCGTCAAGAACTAAAGTAGACGCACCACCAGTACCTGGTGTTATGTCAGCTCCACAATCCACAGGGAAGCTTGAACAACTTAGTTCAGGAATAAACTTGTCTTCAATAGTGACCGTACCCCAACAGCTATTACCTGTCGAAGGATCAATCACACGCACAAAGTAAGTATTTCCAACTTGAGCAGAACCTACAACGGCGCCCTCATCACCAACCTCGCTAGAAGCGATAATATTGTTGAAGTCCATATCTGTCGCTAATTGCACGATATAGTCTCGGTAACAAGAATAAGGACCACCTTCTAAAATCATATCCGCATTGATAATGGCTTCGCAATTATCATCAACAGACACATTCACGTGATCGTTACATGCTAAGGACTGAGAAGGATTAGCGAAGTTCTCTACTGTTACACACCAGCTACATGTAGCTGAAATACCAGAATTGTCTTCAGCTTCATACTCAAAACAATGCACACCAATAGGTAATGCATCACCACTTGCAAACTCGTTAAATCCAGGAGTATTGGTAGGATTCGCTTCCAACTCTCCAGGGTTGTAACCTACAGCAAAACCTGCGTCAAGAGCAAAACCAGCAGCTGCAAATGAGACTGGAGGATTAAATCCACAAGCCGGTGCATTAAAGAAAGTTAAATCTCCAGTTCCTGTAGAACCATCACAAGTTGCAGGGGTTTGAACTATTCTAGAGTTCAAAGTATTTCCAGGCGTATAAACCTCTAACCAAATACCTCCGGCTGGAACGGCAATTGGGTCAGTAAACTCGACAAGAACACATTGCCCGTTGTCTGCATTTGAAGTTTGATATTGGAATGATCCCAATGGAGTGAAACCACCACCTGTATAAGGAACCACACCCGGAGCTTGAACACCATAGATATTGAATGTAGCTAAAGGCTCTTGACCGAATGTCTCTTGATTGTAGGAGACAGACTCAATCTCACCGCCACCAGGCAAATCTATAAATTGTATAATAGAGTTTTCCGCAAAAGGAGCACAAGCCAAAGCACTTCCTCCTGTAGGATCTTGACACGGATCACAATACGGTCCAACTAAATTTTGAACAGAGGCTGGGCAATTGTCAGTAACTTCAATATCAAAGTCAAAGATGAAGTCACACTCGCCAGCATCGAGGTTAATGGTCTGATCAGAAGGACAAGCTAATGTGGGACCTTCAGTATCATTTACAGTTACAGTAAATGTACAATCACCAGGAATCCCGTCGGCGTCAAACCCTGTTACGGTTACCTCAGTAGTACCTACGGGATAAAAGCCAGAAGGATCGGGAGTTCCATTAAAGTCATTCGTGACAGACACACATTCCGCGCCTAAAGTAGGTGCCGGAACATTGACAAATGCTCCACACTGACCGGGGTCATTATCTACTTCGATATCAGCTGGGCAATCAACAGCACATGAAGCTGCGCCCAAAAAGAAGGAGGCACATACTTGAGTACCGTTATTAAATCCTCCCCCACAAAAAACACCGGCATTATTGCCGCCATTTCCAGGGCCAACTACACTATTACCGGAACATACCACCTGACCATTAGAGACGATCTCGATATCGAAACCATTCCAGTTATCGCCAAAAGTATCATATCCGTACAATTCGTAATTTCCACCGGGCGCATTGAAAGTAACAGATTGGTTCGTACCTAAAGGAAAACCTGTCGACTCGTAAGCCACAACTTCTCCAGTTGTTACATTAAACAATTCCCAGCCTACTTCACCTTGAAAAGGATCAGTACCTGTGTTAATAGTTACAGAAACACCAGTAGTAGTACAAGTGACTACCTGGCCTGTAACAGCACTTACACTGAGCATAGCCAAAAAGGCAAAGCCAAGTGTTAGCAAGTTAGTAAATTTCTTATTCTTCATAAGATTTGGTATTGGTTTAAAGGTTTATTGGAAAAAATGCCGAAACAAAAATCTAGCTAAACTGATTTCTGTATTCTGACACTATAGTTTTAAGATTCACATCCGGTGCAAACTGTTGAGCTTGATCACTGATCTGATTGTAAGCCACATCCAGTGCTCTTTCAATTAACATGCCGTTATTGACATTTGATACAGCCTTAGTTAGCAATTTTACCCTAACGGTTTTCTCTTCATTACTAAGATTTGCATCATTCCGAACATCTTGAATTTCAACATTAACTTGAGCTTCAAATTGATCAACATAATTACGATCAACATTTGGAATGTATGCGTCTGGGCTTGCATTTTGTGAATAAGAAGTATTCACTCCTAAGAAAAAGAAAGCGAAAAAAAGCATCGCGCAAGCGCCGAATGTCTTTAATGCACCTTTCTTCAATTTTGGTTTAATCATGAGAATTGGTTTAGTTGGTTCACAAATAATGACTTCACTTTAAAGCCATTGGGTTTTATTGGTTATTGAATAGGCCCGTAAAAAAGCAAACAGCTTCTCCTTAAGACTAATTCAGGCGCTAATATAAAGATAAACTATGGAACATAAAATATTTTATTCTTTTAATATGTTTTTTTTATCACGAAAATAAATGTGGGCCAATAATGAGCCATGTTTAAGGACTGCTGTTAATACTTCACCTTATTGTATCTATTTACCAACCAACTATCATTCTTTGTTCGCCACCGTCCTTCGGATTACTTATCTTAATACAATTAAGCAAGAAGATGATTCTGAGATCGCATTAATTTTCTTTAGGTATAATTTCAGTCTCCTCTGCGAAGTAGTGAGCAAACTTTTGCATCTGATTCCCCAACTCTTTATTATTGGTAGCGCGAACATAAGCATCCGCCATAGACCGCAAGGAATGAAAGACAAACCGATCCATCTCAGCTACCTGAAAATCTTTCGTCCACAAGTCTAGCTTCATGGTATCCTTCGCTTCTCCATCAAATAAGGATAAAAACATAGCTTTTGACTCATTTGACACGTTTTTACCCGCTACCTGGTCAGCATTCCACACAATTTTCTCCGGCTTTTTTTCCTCGTCTAAATGCACTGTGATCTTTACCTGGGATTTATTTGTCTTTTTCATCTCTACTGATTTTCTTGATCTGCTTGTTTGAAATAATAGGGTTTGAGCTAGTTTCTTCTTGGGCACAAATTTTCATGGCCAATACCAAGTCAACTACTTTTGTTCCAATATATAAGTTAACAGTGGATTCTAAAACAAAATTGACTCCATTAGAAATAATTTGTGCCAATCGTTCAAATACACGTTGTTCATTTCTGGCTCCTAACAATAAACTGGGGCGAAAGAAATAGTGCTGCTGATAACCGAGTTGAGAGATTTCTTCTTCAATCTGACCTTTGACCCGATTATAAAAAATCTTACTACTCGAATTTGCTCCCATAGCGCTGACTAAAAAGACCCGTTCACCACCCTGAGCTATACAACACTTTGCCGCTCCTACCGCATAACCTTTATCGATCTCTACAAATCTGTCTTTGCTGCCCGCCTTTTTTAGTGTCGTCCCAATACAAATAAAAAGATCATCGGCTTCAAATAGGAAGTCAAACTCCTCCATGGCATCAAAATCAACGATATAGTGTTCATGGGATTTTGATAATAGCTTGATCGGCTTACGGGCTAAGGTCTTGATCTTTTTATAATAATTCCCTTCGCTCAGGCTTTTCAATAATTCCGATCCGACTAATCCAGTGGCTCCAACAATTAATGCGGTTTTAGTTTTCATTCAGATTGATTTTATAAGGTCGGCACATATAAAATATACTCGCTTGAAGAATAGCCACCCCAAATCCCTAGGGCACCTTCCACATTAGATCTGACTCGGGTATAAGATGAAAATGGGCCTTGATTATTTAGATTGAATTCAAAGGTGTTCCAAAAATTGAAATGATCCTCGTCAATATTCAACCAACGGATTCGAATGCTATCTCCACGAGTATATAGACCGAAGTTCTCCGGCTCTAGATCTTCAAGTTCCTCTGGAGATGCCGCTTTTTGCAAGGGAAAATCAAAAGTCTGCCCGTCGAATAACAGATCATCTGTAACGGAAGCAAATCCAGGTAAAAAGCCCTGCCCCTCTCCCGCTGTCATATAACGGTAGAAATGGGGCCCCTCCGGATCACTAACTGTAATGAGTAAACGGGCCATGGTATCATTTTGATTACTCCCTGGTGGTCGGGTAAACCGAAAGGAATCTATAGGCACATGTTGAGGGATAGTAGTACGTGCTCTTAAAGTCTCCCCCGTTGATAAAAGAACCTCCAAATGGTAAGAGGTATCACGTAAAATCGGAATATTCCGAAATAAATCTATATATAGACAAAAGTCGCTCTCTTCTGAAACAGGGAGAAAGTTTATTTCTTCTTTTATTTGGTCTCTCACCTCTTCAGGCAGGTCACTTAAACAAACAGGCGGCATAGAGTAAGATTCACCATCAAGACGCACAGAAACCTCTGCATTTTGTATTTGCAAATCAAAAATATCATCTGCAGTAATGCGGCCAAAAAAGGGCAAAGACCTTGACACAACCACAAAGGGTGGTAAACTATTAGCCCCATCCTCAATATATCCTTCAACTATAAACTCTTGAGAAGACTCATCAATATCAGGAATAAACTCTTCCTCACACGACCAAAAAGCAACAGCTAGCAAAAACAAGAATATCGATCGAAATTTTAACATTATTGATTCCATTTAAAATTCCAGGAAACGGAAGGTATAATAGGAAATAGTGACACTCGAAATGCCTTGCTTTCAATAGCTCCTGATTCGGGGTCAGTTTCAAATGCATTGTAAATAAAGGTTGGGTTCATGCGGTTATATCCATTGTAAATGCTAAAATTCCAACTAGAAGAAAATCGCCTGGAAGAATTTGGTTTAGGGGTATAGGTAAATGAAATATCAAAACGATGATATGGAATTAATCGATCACTGTTTCTGGGGCCATAAAATACATTGACTCGGTTTTCAATTCGATAGGCTCCGGCTACAGGAGTGAAGGCGTTTCCTGTTCCAAAAATAAAAGTGCCATTCATCTCCCACTTGCGACTTAATTTATACATTCCAACAATGGACAAGTCGTGTGTGCGATCATAAAATGCAGGATACCATCTCCCATCCTCAATATCAGAAAAACTTCGCTCTGTTCTTGACAAGGTATAACTCAGCCAACCCGTGAAATCACCTTTGGTTTTCTTCAACAGCAATTCCAAGCCGTAAGCTCGACCCTGGCCAAATACAAAATCCAACTCAACATCGTTACTCGGATTATTTACATAATCATCCCGATAGTCGATTTGATTGTATAAATCGCGGTAATAAATCTCAGCAGAGAACTCGTAATCATTTGATCTGAAGTTTCGAAAATAACCCAAAGAGTATTGCATTCCGCGCTGCGGTTTCACCAGCTCCGTGCTGGGCACCCAAATATCAATGGGCAATGTTGAGGTGGAGTTACTAACTAAATGTAAATATTGAGCAGTATAGGCCACCCCTCCTTTGATCGAGGAGCTCCCGTTAAGAGTATACCTAAAACTAAATCGAGGTTCTGGTGTCCAATAGGTAATTATGGGTTCTCCTGTTTCATACAATTGTCCCGTAATTGGTGATTCATAAGGGCCAAATTGGGAAAAGAAGCTCGCACGAAAACCCAGATTTAAACTTAAACGCGAGTTGACTTTATACTCATCTTGAATATAAAAAGCATATTCATTCCCATACTTGGTTAAAAGGTCGTTGCTAAAATCGACGTCTCCAGTGGTGGCTGTTATGAGTTGGGGCTGAAGTTCATGCCGAATAAATGACAGCCCAAATCGAATAAAGTGATTCTTTGAAGGATAATAATCAAAGTCTGCTTTGACATTATAATCGGTAATTCCTGAAAAAAGAGAAGCCCTAAACGTTTCTTGCCCGCCTTCAAAATTAAATTGATAGTCATTGTATATGGCAGATATATTCATAAATAATCGATCGGAAAAAAGATGATTCCAGCGCAATGTGGCTGTAGAGTTCCCATATGGCAAATCAAATTCGAAATCTTGCGAGGCAGATCGAAACCGAAAAACATCGCGACCGAAATAACCGCTGAAATACAATCGGTCTTTATCTGAAATTCTATAATTCATCTTCGCGTTTAAATCATAGAAGTAATAATTTGTTCCCTCAAAATTGCCTCCATTCAGAAAAGGCTGTGCCAAATCGAGTGCATATGTCCGTCTAGCCGAAACAATAAATGAAGCCTTATCCTTTACAATTGGACCTTCTAATGTTAGTCGGCTAGAGATTACACCAACCCCACCCTGAGCAGCCCATTTTTTATTATTCCCTTCTTTCATTTGTATATCTACAACTGAACTCAGGCGTCCCCCATACCTGGCAGGCAGACTGCCTTTAATTAAGGTCGTGTTTTTTAAAGCATCAGCATTAAAAACAGAGAAAAATCCCAATAAATGTCCAGGATTGTAGACTACCGCATCGTCCAATAAAACAAGATTTTGGTCTGCAGCTCCTCCTCTAACGAAAAAGCCGGTGCTACCTTCAGTGGCTGACATCACTCCGGGTAAAAGTTGAAGCGAACGTAAAACATCCACTTCGCCCATTAAAGCCGGAAGTTTTTTTATCTCTTCTACAGGTAGCGTCACGGTCCCCATTTCTGTGCTACTGACATTCTCATCTTCGGCCTCCGATTTGACGACAACCTCCTCCATAGTCAAACCGGAAACCAGATCTATATTCAGAGTGGTATCCTTGTCAAGGTCGATGGAAAACACCTCTGTCTCGTAACCGGTATAACTAACTTGCACCTCGTAATTGTCATTCGATAACGTAATAGAGTAAAAACCATACAAATTAGTGGTTACTCCGGTGTTCACTCCCACTGATATACTCAGGTTTGCACCAATTAACTCCTCGCCGGAACTTGCATCCCTCACATATCCACTAATGGTCGACTTTTCTTGCCCCATCAAGAATGAGGACAGGCCAAAAAGGAATAAAAAAAATAAAAGTCTCATCAAATAAAAATTGATCTCACGAAACAAACAGACTTACACCAGGAAGGTTTGCCTGCATTGTTGAAATAAAAAAGGGACCCTTTTAAAAAGGATCCCTAAAGTACTATGTAAATATCATTTCTTCCTACTCGTAATCGTAGGGAAGGATATTATTTTGCTTCACATTTGAAAGGGTCATGAGTGTCTTCAATCGTTCTATTTCATCAATTTGAGAAAGCGTTTTGAACAAAATCTTCTCATAAGTCGGAATATCCTTACAAATGATCTTAAGAAGGAAGTCTGCCTCGCCAGTGATGATATAGCATTCAACAACCTCTTCGATATCGTGGAGCTTATTAATGAAGTTCTCCAGAGCATCTTCTTCCTGCCAGGCCAGGTCGACCAACACAAAAGTTTGTACATTTAAACCCAATGCAGTAGGGTTTACTTTCGCCTGATATGCCGTGACGACATCATTATTCTCTAACTTTTTCACACGCTCGAGGGTGGGCGCTGGAGATAATCCAACACGCTTGGAAAGATCTAAGTTTGTTATTTTGCTATTCTCTTGCAAAATTTTCAAAATCTTTAAATCAACTTTATCTAGCTTTACTTTAGCCATACTATTTTAATTTGTGTTTAAAATGGAATTTGAATGCAAATAAAACAATTATTTTGCATATATCCAAATAATGTAATAAATATTTTACGAATGTTCAATATTTCAACTTAATAAGTCTAAATATTGTGCCGTTTAATGTTTTGAATATTTATTTTTATGGGAAAACGCCTAAGCTCTTATAATCACTAGCAATTTTTTCTAATGCATTTATAAATGAGGATTGTCTTAGGTTCGTTACTTTTTTTCGACGTTTTTTCAATCCGTTTATCGTATGATAAGCTGTGACCATCGTTTCCTCCAATCCAGATCGGACTAAGTCAATCTCATCACCGCCGCGCGTTAGAAATGCCTTCTCCTTATCCGTTACGGATTTGTTTGACAATCGCTCAATTACATTTACAATTCCCTCGTAGGTGTTGGCATTAAAACGCTTTTCCATACGCCCAAAACGCATATGACTCAAATTCTTAAGCCACTCAAAATAGGAAACGGTAACCCCGCCTGCATTAATATACATATCAGGTATAATCAGCACGTTTTTCTTTTCCAAAATAGCTTCAGCATTTGCAGTAATTGGTCCGTTTGCTGCCTCTCCTATTATTTTTGCCTGAATTTTATCCGCATTACCCGAATGAATTACATTTTCTAAGGCTGCAGGAACCAAAATGTCACACTCCAGAAATAAAGCATCATCCCTGTGCTCTAATGCTTTAGAATTCGGAAACCCTAAGATAGAACCCGTTTTTTCACGGAATTTGACGAGCTCTCGCACATCAATTCCTTTGGGATCATAAATAGAACCCTCAAATTCCGAAACGGCAATTACTTTCGCATCTCCCTCTTCCTGAGAGATCATTCCCACATGACGGCCTACATTACCCAGTCCCTGAATAATCATTGTTTTTCCGGCGATGCCAACATCAAGGCCTAACTTCTTCATGTCATCCGAATCGCTACAAGCCTCTCTTAACCCATAATACACACCTCGGCCCGTAGCTTCTTCACGACCTCTAATTCCGTTCTGATTCACCGGCTTTCCCGTTACACAAGCGGTCTGATCAATGTCGCCGTTTTTGAACATCATGTAAGTATCGACGATCCAAGCCATTTCCCGACTGCCTGTGCCATAATCAGGTGCAGGCACATCCAAGCCGGAACCAATAAAATTCTTGCGAATCAATTCCGTCGTGTACCTTCGTGTTATGCTCTCGAGCTGATCAACTGTGTACTCCTTAGGGTTAATCCGGACACCTCCTTTGGCTCCACCAAAAGGAACATCGACTATCGCACACTTATAGGTCATAAGCGTAGCCAAAGCCATGACCTCATCCTGATTCACATGGGAACTATACCGAATTCCTCCTTTTGTCGGTAATCGATGATGAGAGTGCTGAACCCGGTAGGCTTCAATAACTTTTATAGAGTTCCCAATTCGAACGGGAAACTTCATCTGATAAACTGCGTTACAAACTTTAATTTGCTCGAGCAGTCCTTTGGGAATTTCAGTCAATGCTGCGGCACTGTCGAAGTTCCGATTGACCGATTCATAAAAATTTGCCATATCCTTTGTAGTTTGTTTTTTATTCGTTCTCTAACTTCTTCAATCTCTTATCAAGATAAATAAGATACAAGACGATACCTATAAAAATGGATGCTATAACTGCAATCACAACCCAAATCTTTCCGTCTTGAAGAAAAAAGTCTTCCATATTTTATTCGTTCAGCAAATATGCAGAAATATAAAGACATAACTGCATCTGCATTTAGTTTATTATTGTCAATCAGACATAAATTCTTCCTCTCTATTTTGGAAGACGATTAAGTATCTGGCCTTTAAATTACTCATCCATAATCCCAATAAAATCCAGCCGATTACGGCAGGGTAAAACACCCATCGCATGGTTGAATCGAGATCCTCCCCTCCCATGGCCGGATTGCCACCATTACCGGGATGCAAACTATCCGTAAGCCGAGGGATGATAAACAATAAGGGTATGAGAAGGACAAAGGCAAATATATTGTACGAGGCTGTTAAACGGGCTCGCTTATCTTCGTCGGATATCGATGACCTAAGAATGAAATAAGACAAATAGATTAAAAGCGCAACAGCTGATGTAAATTGCTTGACATCCCAGGACCAAAAAGCTCCCCAGGTAAACCGAGCCCAGATCGCACCCGTAACTAAGCCCAAAACACCCAAAATGATGGCAATTTCTGCATATGAACGCGCCCATATATCAAAAGCCTTAACTCGGGTATTTAAGTATTTCGCGCTATAAAAAGCAGACAATAAGAAAAGTATAATCATGCTGAACCATAAAGGAACATGGTAATAGGTGTTGCGTATGGTCTCCTTGAGAATATTGCGAAATGGAAAAGTGGTCTCATTGGGGTAGTCGATACGAATAGGAGTGAAAGCCCCCTCTTCTTTAGCTGAATCTTGCTCACTAACGGCCTTTAAAACAGACACGGCTGAGGGCAATAAAGCATAGCCATGAGTGGAGTCTGAAACCACTAAAGTAGTACTTATTACTCCCGGATCAGCATCTCGAAAATACGGAAGAGAGAAAGTTAAAAGTACGCTTCGATTCCCTATAATTTCCAGCCTGTCTGCTGCGATAGTGCGAACACTATCCATTAATAGCCAGGCCGAAATATCTCGTTCATTTACATCCTGATAATCGACATTGTAGCCCTCATAAACAAGCTCAATAGTTTCCCCGGCCTGCGCGCGATTGGGTTCCACAGAGACAATACCGGGTTTTAAGGGAATAAAAAGCCCCCATATCAAAGAGTATAGTACTAAAAGAGCTCCCAAAATCTTCCAAACCCATTGTAAACGCATAAACTTATATTACGACTGCCAAAGATAGCGAATTAACAAAAGAGTCAAGGCAAGAATGAGCGCATCCACTGCCAGTAAAATGTAAAGATCTGACATGTATTCAGTATCCGTCATAGCACCGGCTGAAATCGAGGATAATTTGATAACCTCCAAAAGAATAGGTAAAAGCAAGGGAAACGATAATAAAGGCAACAGGCCCTGCTGCCCCTCAATTTTAGCATTCAAAAATCCTAAAAAGCTAAATAAAAGAGATAAACCCAACCAGGCAGAAACATTCACTCCAACAAATAAACCCAAATTGCGAATGGGCATGCCAGAAAAAAGAGACAGTCCCAAAAAGGTTAAAACTGCCATGAGACCCAACAGAATAAAATTAGCCGCGACTTTAGAGAAAAAATACTCCTCCACCCGGCATACACTGTAGTAGTACCAACCGGACACCCCCTCAACATCACGAAAAGAATTCTGAGCGGATTGCGCGGCCGATAAGACCAGAATAATCCAATATAGAACAACCCACGTTCGTTCATCTATACGGGCAAAAGCAGCGAAAACGATAAATGTAGTACTCAGCACATATAAAATGATAGCAGGTAAACTCGACTGACTGCGCCACTGAGCTACCATTTCTTTCTGCCAAAGAACTATCCATCGATTCATGAACACAAGTATACCAACTTTTTTTCGCTTATTAACCCCAAAACATATTACATAAATTTATAATTTGTTATCTTTACATTCTCAGACATGGAATAAATGCATAGCTCATGATTAAATTAATTCGCATTTTCGACCGACCACTACAAAAGCTGGACATCCCATCGATTTACCACAATTTTATCCAACGGCTCATTGCGAATTTTTTACTGATCGCTCTTTGTACAACTTTAGTAGCTCTGAAAGCCCAGGAGCCGCCCTACCTAAGCTATCGCCCCTACGGAGGTGAAACCATCAGCTCCATCCTGGAAAAACACGATCTGCCCAGCCATCGCAAAGCAATTAAAACCTTTTACCAAATCAATCAGCTTGAGTTCAATGCTCCGATATATACACACAAAGTCTATAAACTTCCCATTCTCAAATACACTTACAACGGACAAAGCATTCGGAGCACCATTGGTAACTCTAACTGGAATTTGGCTGTAAATATCCAGACCTACAATATTAACTTAGTCGAAAAGGGAGTCAAATCCGGCGATTATCGAAAAAATGAAGAACTTTGGGTACCCGCTCATTTCCTACATGAAAAGCACAGCCCTAAATTTGTATTAACTTCCGGAGAATCTTCTCTTGAAATTCCTCTTTTTGGCAAAGAGCACAGTAAGTTTCCGATCAAAAGTAATAAACTCAACACCGACGTTTTTTATCTCGTAGCCGGTCACGGAGGACCCGATCCGGGGGCGATGTCCAAATACAGCAATTGGGATATATGTGAAGATGAATACTCTTATGACGTCACCCTGAGACTTGCCAAGCTCCTCATGCAACATGGCGCTCAGGTAGAAATAATCGTTCAGGACCCGAAAGATGGGATACGGTCCGGACAGCATCTGAATTGTGACCAGGATGAAATTACAGTCAATGGTGAACCCTTGCCTCTAAATCAACTCAAACGCTTGCAGCAACGAAGTGAAGCGATCAATAAACTTTACATCAACTACAAACAAAATAAAACTCAATTTAAGGAGCATACAGCTGTCATGATTCACGTCGACTCCCGCAATAAGTCCAAGCGGCAAGATGTCTATTTTTATCATTTGGGTGATTCTGAAAACGGAAAGGAAAAAGCGCTCGGCCTTTACCACACCTTCAAAGAAAAGTACAAAATTCACCGAAAAAGCGGGCGTTACCAGGGATCAGTATCTGCTCGCAACCTGTTTATGCTTCGGTCAACCTATCCACCCGCGGTATTCATCGAATTGGGAAATCTAAAGAACCCCAGCGACCAAAAACGTATTCTTCTGGAAAGCAACAGGCAGGCTCTAGCGCAATGGATTTTTGAAGGGCTCGTTCGCGAATCACTCTAATCCGCTCGCATACATCAAGTTGCAACCTCTGATTTCCGCTGTATCCATGCGCCCCAGCACCTCAAAATCCACCCCACCTTTCCGCACGCGCCCCACATCTTCTGTTGCAATAAACGCACAGCTGTCAATATTGGCTAAATCCACAATATTTAAGGCAGCAGACTGCTCCCAGGCACCCGCAGAGAGTGGATCAGTGATCTCGCGAGGAATCACGCGCATCGTGGGGGCAGCGCGGAAGTACCCTTCCCGCCAATAGGCCTGACTCAAAAGCTCAGTCATTCCGTATTCTGAACTCAATTCAGCACCTCTAAAGCCAATTTGCAACTTCTTATGCAGCTCCTCCCGAATCAACTCGGGACCCCGCCCTTTCATTCCCCCAGTCTCTATAACTGTCAGTCCTTTGAACGGCCCGGGATATGCCGTTGCAAAATCAAGTAGAGCAAAAGTGACTCCAAGAAGAATGATGCGCTTTCCCGTAGATTGCAATTCCTGAAGTAACTTCGATAAAGCGGCAAAATCATCCAAATAAAAATGCTTTTCCAGGGGTAGTGACCGCGCTGCAAACTCCTGCGCCATGTAGACCAAACTCGCATCCTCTCGCTCCAAATAAGAAGGCAAAAGAGCCACAAAGTAAACGTCATCTAAAGCAAAAGGAAAGGCATGAGAAAATCCCCGAATCGTATTTTCTCTATACAAGTCAACATCTGTTACGAAATGCTGGGAAGCCGTTTGTCCCGTCGTTCCGCTGCTTCGAAAAATCACAACTGCCTCACCCTCACCCCCTGAAACCACCCGATGACTCTTGAAAAAGGAGATCGGCAAAAAGGGAATATCTGCCATTCGTTCGATCGAATCCGTCTGAACATTCAATAAGTTTACGTATTTTTGATATATGGGATTATATTCAGCCTGGTATCGAAATATCCGCAAAGCCAAAGACTCAAAATGGGTTCCTATGCGTTCAGATCTTATGGCCTGTATCAGCTCATCCCGTTCTTTCCTATTGTTTTTATTCCTCCCTCCCATGTTCTTTTTATCCTGTTCTGAGGCCCCTGATTTTACCGACGAACCCACCATTGAGTTTCTCAACATTTCACGCACGCTTATTCCGCAAGGTACGTCAGGCGAAGAGTTTACACAAGTTACCCTTGGTTTTTCAGATGGTGACGGAGATCTCGGAGATATGGAAGAGCTCAACCTATTTTTTGTCGATATGAGGGACAGTTTTGAAACCGAGTTTGGCATTCCTTTTATTCCTGAAGAGGGCGCCGGCAATGGGATTACGGGTGAAATTCGCGTCCGCCTTCCCACCAGCTGTTGTATTTTCCCCAACGAGCAGCCTCCCTGCACGCCGTCGGAGATGTTCCCAACCGACACCGTCATCTATGAAGTTTATCTGAAAGATCGCGCTGAAAACCTATCCAATCGCATCAGCCTGCCCCCCATCACTCTCTTATGTGATTAATTCTTTTTGGGGGTGCCCCCAGCTCGCTATCGCGGCTGGGGTCGGTCCCTTCCGGAGTTCCGTCCTCGAGTGGCTTCGCCACTGCGGGACCGCTCCTTAAAGAGTCGCGCCCTCCAGGCACCTCACCCGATGGAGACGGAAAACTTCTCCTCAGTCCTACGCCACGATAATTTATGTATCTTGAACCTTCAGAAAAAATGAATTGATGGAGCATTTAAGCGATATTTCTACCCTTCCCCCTTCGGATGCCAAGAAAAAAGAATGTAAGAAAGAACTCAAAAAACTCAGAGAAAAACTGTTTGACCTCCAAAACATCTTTTACGCAGACGGAAGGCAGGCCCTCCTCATCGTTCTTCAGGGGCTGGACACCTCCGGAAAAGACGGCGTAGTCCGGCATGTCATCCGGGCAATGAACCCCATGGGCGTCAATATCAAAGCCTTCCAAAAACCTACCGAGGAGGAAAAGAAACACGATTTTTTGTGGCGAATCTACCCTCATTTGCCTCCTTTAGGAATGATCCAGGTCTTCAATCGCTCCCATTACGAAGATGTGATCGTGCCCACAGCAACAAAATCTTTACCCCAAGAGCGCATCGATTACAGACTCAATCTCATCAACCGGCTGGAAACCCACTTTACGCGCAATAACATTCACATCCTAAAGTTTTTCTTACATATCTCAAAAGAGGAACAAAAAGAAAAAATTGAAAATCGATTAAAAATGCCTCACAAACGATGGAAATACGACCAATCAGATGAAAAAGTAAATCGTCGCTGGAGTGAATATGTAGATATCTACGATGAGGTAATTAGAAAAAGTAATGATGTGCCCTGGCACATCATCCCTGTCGATAAGCGATGGTATCGCAATTATGAAGTAGCCCGCACCCTTGTCGATTATATGGAGAACATGGATTTGCGATACCCCTCTATTTCCCTCTAGTGTCATTATTCGGCCGAAGGCCATCCAAGTCGATTACTTGATCCCTAATCATCGATCAAAAACGGGAACGGAATCTCCCGCGGCACTTCAAATTTACTTTAGACTCAGATAATACACATAATCGGTTCGCGGTGGATCTGTAAGTCCCAGCTGACGCCCCATCGTTATGCACTGCCCTCTGTGATAGCTTGCATGATTAAATACCGTATGAAAGACTTCAGCGCGCGTCATTTCCAGACCATTACTTCGTTTGTGGACCACCTGCCACTCGCTATCTGTCCAATTTTCAACATACGCAGTAATCTCCTGACTTTTCTTACACAGTTTTTCCCACAATTCGGGTGTAGATAACTCCTTCCAACTGTCATCCAGCGATTGCCATTCGCCCGTTTTCACCCAGGAAAACCATCCGTGTTCAGCATTAAGCAAATGGAAAAGTGTAGCCCGAATCGTGGGGAAACTCGACACCATTTCCTTCCGAGCCAAATCCTCAGAAATGGGAGAAAGCCATTCTGCAAATTGCTGATTCGCCCAAAGATTATAATTGGCATAAGATTTCAAGTGGTTGGCAAGTGCGGTATCCGACTCAGAAGGGGAATTTGGAACGGGACTCATAAGAGGTTTTTCGATTGGGTTTGCATAAATATGAGAGCAGAGTAAGAAAGAAAGTAAGGCAGCTGGGTATAACAGAATGTTTTTCATATCTGCCAAAGTACGGGTTTTTCTGGAAAAAAATAGTCCGTAGCGAATAGTCGAAGGCGAAAGGCGAATAGCGAATAGCGAAAGGCGAAAGGCGAAAGGCAAAAGGCGAATAGCAAAAGGCGAAAGGCGAATAGCGAAATGCCAATAGCCAAAATAATATGACGCTCATCTGAAAATCAAAGGCCGGCAATTTTCATTATATTTGCATTACAAAAATTGATATTATATGCTCACGAATACACAAATAGAAAATCTCAATCTCATCCGACAAAGTGCTAAGGATTTTGCAGAAGCACATATCCGGCCTCATGTGATGGAATGGGACGAAAGCCAGGAGTTCCCAAAGAATTTAATGCACAAAATGGGTGAACAAGGTTTTCTGGGCGTGTTGGTACCGGAAGAATACGGCGGGGCCGGACTAGGCTATCATGAGTATATTGCGATCATAGAAGAGATCACCAAAGTAGATCCCTCCGTTGGATTGAGTTTGGCTGCCCATAATTCGCTGTGTACGAATCATATCCTCATGTTTGGAAATGAGGAGCAAAAGAAGAAGTATTTACCCAAACTGGCCAGTGGTCAATGGATCGGAGCCTGGGGCCTGACCGAGCCCAATACAGGTTCAGACGCCGGAAGAATGAAGTGCGTAGCAAAAAAGGACGGGGACGACTACATCATCAACGGTAATAAGTCCTGGATCACGCACGGAATATCCGGGGAGGTGGCCGTAGTCATCGTCCGAACGGGTGACTTGCTAGACAGCAGGGGTATGACGGCCTTTATCATTGAGCGAGAATTTGAAGGGTTCAAAGGTGGCAAAAAAGAAAATAAATTGGGCATGCGTGCTTCGGAGACAGCAGAGCTGATTTTTGATAACTGTCGCGTATCCAAAGATCAAATGTTGGGCGATGAGGGCGAAGGATTTATACAGGCCATGAAAATTTTGGACGGCGGTCGAATATCAATTGCAGCGCTTTCGCTGGGTATCGCCAAAGGAGCCTATGAAGCCAGCGTAAAATACTCCAAAGAAAGAGAGCAATTTGGAAAGCCCATCAGCAAATTCCAAGGTATTTCTTTCAAATTGGCCGATATGCACACGAAAATTCAGGCCTCAGAGCTATTGACGCAGAAAGCCGCGCATTTGAAAAATTCAAACCAAGAAGTAACGACCACATCGGCCATGGCTAAGTATTACGCCAGTGAGGCTTGTGTAGAGATTTCTACTGACGCCATCCAGATCCACGGTGGATATGGATACACTAAGGATTTCCCTGTGGAGAAATTTTTCCGCGACTCCAAACTGTGTACCATCGGAGAAGGGACAAGTGAAATTCAAAAATTGGTTATTTCCCGAAATGAATTAAAAGAGTAAGGTTCCGGCCTATTTCGCCAGTACCATTTCTTTATTTAACCGCTGTCTTTTCTCGGCAAGAATTTCTATGGATTTGCAGATATGTGGGTTAACCATTCCTCCTTTAGTTTTTTGAACAGAGGTACTCCCCCACCCTTCACCTCGCGTGAGCGCTGGGAGGAGGGCCGCCCGTGGCGGAGACCCAAACCAAGTGAAGGGGCCGAGCGAATAGCGAGCCTCCGACCATAGCGACCGGGCCCAGAAAGCGAAGCGAAGGGGCCGGTCACGCCCGCATTCCGATTCAAATCAAAACTCGTAATTACCGCGATGGCTAAGCCTGGGGCGAATTCTCTTCCGCTGACAGCATCTCGGTGATGGTCCGATAGGTATCATAATCGTCGCTGCTGCTAAATTCATCAAGTGTCATCCATCGCACCTCCTCGATGTCTTCCTCAGTCTGGGGATGGGCGTCCACACCTTCGGACTGCATTTTAAACCAATAGGTATACTTCAAAATTCGCTGGCTCTTGAGCTTGTAGGTGTGGCGCGTGACCGCCAGTTGAGGGCCGAGTTCCACATCATGGAGGTCCGTTTCTTCGCGTACTTCACGCAATGCGGCCTCGGGAATAGTTTCGCCCTCATCCACCTTTCCCTTGGGTAAATCCCAGCGTCCTCTCCGAAAGATAAACAGGAACTTTCCATCGCTTTTGCGCTCTACCAGACCTCCTGCAGCATCCATTCGCTCAAACAGGGACTCCAGCAAATCCACTGCATCATCTACATCCGATGCGACCAAAACGACCCCAGGATGATCCTCGGTTTTTTCCAATAGGTCAATGTAGTGCAATAAAAACTTTTTCTTGCCCGGAAAGGGCGCAACTAAACTACCCTGTTTCATAGCTTTGTTGTAATCATCCCCACTTTTTCCGGAGACAATGGATAATGGCGTATCGAAAATATGGATTTTGTACATTTGCAGCAATTTAAAACAAAATGATGAGATCTAAGGCGAAAAATTTGGCCCTGTCGCTCTTGCAAATTAACGCAATTCAACTCAGTCCGCAAAAGCCTTTTACCTGGGCTTCGGGAATTCAGAGTCCGATATACTGCGATAATCGATTGAGTCTGTCTCACCCGGACTTACGGACTGAAATAAAACGCGAGTTGTGTGCTCGGGCAAAGATGTCGGAGACGCCCATCGATACGATAGTAGGTGTAGCAACAGCTGGGATTCCACAGGCCGCGCTAATGGCAGATACACTCGATTTGCCCTTACTGTACGTGCGATCTAAGCCCAAAGGACATGGGCGCCAAAACCTCATCGAGGGTCAAGTGCGGCCGGAAATGAAGCGAGCTATCATTCTGGAGGACTTGATTTCGACCGGACAGTCGAGTCTAAAGGCGGTAGCCGCAATTCGAGAAATTGGCATAGAGGTTGCTGAGGTATTAAGTATATTTACCTACGGACTGGATGCTTCAGCTTCGGCATTTGAGGCGGCTAAATGTCCCTCTCATTCTTTGACTGATTATGCTACGCTGATAGAGGTAGCTGAGGAGGAAGGCTATATTAATACAGAGGAAAAATCAGTGCTGAAAGAGTGGAGAAAAGACCCTAAAAATTGGAATTCTAAATCATAAAGCGGATCAAGCCCATGAAATTTATCAATACAGAAGCAGAGGAGTTTTTATTTGATTATCTCAACAAAACCGCGCCAACGGGCTGGGAGATAGAAGGCCAAAAAACATGGCTGGAATACATTAAACCCTTCGTGGATGAATGGGATAGAGACACCTATGGGACAGCCTATGGCATTATCAATCCGGGGCATGAATTTAAGGTTGTAATTGAAGCGCATGCGGATGAGATATCCTGGATGGTGAGTCACATTAGCGATGATGGTTTTATCCGCGTGATTCGCAATGGGGGCTCAGATCACGTGATTGCGCCGGCGAAACGAGTGTTTATTCATGGAAGCAAAGGGCCTGTCAAAGCGGTTTTTGGATGGCCGGCCATCCATCTGCGCAAAGGGAAAAATGCCAAGCTGGCCCCATCTATGGATAATATTTACCTGGACATTGGTGCCAAAGACAAGGATGAGGTGCTGGAGAAAGGCATCCATGTGGGATCTATTGCCACTTTTGAGGATGGCTTTGAGGCTCTGAATGATGACTATTACATCGGCCGCGCTTTGGACAATCGATTAGGCGGCTTTGCTATCGCACAGGTGGCTCGGGCACTGCATGAGAAGGGTGATCAGCTGCCCTTTAGTTTGTATATCGTAAATGCGGTTCAGGAGGAAGTCGGTCTTCGGGGAGCGCAAATGATTGCAGAACGCATTCAGCCGCAGGCAGCCATCGTCATTGATGTCACCCACGATACGACGACCCCTATGCTGGATGTGAAAAAGAACGGAGAAGTGAAGTGTGGAGATGGGCCATCGATCACTTATGCTCCGGCCGTGCATAATATTCTGCGTGATCTGATTATCGATGTCGCTGAGCAAAATAATATTCCGATTCAAAGAGAGGCTTCCTCTCGTGTAACGGGAACGGATACTGATGCCTTCGCCTATTCCAATGCAGGCGTACCTTCGGCCTTACTTTCGATTCCTCTGCGATATATGCACACAACAGTAGAGATGGCGCATAGAGAAGATATTGAGCACTTGATTCAACTCATGTGTGGATCCGTAAGGGCAATAAAAAACCAGCATAATTTCAACTATTTTTAGTGACAATGAACAGGGCGCCTTCATTTAAGCCCATGCTATGAAATCGGTACTTCTTCATACGCATCTGTTCATCGCTATTTGCGCGGTGGCTTTAACTTGGGGCAGTCAGATGGTTTTAGGTATACCCCCTCTTCCGGGGGCGTATTATGGAATTGTGGGCTTGGGTACACTTTGTGTATATAACTTACACCGTGCTTATGGTCTAAAAAAACTCGATGTCGAAGATTGGTCTTCCCGATTTAAATCTTTTTACCAGTTGCGTTTTATCAATTTGGCGATGAGTTTTTTCGCTACAGCAATCATAGGGTGGCTTCTATTTACACATCCGGAGTTTTGGAGCTGGGCCCTTTTTCCACCTGTAGCTCTGGTTATTCTATATATTTTACCCCTTCAAAATGGACTCAGCCTCAGGCAGGTCCCCTTTCTCAAGATATTCATCATCGCGAGCACCTGGGTCTGGGTAACCGGCTATCTGCCTATATGGATCAACGGTGAGGGGATGGACTACAGTGAGTGGTTATTTCTCATGCACAGATTTTTGTTCATTTTTGCCATCACCATTCCCTTTGATATTCGGGATGTCTATACGGATCAAGTGTCTCACATACAGACCCTCCCCTCTTATTATGGGATAGAGCGCAGTAAGGATTGGGCCTCCGGTTTATTAGTACTCTCTTTTGTGGTTTTGATACCTTTATTTTATCAGGAGTACCTCAACGAGCAGTTGTTTTGGGCGTATATACTCGTATTAGCAGCCGGAATAGCCTTGATACGACGAAGCTCTCCGAGTCGCTCTGAATACTACTTCGGCTACATTCTCGATGGATTAATTATAATCCTGGGTGGACTGGAGGTTCTTATTTGCCTTTAGGGCATCCTCGAAACCTATCTTTTTTGTGGACACCCATTTCTAATGACAGGGGCAAAATGTAAAATATGAACCTACAGTTCTTTCCCTTCATTCACCTAAGGCCATTTCATCCTCAAAAATAGTTTCCGAAGGTACTCTTTAGTAACTGTGTTCGTCTAATTCCACTTTCCCTCTAAAAGTCCAAAAGACAAAAGTCGTATAAATGCCCACTAAGGGAATGGCAATAAAAGCAATAGTAAGCATGATTCCCAGAGATTTTTCTGAGGCAGATGCATTGTAAATGGTCAGGCTGTAGGCCTCATTAATAGTAGAGTAAAGCATGTAAGGAAAAAGGCCCGAGGCTGCAATTAGCAAAAATAGAGCGATCATTGCCGCAGAAGAAATAAATGCGAAACCATATTGCTTCCGGGTGACCTGTCGAGGAATATTAGCCATGAGTAATACTAAAACGACGGGAACCACAAATAACCATTGCTGTTCGCGAATGTGGGCTGTTAAGTGATCCTGATAAAGTAGAGTGTAAAAACTCAGAAGTAAGGCACTGACAATAAAAAATATGGTTGTAGCGCGAATAATTTCACCCAGTCGCTGGTAAAGTTTGCCCTTGGTTTTCATTCCCAAATAGAGGGCCCCATGCAACATAAATAAGGCTAAAGAGGTAAACGCTGTCAAAACTGAAAACGGATTAATAAATAGAAAATCGGCTGATCGATCAAACTCCCCATCAGCGCCGATGGGGAGGCCTTGTAAAACATTCCCCAAAACCAATCCCAGGGCCAGAGCCATGATAATACTGGATATAGCAAACATATAATCCCACATTCTACGCCACCAGGCCATAGGCTCTTTACCTCGAAATTCGATAGACACTGCTCTAAAAATAATCATTACTAAAAACAAGATCAGTGGAATGTACAGCCCTGAAAATAAAGTGGCATATACTGGCGGATAGGCAGCAAATAACACCCCTCCTGTTATGACCAGCCAAACCTCATTCCCATCCCAAACGGGGCCGATCGCATTTAAGGAAATACGACGGCTTTCTTCTTTACGAAGCAATAAATGAATCGCACCTACACCCATATCAAAACCATCGAGGATCGCGTAGCCCGTGACAGTTGCTCCGAGTAATAAAAACCACCATACATTGTACTCTAGACCTAAAAAAGACTCCATAATAAAAGATTTATAAGATGGGTTCCGATTGACGGGGCCGTTGATCTTCCAATTTAGTATCGTAGGGCCCGTGTTGAATTTTCTTATTTAAGAGATAAAGAAACAAGAAAAACAACAGCAAATATACCAGAGAGAAGAGAATCAGTGAAAACAAAACCTGATTGGCTGTAACCGCTTTTGATAAGGCATCGCTAGTGCGCAGTAGCCCATAAACCACCCATGGCTGGCGTCCCATTTCAGCAGCAAACCAACCCGCTTGATTGGCTATTTGAGGTAATAGTACTGCAACTACAAATATTTTGAGCAGCCATCGTTGATTAAACAGGGTGCCCCGCCACCAATAAAAACCCGCTAAGAGGGTCAGAGCAATCAAAAACATACCAATAGCTACCATGATGTGATACAGCTGAAAAACAGCATTGACCTGACTGGGTATATCTTCTTCATTAAAAGCATCTAATCCTGTCACTTCTGTGGTAAAATCCTGATGCAAAAGAAAGGAAAGTCCTCCCGGAAGTCCGATCCCTGTCACCTCTTTTTGGGAAGCATTGACCCATCCCAATAAATATAGATCTGCAACGGCAGAGCTATCAAAATGTCCCTCGAAAGCAGCTAATTTGGCAGGCTGATTGACAGCCACCCCCTCCGCTGACTGATGACCTGTAAATAATTGAGCGAGAGCAGAAATAATAGCTACACTTAAGGCAATTTTAAACGCCGGTTTGGCGATTTCGACATATTTCTTTTTCAGTAGGTAATAAGCATTCACACTAAGTACTAAAAAAGCACCTGCCAAAAAAGCACCAATAATCACATGGGACAAACGATCCA
>Ga0209936_1000211_pt1 | contig 38153 bp, 33 predicted proteins | sample SalPonR1_A_D1_MG_FD_185694 | JGI IMG/M metagenome (GOLD analysis project Ga0209936, IMG submission 185694) | Salt pond soil microbial communities from South San Francisco under conditions of wetland restoration - Salt Pond MetaG R1_A_D1_MG... ...
GGCCCAGCGCCTCCGGATCGAGCGTCCGGGGACCCGGAAGCACCGCGGTATAGCCGCCGTGGGCATGCCGCGCCAGCTCCACCGGTCCGGCCGGGGTGCCCAGTTGCGCGCCCGGCGACAGTTCGCCGGCGCGATCCAGCCAGGCAGCGATCGCCCGCATCCCGTTACCGCACTGTTCGGCTTGTGACCCGTCGGCGTTGAAGATTTCGACTTCGGCCAGGGATGCACCTTCGCCCGGCCGAAGAATCAGCAGCTGGTCGAAACCGATGCCGGTTCGACGATCGGCCAGCCGAATGACGGCGTCGGTGGTCGGCGCAAAAGCGACCGACGCCGGCCGGGCATCGACCAGCACGAAATCGTTGCCGAGCGCTTCGAGCTTGAAAAAGCTCATGTGGCCGGCGACGGGTCCGGTCATTCGGGCAGTCGGCCGCTGACCAGCCAGTGGCGATCCGAGACTTTTTCGCATTCAAAAGGCAGCCCGGCACGTTCGAGCTGCCGGTTGACCTCATCGACCCGCCAGGCCGCGTGCAGGCTGTTGCGGAAGTCGGTTTTCAGGACCTCCGGCTCGCCGGCCGCGTGCAACTCGACCAGCGCGTCGGCCTGGTCGGCCGTTTCGGGACGATCGAGATCCATGACCTGTATCCAGGCGCCCGGAGCGGCGACCTGGCGCACGCTTTCCCAGAGCGTTCCCGGGTCGGGCAGGTGGTGCAGCAAGCTGTTGGATACGACACAGCCGAAGCCTTGCCGGAACAGCCCGGGGTCGGGCAGGTAGGCGAGGCGAAATCCTATGCGCTGTTCGAGTTGCGCATGCACGACGGTGCGGCGTGCGGTCGCCAGCATGTTCGAACCTGCATCGACGCCCTCTACTTGCCAGCCCGGTAGTGCCCGCGCCAGGCGGATGCAGATGTCGCCGGGCCCGCAGCCCAGATCCACCAGGTTGCCGTGATCGGGTCGTGGCTCGAAACGCTCCAGAAGCTGGTCGACGAACCACTGGTTTGAAGTGGAAAAATCCGCCGAAGCGTAGGCATCGACCTGGGCGGCACTGTCCATCAGTTCCGGCTCGGGGGTGCGCGATAGCTTTTCGGTGCTCATCAGGGCGTGCCATCGGTGTCGAGAAGATCGTCCTCGGAGGCGTCGTCCTCGCTTTCCTGTTGGGACGAAGACGGGTCGCCCGTCTTGGGCAGGACCAGGTCGCCCTTAAGTCCGCAGCCGCCGATCATGAGCAGCGGCAACAGGGCCGATGCGAACAGCAGCGCGCGTAGCGCGGGTAGAATCGACTGCATGACAGCTTCCCGAAATGAATTGCTCGAATGCGTCGTGACCGAAACCGGTCCGGATCCCGATCATGCCGTGATCTGGCTGCACGGACTGGGTGCCGACGGCAACGATTTCGCGCCGATTGTACCGCAGCTCCGCTGCGCGCAAAGCCGGGCGGTCCGCTTCGTGTTTCCGCATGCACCGGTTCGCCCGGTTACGGTCAACGGCGGCATGAGAATGCGGGCCTGGTACGACATCCTCGGATTCGAGATCGCGCGCGACCAGGATACCCAGGGTATGGCCGACTCCCTGCGCCAGGTCGAACGGCTGATCCAGCACCAGATCGAGGGTGGCATTTCACCGGACAAGCTGGTGCTCGCCGGCTTCTCGCAGGGAGGTGCGGTCGCGCTCAGGTTGGCCCTGGGTCGCGAACAGCGGCTGGCCGGCGCGGTAGCGCTCTCGTGCTACCTGCTGGAGGGCGCGGCCCTGGCCGAATGGCTGACGCCGGCCGGCCGTGAAACGCCGGTTTTCATGGCGCACGGAACGCACGATCCCATCGTGCCGGTTGCGCTGGGCCGGGATGCTGCGCAAAAGCTCGCCGAGCAGAATGTGCAGGTGGCCTGGAGCGAGTGGCCGATGCAGCATGCCGTCTGCCCCGAGGAAGTCGCGGCGCTGGATCGCTGGATCGATGATCGTTTATCGGCCAACGCTTCGCCCGGTGATGGATCTGCCTGAATGGAAGAGGCCGAGCGCATACGCGTGCTGATCGTCGATGACGAGCCGCCGGCGGTGGAGCGGCTTAGCGCTATGGTCGCGGGCTTTTCCGATTGCCGTGTTGTGGGATGCGAGTCACGCCCTGAAAGAGTGCTGGAGCGATGTCGCCGATTGCGGCCGGACGCGGTGCTGCTGGATGTCGAGATGCCCGGCACCAGTGGCCTGGAGATTGCGGCCGGGATCCAGGTTCTCGACCCGATTCCCGCCGTCATATTCATTACGGCTCACGATCAGTATGCAGTCGATGCATTCGACGTGGAAGCCGTGGACTACGTGGTCAAGCCGGTGCGCGAGACGCGGCTGCGCCAGGCGCTTGACCGGGTTGCCTCGGCAAGACGGATTGACCAGGGGCGGGTTTGCGCGCGTATCGGCGATCGACTGGTGCGGATCGCGCTTGACGAAATTCGTGCGTTTACCGCAGAGGACAAGTGCACGCTGGTGCATGCCGTCAGCGCAAAGGCGGTAATGGACGATCCGCTGAAGTCGATCGAGGCCGAGTTCGGCGACCGTTTCGTACGGATCCATCGAAACGCGCTGGCCAGCCGCTATCATCTGAGGTCGCTGTTCAGCGATCGTGCCGACGTGGTCCGGGTCGAAATTGAAGGGATCGATCTACAACCCGAAGTATCCAGGCGCAATCAAACGCTGGTCAAAAAATTGCTGTCGGGCACGCTTTACTGATCGCATTGGTAATCGGGCCCGGACGAACTCGTACCGGACAATCGTTGCAAGGAGATTGAAGAGTATGCAGGTCATTACAATCGCGACACGCAAGAGCCGTCTGGCGCTGTGGCAAAGCGAACACGTCGCCGAGGAGTTGTCGCGCCGAAATCCAGGACTGGAGGTTCGGCTGCTGCCGATGAGCACCAAGGGTGACGAAATTCTCGACAGGTCGCTGGCCGAGATCGGCGGCAAGGGGCTGTTTCTCAAGGAACTGGAAAAAGCCCTGCTTGACGGTCGCGCCGATCTGGCGGTCCACTCGCTCAAGGATGTGCCGGCCGAACAGCCAGACGGGCTGGCGCTGGCCGCCTTTCTGCCGCGGGCCAATCCAGCCGACCTGTGGATCGCTGATCAGGGGCGGCCGATCAAGGAACTTCCGGAGGGCAGCCGGGTAGGCAGTTCCAGCCTCCGCCGAATCAGCCAGCTGCGTGCGCTTCGTCCCGATCTTGACGTCACGGCCCTGCGGGGAAATGTGGAGACGCGGCTGGCCGCGGTGCGCGAGGGGCGGGTGGATGCAACCATTCTGGCCGCGGCAGGCCTCGAACGCTTGGGGATTGTTCCGCACGAGGCCATCGAGCTGGACATGTCGAGCTGGCTCCCGGCACCTGGTCAGGGTGTAATCGCAATTCAGCAGCGGTCCGACGATGACGCTACCCGGGAACTGGTTTCCGCGCTGGAATGCCGAACCACCGGCGACCAGGCGCGCGCCGAGCGGGAAGTCGTGCGCGTTCTCGGGGGTGATTGCAGAATGCCGTTGGCGGTTCATGCGTTCGTCGAAGGCTCGCAAATGAGGTTGCACGCGCGGCTCGGCGATGAACGAGGCCATTTGATCGACGCCGAAGCCGTCGGGAAAGTCGAAGATGCCACGGAGCTCGGCGGCGGCGCAGCCCGGTCACTGCTCGAAAGCGGCGGTTCCGAGCTGCTGGAAAAGTTAAACCTGTCACAAATTTGACATACTCCTTTTATTTTTTTTTAAATTACGCTGGACATCGACATGGAATTTGTGCGAGACTAAGTTCACAAATTTGGGGAAAGGCAGACAGTTAGCTTTCCGGGTGTCGTCCACGACGTTTCTGATTGATGTGCGTCCCCCTACTGCCAACGCCAACACGCAAGCCCCCTGCACGTTGGTCAGTTGCGTCAGACACCCGGATTTATTCAAGGCCCGTCATCATGTGACGGGCCTTTGCTTTATCCGGCATTCGCGGTTTTTAGCGAGTCCGGACGGAGCCTCTGGCGTTGCTGCGTTCAACAGCATCCTGAAGGGAAGCCTGGATTGAATTCGCCCGATTCAACATTTGTCGTGACGCGCCCGGCACCGGACCATCGGACATTGATGGCGCGGCTGGGCGAAGCCGGCAGCGCCGTGATTCACAATCCCGCCTTTGAAATCGCGCGAGCGCCCGAATCGGTGCTGCGCGAGCGGATCGACGGGCTGGCCGCTTTTGATGCTGTCATCGTCACCAGCCCCGTTGCCGCACGTCTGATTGCCGAGCGAGCGATTGTTCCCGGAATGCGGGACGTCGGCTTTTTCGCACCTGGGAAGGGCACAGCGTCCCTGCTTCATGCCGCCGGACTTCGGTGCAGGTTCCCCGTCAGCGGTGGAACCAGTGAACACATCCTCGCCATGCGGGAACTCGCCGAGGTCGATGGCGCCCGGATCGTCATCGTCGGTGCCCCTGGTGGTCGCGGGCTGCTCGCGAGCGCGCTCGACCGGCGGGGTGCGGACGTGGAGGTGATGCACGTCTACCGAAGACAACCACTTTCTCCGACGCCGGCATTGATCAGTGCGCTGCGAAAGCGGCATGACCTTGTCGTTCTTATCAGCAGTCGCCAGGCCTTCAGCATTATCACGGACGCCCTGGGCAAAGAACTGAGTCCGGGCTGGCTGGACTCGCGTTTCGTGGTTTCGTCGGGACGGCTGGAACGTGTGTGCCGCGACGCAGGCGTTTCCCGAATCTGCACAGCAGCCGGTGCAGCCGATGAGCAGATGCTGGCCGCGGCCCGGAAAGCGGGCTGGGCGCGCGACCAGGGTTTCGGGGGCGGCTTTTAACTGCAGCCTGATGCAACACGACCCGATGATTTCCGTTAGCATCCTTAAATGGCCCGAAATTCGTTCGCCTGCAGAACATGACAAAATCCGAAAAGCACGCCAACGCCAGTGGCAAATCCCGCGGCGGTGATCGTGAGGAAAATCCTGAAGACAATCAGGACAACCTTCGCGAAGATGATCGTGGAGATGACCTTGAAGATGACCGCGACGACTCCCCTGAGCCCGTCGACAAGAATCTGACCGAAGACAGCGGAGACAGCAAACGGCTGGAACGCGAGCCGCAGGAACGGCAGACTTCCGACCATCATCGCGGCCGATCGGGCCCTCTGGTCTGGCTGGCCATGCTGTTAGCGCTGGCGTCGCTTGGATTGGCTTCTTACCCCTACTGGTCGGGCGGGCAGACTCCCGTCAGCGATGAACAGCCTGGTCCGTCGGCGTCCGAATTCGAAAAGCTTGTCGACCGCGTCGACACAATCCGGCAAGAGAGCGTTACCGGGATCGAAGAACTGCGGGATGATCTGGACAAACTTTCCGACGCGCTCGAGGCCGAAGAGTCAGGGCCCGACGCCAGCGTGCTTGCCGAGCGAATCGACCAGCTTTCCGCCGAAGTCGAGGCCATGGCCGAAGCGCCGGGGCCCGACGCCAGCGTACTTGCCGAGCGAATCGACCAGCTGTCGGCTCGGATCGAGCGTTTGCAGGGCGAGCGAAACACGGCTCTGGACGGCACGCGCGAAAGGCTGGAAGAGCTTGAATCCGAAGTCGGACGGCGTCTCGAGCAGTTCGAGCTCAAATTGTCGAATGTGGGCAGTAATCTTGATCAGGCCGATCGCGATCTGGCGACCCGCCTGCTGTTGACCGAGGTCGATAGCTTGTTCGCAATCGCACAGAACCATTTACTCGCCGGCGGAGACGGTGCCGTCGCCCTGCAGTCCTGGGAGCGCGCAATGGAGCGCCTGACAGCACTCGAAGGCGCCGATTTCCAGGACTTGAAGGAGATCGCCCGGCGCGAGTTCAGGCAGCTTCAGGACTACCGGCCACCCGATCTGGCGATGCAGATCGAACGACTTTTCAGGATGACCGATGAGGTTGCCGAATGGCCGGTAAAAACGGTTCAACCTGGACAGCAGCCGGATGAATCCGGTCGCCCGGATGGATGGCGCGCACGCGTGGGTCAGGTCGTCGGCAGCCTGGTCCGGGTCGAAAGCGTGGACCGGGAGTTTCTCGGTCCCGATGAAATCGATATGGCCCGCGAGCGGGTGCGCAGCACGCTGCAGACTGCCGCATTTGCAATGGTGCGTTCGCGCCCTGATCTTGCCCGCCGCTTGATCGGCGAAGCAGCGGACGCCGTGCAGCGTGTTTTTGATGTCGAGGCTGCAGATGTTGCAGAGGCGTTGAACTGGCTTGAAGCCGCAGCCGCGAACGACGCCCGGGTCGAGCCACCTGACCTGACGGAAAGTCGCGCTGAGATATCCAGGCTGCTGGGGGGAAGGCGGTGAAACGGCGACTGTTGCTGATAGCGGCCGCAATCGTTACGGTCAGCGCGGTCGTTGCCGGCGCGTGGCTGGGGCCGGCGCTGCTCGAGAACCCCGGCTATGTTCTGATCGAAGTCGCCGGATGGCGGGTGCAGATGTCGTTCGTGGTGTTGGCGAGCGTCGTGATTGGAGCATGGCTGTTGATTTCGCTGGTAGTCGGCCTGTTGCGCGCGCCCGGACGCGCAGTTCGCAGATTTCGAGCCAGCCGGGACCGGCGCAATCTCGATCGTGGATTGCTGGCTCTTTCGGAAGGCGACTGGGCGCGGGCCGAGCGCGCGCTTGCGCGGGCGATGAAGGGTTCTGGTGCCAGCACCTCGGGGTACCTGGCTGCGGCGCGCGCGGCCCAGGGTCGCGCGGCGCCCGAGCGTCGGGACCAATATCTGGCGCTTGCCGATCGCAGATTCGGCCAGCGCCATTTTGCTACGGCGCTTGCCCGGGCGCGCCTGCTGGTGGGGGAGGGTGAGCCGGCCGCAGCCATCGACTTGCTGGAGCAACTGCACATCAAGCGTCCTAAGCACGAAGGCGTGCTGAAGTTGCTGCTTCAGAGTTACCAGGCCTGTGATCGCTGGCACGACGTCCGTCTCCTGGTGCCCGCTATCCGCAAGGCAGGAATTGTTTCGACCGAGCGGGCCGAGGAGCTTTCAAGCCTGGCAGCCGCCCGCGAACTCGAGGCCGCCCGGGATGTGGCGGAATTGACCGGCGTGCATGATTCGATGAAGCGTGCTCTGAAGCAAAGGCCCGAAGTGGTCGCTGCGTTTGCCAGTCGCGCGCTCGAGCTCGATCGACCGGAGCTTGCCGAACCCGACCTTCGGCGGGCGATAGAGGCGACACTCGACGCACGGCTGCTCGCCCTGTATTCGCAGACGGATTCAGGCGATCGGGCTGTTAGAATCCGCAAGTGCGAAAAGTGGCTTGCCGACCACCCTGAATCGGCCGATCTGCACCTGGCGTTGGGAAAGATGTATCTGGATGATCGCGACGACGAAAAAGCCCGGGAATACCTGCAGTTTGCCGTGCGCAAGAGTCCCAATCCGGCCGCCTACGCGGCGCTGGGCCAGGTGCTCGATCGGGCGGGCATGCTCGAGTCGGCCACCCAGTGCTACCGGAACGCGCTGAGACTGGAGCAGGGACGGGCGCCGGAGCCTTTGCCCCCTGCATCGACGAATCGCTCTGAATGATCAGAAACGTCGTGGTGCGATAGGTCACGAATCGATGAAATATTAGCCAACTTCATTGAGCTTGATAGCTCCGCTGAACGCCCATTTAATCTTTCGTGTGAGATACTTAGCCTAAGTATGTCACCCATGTTGGAGAGTTGATTCAAGTATGATCAAACAAAAGTTCCTGTTCGTGGTCGCAATGCTGCTGTTTGGGGCGAATGTCGGCCATGCACAATTCAGCCTGGAAATCGACGGTCAGACGGTCGTGCCTGCCGGTCAGTTGTCCGACATTCGCTACAACCCGGATCTGCGAGCATTCGTCGTCAACTCGGTGCATGCAGACTGGCGCTGTGTGGCGAACAGCGGCCCGACGCCGACCGTCTCTCCCGGCGACTTCCGCCTGGTATTCGACAGTGTCAATCCGGCAACAGAGACGGATGCGGTATACAGGATTGCCGATGAAACAAACGGCGGCTCGATCACGCAGGATCTTTTGGGTGGCAAGATCAGCATTCAGACAAGCTCGAATTCGTCGGAGCAGCTGAGCTGCGCACCGTTCAGGGCGTCGTTCTCTTCCGGCGGATTCGAAAGGCCCTTGACCACCGAATCGGATACCCCGGATTCACCTTTTACGGCCGGCGGCATTCTCACCGTTCCGGTGACGGTGACCAATGACTCTTTAAGCAAGGTGCTCACCCGAGTGGCCGTCGATCTGACTTGGTCCACCGATCCGACAGGCGCAGCGGGTGTTTCGCCTCCGTCGTTCAGCGAGGTGGTTACCGAACCCGTGCCAGGCACTCGGCGCTGGACGGTCGACGTGTTGTTTCCCGGCGAATCACGGACGATCGACGTTCAATACAGCGTAGATTCGCAGACGGCGGCTGGAACCGTGATCCGGACCGAGTCGGTCGTTGCAGAGGCAATGAACCGGGCAGGAGACGCCCCCATTGATTTGGGTAATCCTTTGACCGACGTCTCCGAGGTCACCGTCGGTGTCGCCAGCGGGGATGTAGTGGCAGGGTTTCAGACCAATAATCCCGTGGCAGGGCTGGACACCGACAACGTGGTGCTGACGTATTCGATCAGCAATAACGCCGGCATCTCGATGACATCGGTCCAGGCAACCGTGGCTGCAGTGACCCTGCCGTCAGGTCTCTCGGTTGGAAGCGTGACGCCATCGGCGGGCAGTCTTTCAGGAAACCAGTGGACCGTCCCCGTTATTTCTCCCGGTCAGACCGTGACTCTGGAGCAGGCTTTCACGGCCGTGGCCTCGACCGCGGCGAGCGAGCAGGTCTGCGGTTCGTTCTCGATCGATTCGGCCGCGGAGCAGCTGGTGGATACCGGGGACGACTCGGCCGCCGGCTGCGCGGTCATCAGCCGCGAGATCGACCTGCGAAGTAGCACGCCGGTCGTCGAGCCTTCTTTCGGAGCAGCGTCGGTGAACGCCGGCGAAGTGTTTGGAATTCAGTTGCAGATAAACAACGATGGGCCTTCGAATGCCAGCCTGGTAGGCGCATCCGTCGCGCTGTCGGTTGATCCGCCCGATGCAAACGTGGCGATCAACCAGGGGTCATCTTCAAGCAGCTTCGGAACGCTGACCGGCGGCGGCTCGTCTATAGATTACAGTGTGTCCAGCGAAATCGAACCGAACGGATTCGCGCGAATTGCCGACATCGATGTCGATATTCCGGCGACGGTCGCCGACCAGACTACGGTTTGTCTTGAAGTGACTGCGCTTTCCGGCACGGAAATCGACACCAGTCCGGGAAACAACCTACCGGCGCAAACCTGTATCACCGTCGTGAACAACGGTCCCTGAATCAGCCCGAATCTTTAGCACTATCGGCCCGAATCTGTAGCACTTCAGTAGCACTTCTCCCGAAGCCCGCCGCGCGCGTGGGCGCTCCCCAGTTCGTCCTCAGTCAGTCGATCCCGTACTTGTCCAGCTTGTAACGAAATGAGCGGAAGGTGATGCCGAGCTTGCGGGCGGCTTCTGTCTTGTTGTACTTGGCTTCCTGCAGCGCGTTTTCGAGGATGCGGCGCTCGATGCTTTCCATGTAGTCGTCGAGGTTCTTGTCGCCGGGGTCCGCCTCGATCCGGTCGTTGTTTTCCAGTGCGGTGTGATCGAGCTGGAGATCGTCGGCCGTGATCCTGTCGCCTTCGCAAAGCGTGACGGCGCGCTGGAGAATGTTGAACAGCTCCCTTACGTTGCCGGAAAACGAGTGCTCCAGAAGCGCTTTCTTGGCGCTGTCGTCGAGCTGGCGGGGTTCATCGCCCCACTGTTCGGCGATCACCTCCAGGAAATGATTCACCAAAGGCGGAATGTCGGCACGTCGCTGGGCCAGCGACGGCATGTTGAGTTCGATCACGTTGAGACGGAAGTACAGGTCGCTTCGAAACTGGTCGGCCTCGACCATCGGCTTCAGCGGCTTGTGTGATGCGGAGAGAATCCGGACGTCTATCGGGACTTCCTGCTTGTCGCCGATCGCCCGCACCCGCTTTTCCTGGATGACCCGCAGAAGCTTGACCTGCATGTTGAGCGGCAGATCGGCAACTTCGTCTAGAAACAGTGTTCCGCCGTTGGCGTTCTGGAACAGACCTTCCTTGTCGGCGTCGGCGCCGGTGAAGCTTCCCTTCTTGTGGCCGAAGAACTCGCTTTCCATCAGTTCCGACGGTATTGCACCGCAGTTGACCGCAACGAACGGCTGCTCCGAGCGTGGGCCGAGATCGTGGATCAGCCGCGCTGCCAGTTCCTTGCCGGTGCCTGAATCGCCGCTGATCATGACCGGCGCCTGTGAACGGGCCAGTTTCAGTATGGTCTGGCGGACCCGCATCATCGCCTCGGACTTGCCGATCATGCGGTCCAGGATACTGTTCTGATCCTCGACCGGCATGGATGGCGGGGACGAATCCTCGCCAGTCCCTTCGGGAGAAACCGGTGCCACCGTTGCAGCGACCTGTTTTTCCGCATCGTCCTGGCGCAGTTTGATTGCCGTCTTGACCAGGTTTCTCAGTGCTTCAAGATCGACCGGCTTGGAGACGAAGTCAAAGGCGCCGTATTTCAGCGCTGTCACGGCGTCCTCGACCTTGCCGTAGGCGGTGATCATGGCCACCGGCATCTCGGGGTAGTCACGGCTGATCTGCTTGATCAGACTCAGTCCGTTTCCATCCGGGAGGCGCATGTCGGTCAAGCAGAAGTCGTAGCTGTTTTCAGCCAGCTTGCGGCGCGCCTCGGCAAGATCCTCGGCGGGATCCACATCCACGCCCATGCGGGTGAGCGTGAGCTCGAGAAGTTCTCGCAGATCAGGCTCGTCGTCGATTATCAGTGCACTTGATTTTGCCATTCAATTTTCCCGAAATTCTGTAAATTTCCCCCCTGGGCTCATTTTGCTACAAATTGGCCAGCTCTGCCGGTTGACTCAACGGCGAATCAGACCCGCTTCGCCGCAGGAGTATTCGGAAACAGGCGCCCGCATTGGGAATCTGCACATACTCCAAGGGTGCCTGGTTTGCATCGCAGAGCTGCCGCGCGAGGAACAAGCCCAGTCCTGAACCCTGCTTGTGCGTGGTGAAGAAAGGTTCGAAGATCTGGCTGCGCTTCTCGAGCGGAATGCCGGGGCCGTCGTCGATGATGTCCAGCGCCATCTCGCGGTGGCCGCGGATCGGACTTAGCCGCAGCGTGATCGTAGGCTGGTGGTTATCGCTGCCGGCGTGTCGCATGGCGTTGTCCATCAGGTTGGTCACGACCTGCCGGAGCTGGCCGGGATCGACCAGAACCTGGATTTCGCTGCGCGGCGCTTCGATTCGAATTCTGGCTTGCGGGAGATCGTGTTCCTGGCGGAACTCCTCGGCCAGCGTTCGCAGCCAGTCGGAGACGTTGGTCTGCTCGATCTGGGCCCGTTCGCGGCGCGAAAGTTTCAGCACGTTCTCGACGATGTCGTTCATCCGGCTCGTGTGGTTCTGGATGATCTCGATAAGCCGCTTGTCCTGACGGGGCAACTCGGTCGATTCGCCCAGGAGTTGCGAGGCATGGCTCAGCGCTCCGAGCGGATTGCGGATTTCATGCGCGATGGATGCCGAAAGCCTGGCCAGCGAAGCCTGCGCCAGGTCGCGGGCGCGCCGACTGACTACCGAAGTATCTTCCAGGAATATCAGGGTGGCTTCGCCGAGCGCGCCGGGCAGACGGACGAACTGGGGCACCACGGCAGCCTGCGTGGCCTTCAGAAGCAGGCCCTCGTCGTCTGCCCGGCCGGTCTTCTTCCAGAGGTTGAGACGCTCGATCAGAGTCGGTGCGATGATGTTCAGCCGGCGCTCGCTGACCGGCGGATTGCCCAGCAGGTACCAGGCGGATTCGTTCATCTGCCGGACCTCCAGTTTGGCGTCCACGACCATCACCCCCGAACGCATGCGCCGGATGATCAGGTCGTTGACCTGCTCAAGACCGACCAGGTCGTCGCGCCGCCGTTCCGCCAGTAGCTGGTATTCGCGTCCCCAGCGGCCAAGCAGCGAGAAGCCCAGCGCGGTCACGAAGCTGGCGATGCCGTAGATGCCGGCCTGCAGTGCCGAGCCGTTGGCGAAATTCCCGCCGGAAGCCAGCCAGGCCTCGATGACGATTCCGATCGAGACGAGCGAGGCGAAGAACAGCGCCACCTGCAGCGGCAGCAAAAGGCCTGCGATGCCGACGGTGAAAATCAGCAATATGACCAGACCGCTGCCGAGTCCGCCGAAGCAGTGCAGGACCAGCAACAGGATGACGATATCCGTCACCAGTGAAAACCTGGCAAGTTCCTGGGGTGTGAAGCCGGGGCGCCACTGGAACCAGGCGAATGCCAATCCGGCCATGATGTAGGTAAGCGCCGTCGCCTGGGCCAGGAATACCCGGTATTCCGGCTCCAGCGCCTGTCCTTGAGGGCCGAACGCGACGACCAGGATGATGCCGGCCAGCACCAACCTGAACACTGCGATGTAGACCATGGAGCGCCGGATCAGATCCGCGTCCGCCTCGGTTTTCTGGAATAACTGGATCATGTGTCGTACTCCAACGGCCGTGCGCGGCTTGCCTGCCTGCCGGCAACTATATCCGAAGGTGCCCTGGAACGTGAACTTCTCACCCGCTGGCTAGGCGTATTTGTTATATTTCACCGGATACTTTTGCTGGTTGCCGAAAGCGGTCGTATGACCGGGCGGCAGCGTATTTTCTATTCATCAAGCGGGATTCTGCAATGAATTTTCATGAATACCAGGCCAAGGCGCTGTTTGCCGACTACGGCATTCCCGTGCCGCGCGGCGAAGTCGCTACGACGGCCGACGAAGCCGTGGCTGCGGCCGAGAAGGTCGGCGGTCGCGAATGGGTGGTCAAGGCTCAGGTCCATGCCGGCGGGCGCGGCAAGGCCGGCGGCGTGAAATTCGCATCGAGCCTTGAAGAGGTCCGCGACCTGGCCGACAAAATGCTCGGCATGAAGATTGAAACCTACCAGACGGGTGGCAGTGCGCTGCCGGTCAATTCGGTTTTGATTGCCGAAGCCACCGACATCAAGCACGAACTCTACCTGTCTGCCCTGGTCGATAGAGGTCAGCGCGCAGTTGTCTTCATGGGCTCGGCAGCCGGTGGCGTGGATATCGAGCAGGTGGCCGAGGAAGCTCCCGAAAAAATCATTTCGGTGGCCGTCGACAATGCCGCCGGGTTCATGCCTTACCAGGCGCGTCAGATTGGATTCGGCATGGGATTGAACGCGAACCAGGTTCGCCAGCTCACCCGAATCATGGACGGTTTGTACCGCTTGTTCATCGACAAGGATCTGGCCATTGTCGAGGTCAACCCCCTGATTATCGATGGCGAAGGCAACCTCAGCGCGCTGGACGCCAAGATCAACGCTGACGGGAGCGCACTTTTCCGCCACTCCGACCTCCAGGAAATGCGCGACGAGTCGCAGGAAGACCCGACCGAGCTGGCCGCCAGCAAGCACGACCTCAACTACGTGACGCTGGACGGCAACATCGCCTGCATGGTCAACGGTGCGGGTCTGGCGATGGCCACGATGGACGTTATAAAGCTGGCCGGTGGCGAACCCGCAAACTTTCTTGATGTAGGCGGTGGTGCAACGAAGGAACGTGTGACCGAGGCTTTCAAGCTGATCCTGTCCTCGGACTCGGTAAAGGCAATTCTGGTCAACATCTTCGGCGGCATCGTTCGCTGCGACCTGATTGCCGACGGCATCATCGGGGCGGTCAAGGATATCGGTGTGGACGTGCCGGTGGTCGTTCGTCTCGAAGGCACAAATGTCGAGAAGGGCAAGCAGATCCTGGCCGACAGCGGCATGAAAATCATCACAGCCGACGATTTGAACGACGGCGCAAAGAAGGCCGTCGAAGCGGCGGCCTGAGGTAAGGAATCACAATGAGCGTATTGGTCAACAAGAAAACCCGAGTCATCTGCCAGGGCTTCACTGGCTCGCAGGGGACCTTTCATTCGGAACAGGCCATTGAATACGGAACCCGCATGGTCGGCGGCGTCACGCCCGGCAAGGGCGGATCCGAGCATCTCGGCCTGCCGGTTTTCAACACGGTCGAAGAGGCCGTAGAGGAAACGGGTGCTGATGCATCGATGATCTTCGTGCCGCCTCCGTTCGCGGCCGATGCCATTCTCGAAGCGGCCGACGCCGGCATCCGGATCATCGTCACGATTACCGAAGGTATCCCGGTGCTCGACATGATGCGCGTCAAGGCCGCCCTCAAGGACTACGACGACGTGACCTTGATCGGTCCGAACTGTCCCGGCATCATCACGCCGGGCCAATGCAAGATCGGCATCATGCCGGGCAACATCCACAAGCCAGGCAAGGTGGGAGTCGTTTCACGTTCCGGCACGCTGACCTACGAGGCCGTTTTTCAGACGACCAACGCGGGACTGGGCCAGAGCACCTGCATTGGCATCGGCGGTGATCCGATCAACGGCATGAGCTTTATCGACTGTCTCGATTTGTTCCAGCAGGACCCGGAAACAGAAGGGATCATAATGGTCGGCGAGATCGGAGGTTCTGCCGAAGAGCAGGCCGCTGAATTTATCGCCGATCAGGTCGACAAGCCGGTCGTTGCTTACATTGCAGGCGTCACGGCCCCCCCCGGCAAGCGTATGGGGCATGCGGGCGCGATCATTGCCGGCGGGAAGGGCACCGCTGACGCCAAATACGCCGCGCTGGAGGAGGCCGGTGTCACGACTGTACGGTCGCCGGTGGAACTGGGCTCGGCAATTGCCGACCTGTTGAAATAACCAGGGGACCCAGTGTACGCTGCCACTCGTTCTGTATTATCCAGCGAGTCGGAAAGTGCTTGGCCGCAAGGCTGGGCTCGCCGGGAATGGCCCGTCCTTCGGGCGCGCGTCTGAATCGACATTGCGGCGTTACGATCCTTGTAAGGGGCGTGCCTTCGCCACGGCTCGTGCCGTGCACTGTCGACTCAGTCTCGCTCTGAAAGTTACGGAATGAGTGGTGGGGTACATAAAATGGGGGCATGTCCGCCCCGATCGGCATTCTCGATTCCGGCGCTCGCCTGCGTGCCGGATCGCCTATCGAGTGACATGCTGACCATTCGCCAGGCATTGATTTTAACGATGGTCTTTCCGCGCCGCAGGCTCGCCGGCCTAAGCCTGGCAGCCACCGTTTGGGATCTCGAAGCATGCTTAAGATTGCGCTTGCGCAGGATGATTTTCTGGTCGGCCACGTCACGGCCAATCGCGATCTGATTCTGAAGCTGATCGGGCAGGCCCGCGACGAGCAGGGCGCCGACCTCATCGTGTTCCCTGAACTGGCGCTGACCGGCTATCCGCCGGAGGACCTGCTTCTTCGCCCTGGATTCATGCGGCGGACCGAGGATGTTTTCGGCGAAATCGTCGCCGCTGTAAAGGGCATCGATGTAGTGCTCCCGTGGCCTCGCTGCGAGGGGAGCGACCGGTTCAATTCAGCCGCATGGATACGCGATGGGCGTGTCCTGGACGTCTACGACAAGTGGGACCTTCCAAACTACGCAGTTTTCGACGAGCAGCGCTATTTCATCTCCGGTCGCAAGCCGATGGTGGTGGACCTGGGCGGCGTGAAGGTCGGCGTCGTTATTTGCGAGGACACCTGGAGTGAGCAGGCGGTGGGCGCGTCGGCTGCCGCCGGGGCGGACATCATCGTCTCGACCAACGCATCTCCGTTCTATCGTGGAAAGCACACCGATCGGTGCGAGGTCTTGCGGCGGCGCAACGCGGAGACGGGACTTGCGCTGATCTATCTGAATTGCGTCGGCGGCCAGGACGACCTGGTCTTTGACGGTCATTCGCTGGCAATGGATGCGGCGGGAAACCTGTCTTCGCCGGCGCTACTTTGCGAAAGCAGGCTTCTTTTGATCGGCTTCGACCCTGCGGGCGGCGCGCTGAAATACCTGGATTGGCCCGCCGGCGAAACCGCCGAATTGCCTGTCGCCTACAAGGTGCTTCAAAGAGGCTTGAGGGATTACGCTGTCAAGAACGGCTTCGAATCCTGCTTGCTGGGACTGTCGGGCGGAATCGACTCGGCGCTGACTGCCGCGCTTGCAGTCGACGCGCTGGGCGCCGACGCCGTATACGGGCTGATGATGCCTTCGCGCCATACCAGCGAACTTTCTCTGGTGCTTGCGACCGAGCAGATCGAAATGCTGGGCATTCACGGCGACAATATTTCCATCGAACCCCTCTACCAGTCATGCATGCAACAACTATCGACGGCATTTGCGGGCAAGCGCGAGAACATTGCCGAAGAAAACCTCCAGGCCAGGTCCCGCGGCATGCTGCTGATGGCGCTTTCGAACAAGTTCGGCCATCTGGTGCTGACGACCGGCAACAAGAGCGAATTGGCTGTTGGATTCAACACGCTTTACGGTGATATGTGCGGCGGCTTCAGCCCACTCAAGGATTGTCTCAAGGGCCTGGTCTACCGACTCGCGATCTGGCGCAACGGTGTGTCGCAGGTGATCCCCGAGGGTGTCATCCAGCGTCTGCCATCCGCCGAGCTTGCGCCGGGACAGACGGATCAGGACACGCTGCCGCCGTACGACGTTCTGGATAAAGTCATAGAGGCTTACGTGGAGCGCGACCAGTCTATCCTCGAAATCGTGGATTCGGCCGGAATCGACGAGTCGACCGTCCGACGCATCGCCGGCATGGTGCTTTCCGCCGAATTCAAGCGCCGGCAGGGTGCGGCCGGTCCGAAGATCACTCGAAAGGCCTTTGGCCGCGACCGGCGCTACCCGATTACTTCAGGTTGGCACGACAGCGGGATCAAGCGCTAGTAGTGCTTGCGTTCGCCTCGTTCGAATTTCCGCGGGCCAGGTTAGAGACAGCCTCGGTCACGTCGTACTTTCGGCACTTGAATGAAATGTGAACTCGAGCGAGAGTCAGTGCATGAATCAATATGAAGAAACGGAATTCTCGAATCCCTCGGTGGTGCCGGAAGACCTGCCTGACTACGGCGATGTGGAATTCGAATCGTTGGCGCCGAGCTTCAGGCGCTACACGCTGGTCTCTACGCTGACCTTTGCGATACCGGTGGTCGTGGCGGCCCTGGTGGTATGGGCCTTGCCGTTCATACCGCTTCCGGGCTGGAAGATCCTGTTGATCGCCATCGGCCTGTTGATTCCCCTTCTCCTTGTCGGGATCTATCGATGGGTCGACGCCGGCTACCGGGGATGGGCGCTTCGTCAACACGACATCATTGCGCGTTCAGGCGTGCTCTGGCGCAGCATTACGGCATTGCCGGTTGCCCGAATTCAGCACGTTGAAACCACGCACGGCCCGCTGGAGCGCGCCCACCGGCTGGCGCGGCTCAAGCTATACACCGCAGGCGGGCTGACAGCCGACCTGGTCGTGATCGGGCTTGGCAGGGATGCGGCCGACCAGCTGCGCGAATATCTGGTCGAGCAGATCAGGAAGCGCGACGCGGAAGCCAGCCAGACATCCGATGACTGAGATCGAATCGACCTGGAAGGCGCTGCCTGTATCTGCGGTAGGGGCCCTGTACATCAACGGAATCCAGCGTTTCGTGCGCGAAAACCTGATCGTGTTCTTTGGTGCAGGTACCGGCTTTGCCGTCAGCGAATCGCTGGGCTGGCGAGAATTCGGACTGGGTGCCGGGCTGGTGCTTCTGGCGGGCCTGCTGGTTGCATTGATCTACCACCGTCGGTTCCGCTACCGGGTGGACGAGGATTCGGTGCGCGTCCGCAAGGGACTGTTCGAACAGCAGGAACTCAAGGTCCGATTCGAGCGCGTGCAGAACGTCGGGTTCAGCCAGCCGATATATCTGAGGCCACTCGGGCTGATTCGGGTCACATTGGAAACGCCGGGTGCCTCGCAGACCGAAGTGAGTCTGCCGGGGATTGCGTCCGCCGATGCGACAGCGCTCCGCGACATGATTTCGGGCGCCGCCGGTCGGCGGAATGGGGCGGAGCAATCGGTGGATACAGAGAACGTCGCACAAGCTCAGACCCGGCCACCGGCGGCATTCAGTACGAGCGCCGCCGACTTGTTCAAATACGGCATGGCATCGAATCAGATCTGGATTCTGCTGGCCATTTTCGGCGCGCCGGCATCAAACTGGGTCGAATCAAGGGTATCGAGCTGGGTCGACGAGATCAGCACCAGCGGATTGGTCGATATGGAGATGCTGAGCAGGGCGCCGCTTCTTCTCGCGCTGCTCGTTATTGTCCTGATTCTGTCGGTCTCACTTCTGTTGATGGCGCTGTCGGGACTGCTTGCGATCGTTCGTTTCAGCGGATATCGACTGACCAGGGAAACCGACCGCTTCAAGTCGCACTTCGGTCTGCTGGACATTCGCGAAAAATCCTTGAAGTTGTCAAAACTTCATGGGATCGAGACCGTACAGACCGCCGTGGGTCGCATGCTGGGCCAGTGGCACGCCATTGGGCATCAGGCTGGCGCGGTACAACTCGAGCAGGCGATGAACAATGATCGGCGCTTCCTGATTCCGGGCATCGGCGATGGTCGGCTGGAGACTGTCGTAGATACGCTCAGGGGGCGGTCCTGGGACGTTCCGGCGTGGAATGGAATACACCGCCGGTTCCGGTCCATGCTCTGGGGGCGGATCGGTCTTTCGCTCGCCGTAGCGGCGCTGCTGATCTGGTTCTTGCTGCCGGGTCATGTTGCCTGGCCGCCTCTGGCGATCCTCGGAATCAACATGCTGATTCTGGGCATGATCCACCTGCGCTGGCGGAGATGGGCTTACGCATTCGATGGGCGGAGGATGCGAATCCGCAGCGGTATCGTCGGCCAGAAGATCGTAGAATTCGACCTCGCGAGCTGTCAGCAGGTGGAAATCAGCAGCAGTCCCTATCAGCGACGACACAAGCTGGCCTCTTTGACCATTCGTCTTCCGCACGGCGAGCAGGCGATACCGTACCTGCCACGAGAGATCGCCGACGAGATTGCCAATCGTCTCCTTTACCGGGCCGAGAGTTCGGCAGAGCACGGACTGTGATCCAGCCCCGAGCCAGTGCGGATCAGGCCGCTTCGTCGATGCCGAGCACCAATTGTTCCAGGCGGGTCGGGTCGTGGATCCGGATATCCCTGTTGGTGGAGCTGGCAATACCATCCTGGCGAAACCTTCGCAGGCACCTGGAAAGCGTTTCCGGTTGCAGCGAAAGATAGCTCGCGATGTACTTTTTGCTGGCGTTCAGACGGAACGACGATTGCTTTCCGTTTCTCAGGTATTCGTTGAACAGGAACGAAGCGACCCGAAAAAGTGCCTTGTCGACTGAAAGCAGTTCCACGTGATCGATGAGATCGTCAACCCGTCGAACAAGCGACTCCACGAGTTGATTCCGGGCGCGCTGGGAGCGGTGAAAGACACCAGCAACCACTTCAGCGTCAACCGACAGGGCTTCGGCTTCCGAGATTGCCGTCGCATTGAGCGGGTGGAATCGCTCCGACTCAAGGGAAAGCGTGTCACATAACCCATCGCCGGGACGGGCAAGCAAAAAGATCTTTTCCGATCCGGTTCGCGTAAGCCTGAACAGTTTTACCTGTCCGGAAAGGCAAAAGTAACTGCGGCGGATCGCATCGTTCTGCCTGAACAGCACTTCGTTGGCCTTGAGATAGATGGTCCACGCGTTGCGTCTGATCTCTTCGATCAGTTCGTCGGGAAGTTCGCGAAACAGATCGAATTGTCTGATCTGTTCTTGTGGAACCAGTTTTCGTTCGAGCATGGGAACACGTTTCCTTGAATCAGCCTGAGCTGGATCAGCGGCGTGGGACACATTCGTCGTCAGCCATCCAGCCAGTGTTCAAGAACAGTATGCGCTCAAGATTGCCCCGAGCTTTGATGTGAGTCAATCCCGAAATTCATGTAAACCTCTGGAAATGCTCACATTTGTGAAAGCTCCGGCTGACGCTTCGGCGACGGGCGCGGGCTCGAAATCCGGACGGCTGTGGCCCCTCTACAAGATTACTCGATGACCTCGTCGATCGTGATCTCTACCTGGTCAGTTTCCTGGACTGCAATCGGCCCCGACTGACCCTGCAGGTCGCCGGTCGATGCGATTGCATTTCCGCTGCGGCTGATCCGCGCCGAAATTCGGACTTGCGGAAACACGCTCAGAGACAAGCCCTCGGCCATCGAGTCGCCATCACTCAAAATAACCGTGGCCGGCAGGTCGGAAGCCGACAGGCGTTTGACAGCGAGCGGGGCGGGTGGCCCGTTGACAGCGCGCGCGAAGATGAACACGGTCTCGGCGCCCGACAGCCGGCTGGTCAAGGACGGGTCCACCGACACCGCGACCTCGATGCGTGCCCCTTGTTGACCCTCCTCGGCTGTTGTCGAATCATCGGCCTGCGAAGCTGCCCGCATGCCGGTGCCTGCCGGGGCCATTCCGGCATGTGGATTGGTCATAGGCACGGGCGCAGGCTCTACGGCGGGGTCGGGCGCAGGCACCTCGGTGATCTGGGCAATCTGATCACTGACGCGTTGCCGCACATTGCCTTCGGGTAGCGAATCGCGCAGGCGTGTCCACAGACGAAGCGCGCGCTGGTCATTGCCGTCGTGGAACGCTCCGAGTCCCGCCAGCCACAAGGCTTTCTGGTTGTCGGGATTGTCAGCGAGGACGGAATCGAGCAATTCGCGGCTGGCCTCGGGCAGCTGCGCGCGGTTCGAAGCGTAAAGCAGCGTTTCGGCAAGCTCGACGCGGGCGAACTCATTTTCGGGCTCGATATACATGACGCGCCTGAAGGCGCCCTCGGATGCCGGGTATTGCTGCAACTGCTTCCAGATCATGCCTAGCCGGTTCCAGGCGTCAATGTCTTCCGGTTCGTTCCGTACCCGTGAGGTAAGGTCGCCGAGGATCTGGCGCAGCTCCGCATTCTGCCCCGGCGCCGGGTCGATGCCGTCAGGCCTGCCAACCTGCGTGTAAAGGAAAAATGTGAGCAGGGGCACCGACACGACCAGCAGTCCGGCCAGACTGCGCAACGAAGTGGCCGAGCCGCCCGCATCTGCTTTTTCCTGTTCCAGCTTTGTCAGCCGTTTGCGATAGTCGGCCGGATCCAGGTCTTCGCGCAGTTCTTCCAAAGCGCGACGGCGACGAGCCAGTCTCGAGCCGGCCGACCCCCCGCGGAGAATGGGGAGAAGGACGAAGAACAGTGCAAGCAAAATCAGCACCACGGTGCCCATCAGGAACAGGGGTGAAGACAGAATCTCGGACAAGAGTGCTCTCCTTGGAATTTCGGTGTCCACAGGCGCCGGGCGGGGCTACCGCCAGGTGCATGATTGATGATTAGCTGAAAATCACGAAGCCTTTCGGAATTACACGCCCTGCCGCTGTTCTGCAAGCATTCGGCGACGGCGGCGAATCATGACGGCTCCGGTGATCAGCCCGATAAGCAAAAGCACGATAGGGCCTGCCCAGAGGATCAGCGTATGCCCGGCCAGTGGTGGGTTGTATAGGACGAAATCACCATACCGGTCGCGCATGTACTGCCGAATCTCGAAATCCGACCGGCCGTCCATTATCTGGACATAGACCATTTCCCGAAGGTCCGCTGCCAGCGGCGCGTTCGAGCTCTCCAGTGGTTCGTTCTGGCAAACCGTGCAGCGCAGTTCGCCGATAAGCGCCCGATACCGGGTTTCCTGTACTTCGCTGTTGAAATTGCGTGGTTCTATGGCACTTTCGGCCGCAACCAGCGAACTCAGACAAAGCGCGACGATCATGAGAGTCTTTTGCATGTTCAACTGCCTGCTTCTATTTTGAGCTTCCGGATCCGTTCGAGCAGGTCATCGTAGGACTGCGCAGTTACCGGACCAATGTGCTTGTGACGGATCGTTCCCATGTGATCGATCAGAAATGTCTCGGGGGCGCCGTACACGCCCAGATCGATACCGAAATTGCCGGGATTGTCGAACAGGTGGAAATCCCATGCATCGCCGAACTGGGATAGCCAGCGCAATGCGTCGGCACGCTCATCTTTCCAGTTCAGGCCGACCAGCGGTACGTCGATCTCTTGCCCCATCCGGGTGATGAGCGGGTGTTCCACGCGGCAGGACGGGCACCAGCTGCCCCAGACATTGATCACGAACGGCCGGCCCAGCAACTCTGCGCGCGCGACAGTTCTTTGCTCGTCGTGCAGCGAGGGCAGGCTGAAATCCGGGACCGGCTTGCCGATCAGCGGACTGTCGATGACCTGCCGCTGATCGGCGGTCTGCAGACCGGCCAGCAGGAGCACGACCAGCGCCACGAAGATGCCCAGCGGCAAAAGCATCCTGGTCATGTTGTCGCACCTCCCGCAACGCCGACCGCGCCCGTTTGCGGCTGCGCTTCGGCCGATTCAGAGCGGCGGCGGATCCAGTAGCGCCGATCGCTTGCCGCGAACAGGCCGCCGATCAGCATGAAGACCGCGCCGCCCCAGATCCAGCGAATGAACGGCTTGACGTGGATGCGCACCGACCAGGCGCCCTGGCTGCCCAGCGGCTCGCCCAGCGCGACGTACAGATCGCGGGTGAAACCGGGCTGGAGTTCGATCTGCGACATGACCTGACCCGAGCGGTAATAACGGCGTTTTTGCGGTGCCATCACGAGAATCTCTTTATCGTTCTTGAAGACGCTGATGCTGGCTTCCTCGGCCGCCCAGTTCGGGCCCTTGACAGTCTTGACTTCGTTCAGCTGGAAAACCAGTCCGGCTGCCGGCACTTGCTGCCCGGGTTCCATGCGCAAGTCCTTTTCGAACGTCGTCGATTCCACCATGGCCACGCCAATGACGAAGACGCCGACGCCGAAGTGAGCGAGCGTCATGCCCCATTGTCCGCGGGTCAAGCGGCCACTGGACTGTCGGCGCTGGCGCATGACGAACGCGACGGCGCCCGCCATGACCCAGAGCCCACCGATCCAGCCGGCGATCGCCCTGAGGTTCCACGAACCCAGGAAAGCGGTAATGATCAAGGCCAGGACCACCGCGGCGACCGCTGCCCCCAGCAGGGGACGAGCGGCGCGTGAGATCTCGTCTTTCTGCCAGCGCGACATCGGACCCAGCGGCAGCATCAGTACGATCGGCGTCATCAGAAGCACGAACATGGCGCCGAAGTAGGGCGGGCCCACCGAGACCTGGCCCCAGCCCATGAAATCGACGATGAGGGGATAAAGCGTCCCGATCAGTACCATGGCCGCTGAGACGACGAAGAAGATGTTGTTGAGCAGCAGCGCCGACTCGCGGCTGACCACGTCGAAACCTTCGCCCGTAGCGATTCGCGGCGCGCGCAGCGCGTAGAGAAGCAGCGCGCCGCCGGTCACGACGCCCAGGAACACCAGGATGAAAAGACCGCGTTCCGGGTCGTTGGCAAATGCATGGACCGAGGTCAGCACGCCGGAGCGGACCAGGAAGGTGCCGAGCAGCGATAGCGAGAACGCGGCAATCGAAAGCAGGATGGTCCAGGCCGGAAAGGCACCGCGTTTTTCCGTCACCGCCTGCGAATGGATCAGCGCAGTGCCGACCAGCCACGGCATGAAGGACGCGTTTTCGACCGGGTCCCAGAACCACCAGCCGCCCCAGCCGAGTTCGTAATAAGCCCACCAGGAACCCAGCGCGATGCCGCCGGTCAGGAACGACCACGCGGCAAGCGTCCAGGGCTTGGCCCAGCGGATCCATTCACGCTCGACCTTGCCGCCGAGCAGTCCGGCGATCGCGAAGGCAAAGGCAACGGCGAAGCCCACGTAGCCCATGTAGAGCAGCGGCGGGTGGAAGATCATGCCCGGATCCTGGAGCAGGGGGTTCAGGTCGTTGCCGTCGGGTACCCCGGGCAGGATGCGCGTAAAGGGGTTGGAGGTGAAGGCGGTGAATGACAGAAAGCCGACAGCGATGATGCCCATCACGGCCAGCACGCGGGCGCGAAACGCCTGCGGCAGCGGTCCGGACAGCGCCACCACTGCGACCATCCATCCGGTCAGCATCAGAATCCAGAGCAGTAGCGATCCTTCGTGACCGCCCCAGACCGCGCTGAGTCTGTAGTACCAGGGCAGCAATAGATTCGAGTTGGCCGCCACGTACTCGATCGTGAAATCGTGGGCCAGGAAGCCTGCCGAGAGCACTATGTATGCGAGCAGCGAGAACACGAACAGCCCGATCGCCAGCGACGGTGCCGTTGCGATCAGCCGGTCATTATTGATCCATGCGCCGATCAGCGGAAGGACGGAGAGGCAGATCGCCAGCACCAGCGCCAGCAGCAATACCATCTGGCCAAGTTCAGCGATCATTGCCCGGCTCCGGTGTTTCCGGCGTTGCCGGACCCCATCGGATGCCCGGTCTTGTCCAGTGCTTTCTGGACTTCCGGCGGCATATAGTTTTCGTCATGTTTGGCAAGCACTTCGTGGGCCTCGAACCGGCCGTCGCGCAGGAAACCATGAGCCACGATGCCTTGTCCCTCGCGGAATAGATCGGGAAGGATGCCTTTGAACACGACGGGCACGTCGTAGGCCCCGTCGGTCAGGCTGAATTGGACCCGCAGTTCGTCGCTGGCATGCTCGACGCTGCCATCGACCACGACCCCGCCGAGCCGAAACTGGCGATCCGACGGAAGTTCCTGTGAATGCACTTCACTGGGGCTGATGAAGAACATCATGTTTTCGTTCATCGAAACTACGGCGACCGCGGTGGCCGCGCCAATGCCCACAACCAGGGCCAGGACAACGAGTGCACGTTTTTTGCGTGTGGGTGTCATTAGTTTTTCCTCCCGGCGGCTCTGCGCTCGGCTTCGGCTTCCATAATTGAATCGATAAGTCGCTTGCGGCGCAACAGAGGCTGAAGAAACTGCCAGACCACGATTACGCCGAAAACTGAATAGCTGGTCCAGACATACGATGCGTGACTGAGTTCCGGAATCATGTCGACTTCCCTGCGGTTTTTGAACAATTGTTCGCGAGCCCGGAATCAGCCGGTATCGCGCGTTGAATTTCGCAAAATGTTACTTTATCCGGTCCGGCGTCGCCTTGCGCTGAATCAAGTCTGGTCATCGACCCGCCTGTAGTAGCTGCTTGGCAACCCAATTCTTTGACCGATCCTGGTCCAACAGTTCATTGCGCGCGCGATCGAGCAGGGCGGCACCGAAGAACAGCTTGGTCGAGATCACCATCCAGATCAGTGGCGGAAGCATCGACGGATCCATCGAAGATTCGCCGGTCAGCTTGATCGTGGCCGGCTGGTGCAGCGTGTTCCACCATTCCACAGAGAAATGAATGATTGGAATGTTGACCGCACCGGCCAGGATCAGTACCGAAGCGATTCGGGCGCCCTTGCGCCGGTCGTCGAACGCCGCGTAGAGACCCATGATGCCGATGTAGATGAACAACAACACCAGCATCGAGGTCAGGCGTGCATCCCATTCCCACCAGGTACCCCACATCGGCTTGCCCCACAGCGAGCCCGTAATCAGGCAGACAAGCGTCAGGGCCGCACCTATGGGCGCACAGGACATCGCCATGATTTCGGTCAGTCTGATACGCCAGATCAGTGCAATGGCCGCCAGGATCGCCATCACGCCGTAGATGAACATGGCCTGCCAAGCTGCCGGCACGTGTATGTAGAGGATGCGTGCGCTGTCGCCCTGCTGGTAGTCGGGCGGGACCACGTACAGCGCGAGGTAGAGTCCGTAGACCGTGGTGATCGCGAACCCGAGCCAGAGCCAGGGCGCGACGACTTTTGCGAATCTGTAGAAACTCGGCGCGGAGCCGAGCTTGTGAAACCAGATCTTCAGCGTTTTCCAGATCATTCGAGATTCATCCTCAGGGCAGCTGCAATTCCAATGGGGGCGAGCGTCAGGCTCAGTATTGTAAAGGCCGCAAGCAGACCAAGATGTGCATTCGGATCGAGGCTGTCGGCCGCCATGGAAACCGCGCCGGTCGCGAAAATCACCAGCGGCACGATCAGTGGAAAGATCAGGATCGACAGCAGCACGCTAGCGCCCCTTGTGGATAGCGTCAGCGACGCCGCAAGGCCACCCAGCAGGCTCAGCGCCGGCGTCCCGATCAGCAGGCTGATGATCAGGGTGCCCAGGGCATGGCGAGGCAGGTGAAGCATTTCGGCGGCCAGCGGCGAAAAAAGGATGACCGGCAAGCCCGTGATGAGCCAATGCGAAAACAGTCTTGCGAGTACGCGTCGGTATACGGAACGTTCGCCGACGAACCATTGCTCGAGCGTACCGTCTTCAAGGTCAGGCCGAAAAAGGTGCTCCAGGGCGAGCAGGCTCGCCAGCAGCGCTGCTACCCAGATCATGCCCGGCGCCATGCGTGCCAGCAGGTTGGGCCCCGGGCCGACGCCCAGCGGGATCAGCACGATCACGGTGAACAGAAAGAATAGGGGCAGCAGCGATTCGCCGAGGCGCCGGAACGCCAGTTTCATGTCACGCCTGAAGAGGGCCGAGGCCGAGCCTGTTCCAATCATTGCTGTTCGTCCTCGACGATGCCGGCCTGCAGCACGATATTGTCCAGCTGCGAGGCATCCACCCTCGGGTGGCGCTGATGGGTTGCAAGCACCACGCCGCCGCCGTCTGCCAGGTGCCGGTTGATCAGTTGGTCGACGCCGGCGCAACCGGCGTCGTCCAGGCTCGCGTACGGTTCGTCGAGAAGCCAGACGGGTGTCTTGCGAACCAGGAGCCGGGCCAATCCCAGCCTTCTCTTTTGCCCGGCAGAAAGGGCGCGCGACGGGCGCGATCCCAGGCCGGCCAGGCCGACTTGTGCAAGCGCTTCGGCGAGCTCCAGTCCCGGTGGTCCGACGCGGCGCTCGTAGTCGAGATTCTCGCGACAGGTCAGATCGCCCTTGACGGCCGGAAGATGACCCACGAAGGCCACGCGTGCATTGTGCTGCAGAGTGCCGCTCACAGGCGCGAGGATGCCGGCCAGCAGCCGCAACAGCGTGGTCTTGCCGACGCCGTTGGGTCCGGTCAGCACGATTGCGCGACCCGCCTGCAGGGCGACGTCAAGCGGCCGGAAGACCGGGTTGCCGTAGCGATGAAATTCGAGTTGATGCGCTTCCAGCAATCGGCTCACGAGGCCGCCCCAGATGCGGTGCCGGAGGTGTCGCGCCAATCACCGTATATTCTGAGTTGCGCCGGGGCGCCGGGAAGTCCGGTCAGGGTGGCGCGTTGGCCGAATCGTCGGGCCAGCCGGTCGGCTTGCGAAAGGCTCTGCAGCGTGAAGAGCCACGCCGGTTCTTCGGGCCAGCGACCTTCGGGATCGCGATTGGATACGCTGAGCAGCGCCGCAGGCTGCAGGTCGCGGAGGCTTTCCTCCAGCGACCTTTGCGCGGTCGCGTTGGTTTTGGCGCTGCACAACCGGCCGTCCGGGTTATGAGCGGTGATCACGGCCCACGGCCTTTCGCCCAGTAGCCGATCCAGGGCGGGCGACGTTTCGCCGACGCGGATCACGATCCTATCGTCTGGGGCGTCAACGATGTATTCGGCAGCCGTGAAGGCAGCGATCAGTGCATCGATTCGGTCAGCGGTTGTGGCAAGATTCTGCATCGGTTTCCGGTCACAGTGAGAAGTGGCCAATGGGCTACAATTAAGAGTGCCGGCAATTCCTGCTGGCCGGCGTCCTTTTATCCTATTTTACCCGCCTGGGTCTCGGCAACTTGATTGATGACAAATTTTGACTACAAGCAGATTTGATTACGATTTATTTGTGATTGGCGGCGGCTCCGGTGGTGTCCGTGCGGCTCGCATTTCAGCCGGGCACGGCGCCCGCGTCGGATTGTGCGAGGAATCCCGGCTGGGCGGCACCTGCGTCATCCGCGGATGCGTGCCCAAGAAGCTGCTGGTGTTCGCCAGCCAGTTCAGCGAAGCTTTCGAAGATGCGGCCGGCTACGGCTGGAGCGTCGGCGAGTCGAGTTTTTCCTGGCCGGACATGGTTGCCGCCAAGGAACGCGAGATCACGCGGCTTGAAGGTGTCTACGGCCGACTGCTGTCGAATGCGGGCGTCGAAGTTCACCCCGGTCGCGGAACGTTGCTCGACAAACACACGGTGCTGGTCGGCGAGCAACGGATTCGCGCAGAGAAGATCCTGATCGCCGTGGGCGGCAGGCCTTACCAGCTCGACATCCCGGGCGCCGACCTCGGCATCGTTTCCGACGACGCGTTCGATCTGCCGGAGTTTCCGCAGCGCCTGCTGGTCGTCGGCGGCGGTTATATCGCGGTGGAATTTGCCGGTATTTTTCGCGGACTCGGCGCCGAGGTGGTGCTCAACTATCGGCGCGAGCGGATTCTGCGCAACTTCGACACCGACGTAAGGCGTGTCATCGAGGCGGGTATGCTCGGTCGCGGCATCGAATTTCATTACGGCAATGATGCAACCCGCATTGTCGAATCGAATGGCGGCAAGCGCCAGGTCACCTTTTCGGATGGCTCTTCGGACGAGTTCGACACCGTACTGTTCGCCATCGGCAGGCACCCCTACACTGGCGAGCTCGGACTCGAGAACGCCGATGTCGCGACCGGTCCCAAGGGCCTCATCGCCGTCGACGAGTACAGCCGCACCTCGGTCGAAAGCATTTTCGCCGTGGGCGACGTGACCGATCGTATCGCTCTGACGCCGGTGGCGCTCATGGAAGGCCATGCGTTCGCCGATACCCAGTTCGGCGGCATGGACCGCCCGGTCGATCATGCCAATGTGCCGTCTGCGGTCTTCAGCCAGCCACCTTCGTCGAGCGTTGGCCTTACCGAGGAAGAAGCGCGTAACCAGTGCGCCTCGGTCCGGGTGTTCCGCTCGGAATTCACGCCGATGAAGTACACGCTGAGCGGACGGGACGAAAAAGCCTTGATGAAGATCCTGGTCGACGGTGAAACCGAACGCGTGATCGGTTTGCACGTCGTGGGACCAGAGGCGGCCGAAATGGTCCAGGGTTTTGCCGTCGCCGTGCGCGCAGGTTTGACCAAAGCCGATTTTGACCGCACTATAGGTATTCATCCGACCAGCGCCGAGGAACTGGTCACGATGCGTGAGGCGGTGGCATAGTGCCGCGGCCGCAGATCAGCCGTCAGGCACGCACGAATTTCTCATTGATTAAACAGATGGTGAAAGCATGTTGAGTACGAGAATTGTTCAGGGGCTGCTGGCGTTGGCCGTCGTAGTCGCATCCGGCTCGCTGTGGGCCAAGACGCCCACGATTGACGAATCGATCTGGATCGTGGAGCTCGATGATCCTCCGACGGTCCAGTTCCGGGGAGAGACTTCGCAATCTGTCACGGCCTCTGGCCGAGCCGGCGGGAAACTCATGGCGGCCACGGCGCCTTCGGTAACGGGCGAGTCCCGATTGCGCGCAGACTCGCCCGCCGTCAGGCAGTACGTCGCTTATCTGGATCGACGGCGCACCCAAGTGCTCGAGCAGGCGGAGACAGAACTCGGCATGCGTGTAGAGCCGAAATTCGTATATCGCCACGTCCGGAACGGTTTCGCCGCGCCCATGAGCCCAGCTGAAGCCATGCGCCTGGCCGGCGTGCCTGGCGTACGTTCGGTCCAGCCCAACATAATCCAGTACGTCCAGACCGATGCCGGCCCGGAGTGGATCGGTGCGCCCAGTCTCTGGACCGGCGCCACCGGCGCGCCCAATCCGACTCGCGGCGAGGGCACCGTGCTGGGCGTGATCGACACCGGCGTGAACTGGGATTCGATCTTCTTCGATGTCTCCCAGTCGTCCACACCGGTGACCAATCCGCGCGGTGAGCTGTTCGGGCTGTGCAACGACGAACTGCTGGACATTCCTTGCAGCGAGAAACTTATCGGTGTCTACGACTTCACCGACGAAGAGACAAACGGTTTCGATCCGGATGGGCACGGCTCACACGTGGCCTCGACCGCGGTTGGATTGCCGTTGTCATTCAATATCGATTTTGATGGCGGTGGTCCGGCGCCCGCGCTGTCATTCCAGACTTCCGGCGTCGCGCCGCGAGCCAGCTTCATTGCTTACAAGGCTTGCGAAGCCGACCCGGAAGAACCTGCCGGAAATTTCCGTTGTCCCGGCGATTCGACCTCCGCGGCGCTGGAGCAGGCGATCGAGGACGGCGTCGATGCCGTCAATTTCTCGATCGGCGGCGATCCCTTCAACCCCTGGGCAGCGGCGGGTAACCAGCTGTTGTTTTTGAACGTCCGTGAGGCCGGAATCGTGCCGGTGACGTCGGCCGGAAATTCCGGCCCGGAAGACTTCACGGTCGGTAGTCCGGCCAACGTGCCCTGGGTCATGGCGGTGGCCAACGCACGTCACGGACGAATTCTCGCCAATCGCCTGACCAACGTCAGCGGCGGCCCGTTCCAGCTGGACAACCTGGTCGGGGAGGGCATCACCGGCGGCACGACCACGCTGCCCATCGTGCACGCACGCGACTTCGGCAACGCCCTGTGCGGTCAGGGTCCGGCCGAATCCGGACCGAGCTGCGCTGATAATACCGGTATCAGCAATCCGTTCCCGCCCAACACGTTTGACGGTCAGATCGTGGTCTGCGATCGTGGTCAGTACGGACGAATTGAAAAGGGCAAGAATGTGCAGCTCGCCGGCGCCGCCGGCATGATTCTGGCCAACACCGACGCCCAGGGCGAATCGACCAATGCCGACCAGCACTGCTTGCCGGCCACTCACGTCGGCGACGCCGACGGCGACCTGCTTCGCGACTGGCTGGATTCCGGCAGTGGTCAGCAGGGACGTCTTACCGGCACCCAGCGATTTATCGATGAATCCGCGGCCGGACGGCTGAACGATTCCAGTTCCCGCGGTCTGGCCGTCGGCGCGCCGGACCTGATGAAGCCCAACGTGACTGCGCCGGGCACCAGCATTCTTGCCGCCGGTACCGAAACCAACCCGGAAGGCACCGGTCCGGCACCGGGCGCGGCCAACCAGCTCATTTTCCTGACCGGCACGTCAATGTCCTCGCCGCACGTTGCCGGCGCGGCGCTTCTGTTGCGCTCGGCGAATCCCGACTGGGGTGTGGACGAGGTGATTTCGGCCCTGGAGACGACGGCAAATTCCGATATCGTGCGCAATTCCGACGATTCGGAAGCACGCGTGCCGGATCGCGGCGCGGGCGGCGTCCAGGTCGATCTCGCGGCTCAGGCGGGGCTTTATCTGCCGGTCTCTGAGGCAGAGTTTCAAGCGGCCAACCCCATAGCGGGAGGCGATCCGGGCGCGTTGAATCTGCCCGGTGTCGTGAGCAACAACTGCGTCGGCACCTGCGTTTTCACGCGCACCGTGCGCGCACTGGGTGCGGGTACCTGGAACGTCAGCGGCGAAGGCGACCTGGATATCCAGATCACACCGGCTTCCTTCACACTCAGCGAAGGCGGCCAGCGCGAGCTTCAGATCGAAATTTCACGCGGCGGAGTCGAACTTGGTCAGTGGGGCGCCGGAAGCGTGGTGCTAACCCCGGCTGCAAACACTTTCACGACCCAGCGGCTGCCGGTGGGTGCGCTCATGGCCGCGGGCGAGACCCCCGGACCGCAAACATTCACGTCGGCGGGCAATCGGGGACGCGGCGAAGTGACAATCCCGGAACTGGTCGACGTCGATGAATTGGTGGTGCGGACCAGTTCTCTTCTCCGCCCGACCCGGAGAGAACCTTCGCTTGTGCAGGATCCCACGCCCGGCAGCACGTTTGATCGGTCTGCCGGTACGGTGACGGAGTTTTTTGAAGTGCCTGAGGATGCGTTGTTGCTACTCGCCGAAACCTTTGTCTCTACCGCCCCGGATATAGATCTTTTCGTCGGCCGCGATTCGAACGGGGACGGTGTCGCCCAGGAGGGCGAATTGGTTTGCTCCTCGCGATCGCCCGACGAGCTGGAGAAATGCGAGATCGAGTTCCCGGATTCCGGCTCGTGGTGGGTGCTTGTCCAGAACTGGCAGTCGTCGATTTCCGGTTCCGATATCGCGCCGTTCGAGTTCGCGGTATTCCGCGAAGAGCGCGATCCCAGTCTGGTCGTGACCGCCCCGGGAGCTCATCCGGGTGGTCCGCTCACAATTCCCGTTTACTGGGATCAGCCCGCCATGGCGCGCGAGGAAAAATGGCAGGGTGCCATCGCCTTGGCATCTTCTCCAGACAACCTGGGTGACATAGGTATCGTGCAGGTCAACGTGACGCGTACCGGCATCAACGCACCGGCCGAGACCGCGCTTTTCGAGAGCCAGCCTTATCCGGTGGTTCTGCCGGCCGGGGCGATTCACGATTTGCTTTATATCGACGTACCCCCCGGCATGATGGAATTGGAGGTGACGGTCGAGGGGTCGGTTTCCGACGTCACGATCCGCCGGCGTGGTTTCGACGAGCTGGCGGCGACGGTTCCAAATACGCCGCCGGCGCCAAACGCGGTATTGCTGCAGGCAACGCAAGGCGCCAACGAGTGGCGCGCGAGTCTGGAAGACCCGCAGGGCGGCCGTTATTTCGTTGTGCTGGAAAATGATGCGTCGACAGAAAGCGAGGTGATCGTGACTGCCAGCGTGCCTGTGCCGCGGCTCTCGCCGCCGCCGCCGTTGGGGACTTTTCCGATCCCGGGACGTGGCGCATGGAGCGCGGCTCGCCCGAGCCCCATCAACCAGGGCATCGACTGGCAGGTTGGCGGCGGCGGCCGTTTCGCGATCTGGTATACCTACGACGAGGCCGGTCTGCCGACGTTCTACATCACCGATACCGTGCCCGAAGTCGGTGCGTTCTTCAGCGCGGTTCTCTTCCGCCCGACCAGCAACGACGAGCGCTCGTCCCTGAAGGTGGTCGGCGAGGTGCAGGTCACGCAGATATCGGAAGGCCGGATGATGTACGCCTGGCGCCTGAAAGGTAATCACGGCGCCGAGATGTTCGATCCGGTCAGCGGAGACACCTGCCCGACCATACCTTCGCTCGGCGAAGACCCGGTGCCGCTGCTTGGCACCTGGTTCTCGCCCGACACCACCGCCGGCGGCTCGACGGTGCTGATTACCGCGAACACCGAAGCCTGGATACGCTTTTATTACGACAATGCCAATTCACCCCGGTGGATCATCGCCGATACCGAATTGCCGGCCGCGCTGCCTGGCGGCAATCGGATGGAAGTGCTCGATTTTCGCGGCTTCTGCATCTACTGCGACGAGGGCCCGATCACAAGCGACGTGGTCGGCACGCTGGAGCGTGTGTTCATCGACCCGACCAGGGTGCGTGAAGTTTCCGACTATGTCGCCGGTCCGCCGATCAACACCAGCATAGAAACCGATCGAGAGCTCGTTCCGCTTTCGTTCCCGGTTGAGTGCCCCAACCAATGAGTGAAATGAATATGATCAGAACTGGCCGTGATGACATCGAGGCGCTGTGGTGCAGGGAAAATCCATGAGCGGTGCCAGCCCTGTGACGGGTCCGGATCCGGCAGCACTGGAAGAGGGCGACCCGTGCGCCTTGCGCGATCTCGTGCTTCAGGTGCTGGACGATGCCAAGGCGCAGGATGTCGAGGTCTTCGACCTTCGCGAGCGCAACACGTTTGCCGACTTCATGGTGGTGGCCAGCGGTACATCCAGCCGCCAGAACAAGGCCATGGCCGATCGTCTGAGCATGAAGATCAAGGCGCTGGGACTGTCGGCGCCGCTGGGCGTTGAAGGCCAGCAGGAAGGCGAGTGGGTGCTGGTCGACCTCAACGATGTCGTCGTGCACCTGATGCTGCCCCAGACCCGGGCTTTCTACAACCTCGAAAAGCTCTGGGACGAGGCCACCCGAAGCCGTCCGGCGCAGTCCAGCTGAAGGAACGACACGGTTGCAGATCCGACTGATTGCAATCGGGCGCTCGATGCCGGACTGGATCGCGCGCGGCTGGCACGAATACGTCCGCCGCATGCCGCCCCAGATCGGACTTGAACTGGTCGAGGTCGCGCCACCTCGAGCGTCCGGCGGAGACGAGCGCCGCCGCGAAGGCGAGGCGTTGCTCGCCAAATGCGCCCGATCCGGTCCGAGGATAGCGCTCGACGAGCACGGTTCCGAGTGGTCGACTCGCGACCTGGCCGAGCAGCTCGACAGCTGGATGATGATCGGGCAACCTGTTTCGTTGATCGTCGGTGGCGCGGCGGGCCATTCGAAGGAACTGCTCTCGAACTGCACGGCAATATGGTCGCTCAGCAAGCTTACCTTTCCGCACATGCTTGTCAGGGTCATCGTGGGCGAGCAGATTTATCGCGCCTGGACATTTCAATCAGGGCATCCCTATCATCGTGAGTGACTGCGTATCAACGTGACTGAATCGGGCCAGGAAAACTCCGGCGGCGACAGCCGGTCGCTTGTATTGGCGTCGGCTTCGCCTCGCCGCCGCGAATTGCTGGCCATTCTTGTCGCGGATTTCGAGGTGCGTCCGGCCGCCATCGACGAGCGGCAGGGCGACGCCGAGTCGCCCGAAGATTACGTGCTCAGGCTGGCTGTGGAGAAGGCCCGCGCGATCACGGGGACTTCGCCGGGTACTTGGGTGATCGGATCGGATACCGAGGTCGTGCTCGAGGGACTGTGTCTCGGAAAGCCGGGTGACGAGGCCCAGGCCTGCGCGATGCTTCGAAGCCTCTCCGGTCGCAGCCATACGGTCTATTCATCAGCTGCGCTGGTGGCCCCGGACTTGTCGACCAAAACTGCGCTGAGCGTTTCGGAAGTCCGTTTCGAAGTCCTCCCGGAAGACTGGATATGCCGATACGCCGCGTCAGGCGAGCCGCTGGACAAGGCCGGCGGCTATGCGATCCAGGGCCGGGCGGCGGCCTGGATTTCCAATCTCGAAGGAAGCTACAGCGGTGTGGTCGGGTTGCCGCTGTTCGAAACCGCCAACCTGCTTCGTGACGCCGGCCTGATGCGGGATTGAGGCGGGCTTGCCGGAACCTCGATGCTCGCAGGCCGCTTTCGCAAGTGCGTATATGATGCCCAGAAAAAGCCAGGAGCACTCGCCGTGAGCAACCATGAGTAACGAACTGCTGATCAACGTAACGCCGTCGGAGAGCCGGGTTGCCCTGGTCGAGAACGGCCTGTTGCAGGAGTTGCACCTCGAGCGCATGGGCGACATCAGCTATGTGGGCAACATCTACATGGGACGTGTCGAGCGCGTTCTGCCCGGCATGCAGGCGGCATTCGTGGATATCGGGCTCAACCGTACCGCTTTTCTGCATGCCGGCGAGATTGCCCGGTCGCGCCCGGAGCTGGAGTCGGACGCGCTCGACGAGCACGGTGAGCCGCAGATTCCGCCGATCGGCGAAATGATTCGCGAGGGCCAGAGCCTTCCGGTACAGGTCGTCAAGGATCCCATGGGCTCCAAGGGTGCAAGGCTCACCACCCAGCTCAGCCTGCCTTCCAGGTACCTGGTCTATCTGCCGGGGTCCAGCAGCATTGGGGTTTCGCTGCGGATAGACAATGAAGCCGAGCGCACGCGGCTGCGTGATCTGGTCGGCGAGATTCTCGAAGACCACGGCCAGGCCGGTAACGGGCTGATTCTGAGGACCAACGCCGAAGGGGTAGGCGCAACCGAACTGAAACGGGATCTCGAGTACCTTCGGCGATTATGGTCGGGTGTTGAAAAAAAACTCGAGAACGGTTGCGAGCCGGGTACCTGCATATACGAGGATTTGTCGCTCCCACTTCGAGCGCTGCGTGATCTGATGCACGCCGGCATCGAGCGGATCCGTTTGGACAACGCCGAAACCTACGCCCATGCCAGAAGCTTTTCCGATACCTTCATCGGCGAGTGGTCCGAGCGCCTGGAGTCGTACGCCGGTCCGGGGCCCTTGTTCGATCTCTACGGCGTGGAAGATGAAATATCGCGGGCACTCAGGCGAAACGTATCGCTCAAGTCCGGTGGCCATTTGACCATCGACCAGACCGAGGCGATGACCACCATAGACGTCAATACCGGCGGCTATGTCGGCACCCGAAATTTTGCCGAGACCGTCTACAAGACGAATATGGAGGCCGCCCAGGCGCTCGCGCGCCAGCTCAGATTGCGTAATCTCGGCGGCATCATCATCATCGATTTCATCGACATGACCGATGAAGAGCACAAGCGCCAGGTCATGCGCGTGCTCAATCAGTCACTGGCGCGCGATCCGGCGCGAACAACGGTGTCGGAGATTTCCGCGCTGGGCCTGGTGGAAATGACGCGCAAGCGAACGACCGAAAGTCTCGAGCATCGATTGTGCAACCCATGCCCCCAGTGCAATGGGCGTGGCTGGCAAAAATCTCCTGAAACGGTCTGTTCCGAGATCTTTCGCGAAATCCTGCGAGCCGTCCGGCAGTTCGAAACGGGGCGGCTGATGGTGCTGGCCGCGCCGCCGGTGGTCGACAAGATGCTGGATGAATATACCGGCCCGCTGGCCGAAGTCACAGAACAGCTGGGCACCAATATCCGCTTCCAGTCCGAAGAACAGTATGCTCAGGAGCAGTTCGACGTGGTTCTGCTTTGAGCGAGGAAACTCGAGGAATGCGGGATTTGCCGATCCTGCGCGCCCTCAGGCGACTGCGTCGTGGGTGCTGGAAGCTGGCGGTGTGGTTCATCATCGGATCTGCTGTTCTGGTCAGCATCGGCCGACTGGTCGCGCCCTATGCCGATTCATTCCGCCCGGTGGTGGAACGCTTTCTTGCAGAGGTGCTTGAGCGGCCGGTGCGGATCGAACGTATCGAGGCGCGCTGGCCACGCCTTTCGCCCCAGATCACGCTGATCGGACTCGAAGTGGGGCGCCCCGGGGAGCCCCTGCTGGACGTCGATAGGGCAAGGCTGCAATTCAAGCTGTACAACCTGGTCCGGCCCGGTCGCAACAGCTTCGAGCTGGTAGTGCTGGGCCTGAACATGCTGCTGGTGCAGGACGACGAGGGTCGCTGGAGCTGGCGGCTGGATCGCGGCGGTACGTTTGCCGAAGGCTGGGAACAGGCGGTCTCGGCGGGTGACGTGCTGCTACGTGATGGTGGAATCCGTATTTCGCCGCGAGGCCTTCCCGACCTGCGATTGGCGGTACCGGAAGCGAACCTGAGCCGCGTTGCGGACCGGCTGCAGGTTCGACTGGATGCGATCCCGGATGGTGGTTCAGGCGAAAGGCTTGAGGTACGCCTGGTGCTCCACATGCCGCGATCCCGGCTGGAATCGCTTGCCGGGTATGCGAGCGCCTCCAGCATCGGTCTTTCCAGCATGGCGCTGGAGTCCACTGCCGAGAGCGTGATCGATCTTCGCGCGCAGATGCAGTGGTGGGTGAACTGGAATCGAAGCGATGGTGCGCAATTGCACGGCGAGGTCGATCTTCATTCGCTGGCCGAAGGCGGTATTGCAGGCCGAATGTCCAGCCACTTCCAGCTCGACGGCACATGGCGCCAGGAGGAATTGGCGCTCGAGCTCAACGCTCGGGAGTTCGGCGACGGCAAAGCGGTATTGATCCAAGGCCTGGCATATGGAAGCGGCAACGGCAGGCATGGCGTGGTCGCCGAGCGAATCGAGCTGGAGTATCTGCACGCGCTGCTTCAGCCCTGGATGGGGTTCGCGCAGGACTGGCCCGCCAGCGTATCGGGCACGGTTTCCAATCTGCGCCTGGGTGCGACCGACTCCGGGTCGTTGTATCTGGCCGAGGGCCGGGTCGAGGGGCTGGATGTCGATATAGCCGAGCGAGGTTTCAGTGCGTCGCTCGAGCGCGTGGATCTTGCGCTGGCCGGCGATCGGCTTTTGATGCGGCCGTCAGGCCCTGCGATCGTCGGCTTGCCGGCGTTATATCCACAGCCGTTGGCGTTCACGGAGCTCTCGGGCGCGATCGCTCTGGGCGGCACTCGAATGGAGACGCGAAGCCTTTCGCTGGAGCACCCGGAGTTTCACCTGGTCGCTGACGGTGCCATCGAACTTGCCGGCGAGACTCCTTTCCTTGACCTGGTGCTCGATATGCCGAGACTGAGCACCCAAAGCCCGCGTCGCTGGTTGCCGCAGCGAGGCCTGGGGCCCAACACCCGCAAGTGGCTCAACGAGGCACTGCTGGAAGTCGGATCGGCACAGGCCGTCACGACGCTGTTCGGCGAGCCCGCGGACTGGAAGAATTACGTTCCTCCCGGTTCGGTCAACAGCCGCGCCGATTTTTCGGGCCTTCGCCTGGCTTATGCAAAGAACTGGCCGGTGGCCGAGGATGTTTCCGGCCAGGTGGAGTTCTCGGGGGAATCGATGACCGCT
>Ga0209936_1000212_pt1 | contig 38102 bp, 33 predicted proteins | sample SalPonR1_A_D1_MG_FD_185694 | JGI IMG/M metagenome (GOLD analysis project Ga0209936, IMG submission 185694) | Salt pond soil microbial communities from South San Francisco under conditions of wetland restoration - Salt Pond MetaG R1_A_D1_MG... ...
GTATTAATTTCATTCTCACTTTTTTTATATGTTCTCATTTGAATTTCATTTTGTTTGTGCATCTGATCTGGAGTTAGCATATAACAGGAATAATGAGGTCTTTGTCTATTATAGATACCAATCGAGTTATCGATAATACTTATGCCATTGATGAATTCATGTTTTAATATACCATTAACTCTTTCAGCAATTGCATTTTGATAAGGGTCATATTTTTCAGTCATGCTACATTTAATATTATGCTTTTTAAGCATATCTTGATATTCATGACAAAAATACTGAAGACCTCTATCAGAATGATGTATCAATACTTTATCCTTATAATTTCTATTTTTCAAGGCCAACTCAAGAGCTGATAAAGCTCCATTTGAAGCTAGACTTTCAGAAACAGTATATCCCATTATTTTTTTTGAATATGCATCCGTTACTAAGAATAAATACATTGGATTTTTTCTTGTACCAATATATGTTATATCTGATACCCAGACTTGCTCTGGTCGGTGAATATGTAAACCTTCGACAAGGTTTTTGTGCTTTCGAAAATGATGATGTGAGTCTGTTGTAATATGATATTGTCTTTGGGGTTTTATCAGCATGTGATTTGCTTTTAATATTTGAAATAATCGATCTCTGCCAACACCTAAATCCTTAAGTTGTGGACGGAGGAGATGATATAGCTTTCTGGTTCCGAGCTTGGGCATTTGAACTCTAACTTGAGTAACTAATTCAACAACTTGCTGAGCTACTAACCTTTTGCTTTTTTCTTTCCTTTTGGTCCGGTAATAAACCTGCCTATTTACCCCGAGTAATCTACAGGTAGAAGCTATTGCTTCTTTGTATTCTTCTTGGTAAATTTCGATTGCTCGGGTAAGGATTTTTTTCTGATCGGTATGTTAAACTCTTTTTCTGCTATATCGATCATCATATCAAAAAGTATAGCCTTTTTATCGGATTTCTCAACTTGTTGCTCCAACTCTTTCTTCTGTTTTTCTAATAGGCGTACTTTCTGTTCAAGTTCTAAAAGCTTTTGTTCTGGTGTTTTTGGCATAGTACCTGGAGTTTTATTAGCCCAATCAAAGGTACCATATTTTTCTAACCATTTGCTTATGGTGGAATCTCCTTGGATTCCATATTTACGTTTTAACTCTCCCCGGCTTATTTGCCCAGATTCGAACTCTTGGACAACAGCTAATTTAAAGGAGTAAGAATAATCCTTTTGCGTTCTTCTAACATACTTACTTTTAGATTTTTCATTCATAACATTACTTTTTGTGTAACGCTATTTCAGGACGAGACAGAAGGCTATAAAAAAAGGGTGGCCTGAAAAAGCCAACCCTTTTTTTGTTGTAGCCCCAACAGGACTCGAACCTGTATTTACAGTTTAGGAAACTATCGTTCTATCCCTTGAACTATGGGGCCAAAATTTGCCGACAAAATTAGAGAATTTAATGACATATTCAAAATTAAATGGCTGTATGATTGCTTTTAGAGTCTAAAATGTATTTCTCTTGATTTTCTTAAGGGTTCTGAACAGATACATAAAAGAAACGATTCCAACCACTACATTGGCGGTACATCCGGCCCAGAATACACCGGTAATGGCAAATAGCTTAGAACCAACCCATGCCAGCGGAACATATAAAATCAACATTCTGAAAATGGCCATAAATGCTGCAGGGTACGGTTTATTAATCCCATTAAAACTGGCTGTACCAAGCATTACAAGTCCCTGGAAACCATAACTGGCACCCACAATTAAAAAGAATTTTCCGGCAATTTCTATTACTTCTGCATTATCGGTAAAAACACCGGCAATAGCTTTTGAAAAAAACAGGAAGATAATAAATACCAATGCTCCCCAAAACATAGAAAATAATCCTGAATAGTTGAGTGACTCAAATATCCTGCTGAATTTATTTTTACTAAAGTTTTGCCCGATAAAAATAACCATGACCGAACCCAGCGAAGCAATAACCATCAGCACAAACATCTCCACACGGGATGCTACGCCAAAAGCGGCAACAGCCTCTTCGCCAAATCCGGCAATAATTTTAGTAATAAACCCTAAAGACAGAGGTGTAATAAGCATTCCTAAGGCAGCGGGACCTGCAATATATAATACTTTTTTCCAGGTTTTTAGAATCTCACGTATTCGCCCAAAGTGAAGGGTTAAAAGCTTTTCGCGATGGATCAGCACGATTAAGATGATGGTTAAGCTGACCCCCCGGGCAATAACGGTTGAAAGCGCAGCGCCTTTGATGCCCATCTCCGGGAAAGGACCCAGACCAAAAATCAGTAATGGATCCAAAATAACATTGATAACTGCCGAGGCAACCATAAGCATTCCCGGAGTAAAGGTATCTCCGGTAGCCCGGACAATATTGTTTCCCACCATCGGAACAATCACAAAAGGGACACCCAGATACCAGATCCACATATAATCCTTAATATATCCAATAACTTCATGGGTAGCTCCCAAAACTTTAAATAGCGGTTCGATCGTTAAAAGTCCTGTCCCGACAAAAATAAGCACAACAATTACACCCATTAACAGGGCTCTGCTGGCCATCATCTTTACATTATCACGGTGTTCAATAATTATATTTCTTGAAATTAAAGAACTTGTGCCAATACCAATACCCATCGATAATCCGTTAATAAACATAACTACCGGAAAAACAAACCCAATAGCTGCCAGTTGATGGACGCCCAGCTTACCAATAAAGTAGGTATCCACAAGATGAAAGACAACCATACCGAGCATTCCCATCAGCATAGGCCAGGTTAAGCGAACCAATTGTTTTTTTATATTGCCTGTGGTAAGGTTTTTGTTTATCTTTCGCATAGGTGTATTTTCTGAACCGAATGACAAAAATTATAATAAAATAGGAATAATATATCGTATCGTTCATTTAATTCTATACTATGTTAAAAAAATCCCCGTTAGTTAACCATTATTAACCTTTGTAACTTTTGTACAGGACAATCGTCTCAAAAGTACGTGTAACAGAATGAACCATGAGAAAAATTGCATTTACGCTTATCTTCGTATTGACTTATATTTATAGCTTTTCGCAATGTATTAAAGGTAAAATCAACGACCAGCAAGGAAGTCCGATAGCTTTTGCTACGGTGTATGCTCCGGATATCTCCAAAGGAACGACCTCAAATATTGAAGGAAACTATAAACTCGATTTACCTGAAGGGAAACATAACATTGTTATACGTTATTTGGGTTATAAAACCCGGGAGTTAGAAATTGAATGTAGAGGAAACACACAATTTCTTGATGTTGAATTAGAAGAACAGACCTACAAAATTCCCGAGGTCAGAATTCTTGCCAGTGGGGAAGATCCTGCTTATTACATTATGCGGAAAGCAACTGCCATGAGCTACTACTACCTTAACCAGGTAGAAGAATACTGGTGCCGGATCTATTTAAAAGGATCGGGAAAAGTAGAAGAAATTCCCCGTTTGCTCAGAAAAACCCTCGAAAAAGAGGGGATTGAGAAAGGAAAACCGATTGTTATCGAAAATATTACCGATGTACACTTTAAGCTTCCCGATATTATAGAGGAAAAGACTGTTTCGTTGCGTAGTTCGTTCGAAAATAACGAGGTTTCTCCCATGAATTATATTACCCTGTCGCTTTATAACGATATCGATGGCGTCATTTCTCCCCTTAGTCCCGATGCTTTTGCCTATTATAAATTCCGGCTGGATGCATCGTTTTACGAAGACGATTACCTGGTACACAAAATCAAAGTTATCCCACGCAGAGCCGGGTTTGATTTGTATTCAGGATACATTTATATCGTTGAAGGTTTTTGGCATTTGCACAGCGTGGAACTGCAGCTTGAACAAAAAATGTTTTCCATACAGATTAATCAGGTATACACTCCGGTAGAAGATAATGTTTGGATGCCTGTAAGCCATGATTTTGATATTGATGTAAAAATAATGGGTATTGCGGTTAGCTTTAAATATGTAGCTTCTGTTTCCAATTACCGGGTAGAACTTAACCAGAAGCTCGATCATAGCACATACCATCATATGGTAGCCGAAGCCAAAGAAAATAAAGCAGAGGTAGATGAGGTCATCGAAGCGCAGCAAAACCCCTTGGCTGAACTTATTCAAAAAGACGATCTGACCAAAAAAGAGTCCAGGAAACTAAAGAAAATGATTAAAGAGGATGTGTCCAAAACCATTCCGGAAAAAGATCTGGAAATAAAAGACCGGACCCATGTCGACGATAGTGCCAACTTACGATCGGTCGAATATTGGGATACTATTCGCCCGGTTCCGTTAACTCCGGAGGAAATATCAAGTTATAAAACCAAAGATTCTATTCAGTTGAGAATGGAGAAAGACACTACCTTCAGAGACTCTGTGAAAAGGAAAGATTCTCGCTTTTCCTGGAATAAGTTATTAACCGGAGGAACCTTTCGGTATGACAACGGCCACTCATTCAGTTATGGCGGGCTGATAGACTTTTCGCAGATAGATTATAATACGGTTGATGGATTGAAATACGGAATGTATTTTGCCTACCAACACCGGAACGATGATGGGAAATATTTCAGGTTCAGTCAAAATGTAGATTATGCTTTTGCCCGCGAAAGGATGACCGGCTATTTTAGTACTTTTTATCGATACAACGGGATAAAGCGCGGGTCTATATCATTAGCCGGCGGGCGAAGGACATCCGATTTTGACCGCCGTACCGGGATATCCAATAATTTAAACCTGATTACGACCCTGTTTTTGAAAGAAAATTACCGGAAACTGTATCAGGAGGATTTTTTAAGCATTGGTCATCAGACGGATATAGCGAATGGGTTAAACATTTCTGCAGGGTTCAAATATACACAACGTATGGAGTTATCGAATCATGCCGACTTTTTTCTAACCAACCCGCTGGATAATGAGTTCACGTCGAACATACCTCCGATTAATGATTTAAATACCACACGGGTAAGCAGCCATAAGGCTTCGCTATTTAATGTAAAAGTAAGCTATACTCCCCGGTATTTTTACCGGATAGACCAAGGGGTAAAATGGTATGTGCGCTCAAAATATCCTACCTTTTCATTGCGGTACAATAAGGGTGTTCAAAACTTTTTGGGAAGTGATGTTGATTTTGATCTGCTTGAGTTTTCTGTCAGACAAGGATTGTATTTTCGCAGAATCGGAGGGGTAACCTATAAAGCAACGGCAGGAACATTTTTTAATAACCATAAAATTTATTTTGCCGACTACAAACATTTTGCAACCAACACACCCTTTTTGATCGGTGCTTCGGAAGGCAGTATGTTTCGTTTGCCCGACTATTATGCTTACAGCACAAACAAAAGCTACTTTGAGGGATTAATCCGACTGGAAAGCGACCGTATTTTGCTCAAGCGGTTACCGGGTTTAAACAAAACCCTGATGCGTGAAAGCCTGTACTTTAATTACCTGGCAACCACAGACCATAAACCCTATTATGAGGTTGGTTATGGATTAAATCAGATTTTCCTGATGTTTAGCGTCGAAGTATTTGCCGGATTCAGGGGAACCACCCACGAATATTCAGGGATAAAAATCGGAATTCCCTTTGTCGGGCGTAGCGGAAATACAATAACCATTGGAGGATAAATGATTTATAGTACAAAATACTCATAGGAAAAAGAACCAGAATCATTGTTATCTGTTCCATTTTTCCGCGGCATGAGAGTTCTCTGCAAGAAATGGCCTGCAGTGCTTGCCGTGGTTTTTTGTGGAAACCTTTTATCCTCCCATGATGATAACTCCGGCGTGGTTTGAAAACACACCGGGGCTTAGGGTGACATTCCAATTTCGGAACTCAGGACCCCGGAACAAAATGACCAATTTACCAATAAACTAAATCTTTTTATTATTTTTACAGATTGTAACATCGGAACGATTTAGTATGAATACAATTGACCTTGTTTTTGCCATTTTGTTTTTATGGAGTGCCTACCGGGGGTTTACCAAAGGGTTTGTTGTCCAGCTGGCTACATTGGCTGCTTTATTACTGGGAATTCTGGGTGCGGTTATGTTTTCTGATTTTACCTCATCATTAATTATCAAAAAGTTTGAAGTATCCGGTCAGTATCTGCCCATTATTTCTTTTGCGGTGACGTTTATCGTCATTGTGGTCGCTGTTCATATTCTGGCAAAGCTGTTAAATAAATTGATTGATGCCATTGCTTTGGGTATTGTTAATCGTTTGCTTGGAGTGTTATTTTCGGTATTAAAATATGCTTTTATTATCAGCATCATCCTGGTGTTGATTAATAAGGCCGATGATAAGTACAATTTTATACCCGAAGAAACCAAAGAAGAATCATTGTTTTACAAACCGCTGTCTGATTTTGCTCCGTTAATTTTTCCTTACCTTAATTTTGATAAGATTAGAGAAGAATTTGAAGAGGAAAAAGACAATTATCGTGTTAAAATATAAACAAATAATAATCATAAAAAAGAAATACAATGGATACTAAAAATTTAGGATTTGATTCAAAACTGATACATGCCGGCGATTATGATGATGCACTGGGAAGTGCTGTAACGCCGATTTATCAAACATCTACTTTTGCCTTTCGCAATGCCAAACATGGGGCTGATTTATTTGCCGGTCGTGAAAAAGGATTTATATATACCCGAATCGCAAACCCAACCATTGGGGCGTTGGAAGATAAACTGGCTGATTTGGAAAACGGATGTGGAGGAATAGCTTTAGCATCCGGGATGGCAGCTGTTACAACGGCATATATGACTTTTCTCGGACAGGGCGAGCACGTAGTGTGCACCAGTGCGATTTACGGTCCCAGCCGTGGTGTTTTAGAAAGTCATTTTTCTCGTTTTGGGGTTGAATCTACTTTTGTGGACACTTCAGATGTGGAGTCCATTGAAAAAGCAATTAAGCCAAACACCAAATTGTTGTATCTGGAAACACCTGCCAATCCAACGATTACCCTTACAGATATTCGAAAAGCTTCGGAAATTGCCCACAAACATGGCATCACCGTGGTAGTTGATAATACCTTTAGCAGTCCGTATTTACAGAAACCGTTGGATTTAGGAGCTGATGTGGCTTTACACTCGTTAACCAAATTTATCAACGGCCATGCCGATATTGTGGGGGGTGCATTAGTTGCCAAAGATCCCGCAGTATATCAAAAGCTTCGTAAAACCATGACGATGATGGGAGGAAACATGGATCCGCATCAGGCATATATGGTTAGTCGCGGCGTTAAAACATTAAGCCTGCGCGTGGACCGTGCGCAGGAAAATGCCATGAAAGTAGCTGATTTTTTGGAAAATCATCCCAAAGTGGAATGGGTAAAATACCCGGGATTAAAGTCATTTGCACAGTATGACCTGGCTCAGAAACAGATGAAAGGGCCCGGAGCCATGATTAGCTTTGAGCTAAAAGGTGGATACGATGCCGGGGTAACGTTGATGAACAATGTTCATCTGGCATTACTGGCTGTTTCTTTAGGTGGTGTTGAATCGTTAATACAGCATCCTGCATCGATGACCCATGCCGGAATATCCAAAGAAGCAAGAGAAGAAGCGCATATTACCGATGGGTTGGTTCGTTTTGCGGTAGGTATCGAAAATGCCGAAGATATTATTGATGATTTAGACCATGCATTGGCAAAGATTTAAAAGAATAGTTAATAATAAGCTTTTCCAAAGGTTCTAACTTTGGAAAAGCTCAAATAGTTAAATAAATGAATTTTGTTGAGGAACTCAAATGGAGGGGCATGTTACATGATATCATGCCCGGAACAGAAGAGCAGCTGGGTAAAGAGATGACTGCAGCATACGTTGGCATTGACCCTACAGCCAACTCATTACATATCGGCCATTTGGTGAGTGTAATGATGTTAAAACATTTTCAGGCTGCAGGGCATAAACCATTGGTTTTAGTAGGTGGCGCCACAGGGATGATTGGTGACCCGTCGGGTAAATCGCAGGAGCGAAACCTGCTGGATGAAAAAACACTCCGCTACAATCAGGATTGTCTGAAAAAGCAACTGGAAAAATTGCTCGACTTTAGTGCAGCAAAAGAAAATAATGCCGAAATGGTGAACAATTATGACTGGATGAAAGAATATTCTTTTCTTGAGTTCATCAGAGATATCGGCAAACATATTACCGTAAATTATATGATGGCCAAAGATTCGGTAAAAAAACGGATAGGCGAAGAGTCAAAAGCAGGCATGTCGTTTACCGAATTTTCTTACCAGCTGGTTCAGGGAACCGACTTTTGGCATCTGTATAAAGCCAAAAACTGCAAATTGCAAATGGGAGGCTCCGATCAGTGGGGAAATATCACAACCGGTACTGAACTTATCCGTCGTAAGGAAGGGGGCGAAGCTTTTGCTTTAACCTGCCCGCTGATTACCAAAGCCGACGGGAATAAGTTCGGCAAAACCGAAGAAGGCAATGTTTGGTTAGACCCGAAATTAACCTCTCCTTACAAATTTTATCAATTCTGGCTGAATGTTTCCGATGAGGATGCCGAAAAGTATATGAAAATCTTTACCATGCTTCCGCAAGGCGAAATTGAATCGTTAACAGAGCAACATCGGGAGGAACCACACCGCAGAACATTGCAACTACGACTGGCAAAAGAAGTAACCGTAATGGTGCATTCTGAGGAAGATTATCATACCGCTGTAGCGGCTTCCAAAATTTTGTTTGGCAAAGCCACCACCGATGAGCTGAAAAACCTGGATGAAAAAACATTCCTTTCGGTATTTGAAGGGGTCCCTATGTTTGATATTGAACGGACAAAAATGGATGCCGGGATAAATGTGCTGGACTTGCTGGCCGTTGAAACACAGGTTTTTCCATCCAAAGGCGAATTGCGGCGACTGATAAAAGGGGGTGGCGTAAGTATCAATAAAGAAAAAATCCCCAACGAGGAAATTTCTGTAACCTCCGACCGTTTATTAAACGATAAATATATTCTCATTCAAAAAGGAAAGAAGAATTATTTTTTGATTAAAACGATTTAAACACTTATGGCAAAATTAATCGTTAAGCGCAAGAAGGAATGGAATAACCGGGCGCGGAAATTTAAACTATATATTGACGGGGAAAAGGTTGACCATATAGGCAACGGAGAGATTCAGGAGTTTGAACTGGAGCCGGGCAAGCATAGCGTAATTGCTAAAATGGACTGGATGAGCAGCCCGGAGTTTGAACTAGATCTGTCTGGTGATAAATCCAAAACCATTGAGTTGTCCGGTTATAAACTCGGAAGATATCTGGTTCCATTCTTGTTTGGATTATTGGGATTGGTTTTAGTTTTAGACTATGTTTTCCATGTTGAGGTAAAATTTTTATTCTATTTTTTTATTCCTCCACTTTTAGTATCGTTATATTATTCAACCATTGGACGGAAAAAATTCATAGAAATAAAAGAATGGGAAATCGCTTAAAGTGAGGGACGTTTGATGGCATACTATTTAAATTAAATAACATTATTCATATGGCAAAGCTAATTATTTCACGCCGCAAAGAGTGGCAAAACCGGGGCCGTAAATTCGGGATTTACATCGATGGTGAAAAAAGAGACGTTATTGAAAACGGGGCGATAAAAGAGCTGGAAATCGAGCCGGGAAAACACACGTTAAAATTTAAGATAGATTGGATGGGCAGTCCGGAAAAAGAGCTGGAGGTTGCTGAAGAAAAGGCAAAAAGTGTTGAAGTTAGCGGGTTTAAATTAGGAAAATGGTTATTCCCTGTTTTTTATCTCGTTTTGATACTGTTTTTTGTATTCGATGTTTTTTTTGATAAGATGGTTAACGAGCTGATATATATTGCCATTCCACTATTTGTAGTGCATTTGTATTACGTAACGTTAGGCAGGAAAAAATATCTCGAAATCAGAGAACTTTAAATGAATGGAAACAACCAATCAATCATATAACTTTAACTCCATGGATATTATTCGTTTTATTGTTCAACACAAGTGGCCGATTATTACGATTACGTTAATTGCAGCCATTGCTTCAATCATTGTTTCATTGGTCATTACCCCTAAGTTTAAATCATCCGTAATATTTTACCCCAGAACACAGGTAGCTGCTTCGCATGCTCTAACCACCAGCGAATTGATTGATCCGGATGATCATATTATGAATTTTGGCGATGAGGAAGCTACCGAGCAATTGATTCAAACGCTCTATTCCGAAGACATCCGGTTTAAAATTATTGAAAAATTTGATTTAATGCATCATTATCAAATTGATGCAGCCGGAGAATACCCGATGACTCAATTGCACGAAGAATATTCGGACAATATCCGGTTTAAGCGTACCGAGTATATGGCCGTTGAGATTGAAGTAATGGATACTGATCCGCAGATGGCTGCTGATATTGCCAATACCATTGCAGCTTTGCTGGACTCAACCCTGAATAAAATGCAAAATGATGTGGCGGTTGAAATATTAAAAGTGGTTGATAAGGAATATAAGTTGGCAAAAGCGGAAGTTAAAGAACTGGAGTCAGCGTTAAAAAAAGTCCCTGCTTCCAGTCCGGAATATGCCTCTTTATCGCTTCAACTTACGAATGAAAATAAACGGCTCAGCGAGTTAATGTCAAAACTCGCCGAAGCCCGTGTAAATGCATACCAGCAGTTACCCCGTAAGTTTATGGTAACCAACGCCTATCCGGCTGAGAAAAAATCGTACCCTGTACGATGGGTCATTTGTGCAGTTTCTACCGTTTCCGCTTTTCTGTTTGCTGTTTTATTGATGCTGATTATCGAGCGGTACAAAGATTTATTGAAATTTAAATAACCGGTATCTTGCGAACGAATAAAAACAAGATTCTTTTTTATGCTATTTCTATTCTTTTTGTTGCTGTAAACCTTTTTTTTATAGCTCAGGATATATACTACATTGCTTTTTTGCCGGTAATCCTGTTATTTGTTTTTGCCGGTTTTTTTTCACTGGATAAGGTTTTGCTGGCGGTAGTATTCTTTACCCCCTTATCGGTGAGGTTAGATGACATCTTTCCTTCTATCCCGGTTAATTTGTATTTGCCTACCGAACCTTTACTCATCGGGATTTTATTTTTATTTATTTGCAAATTGTTGCTCGACGGATATTTCGACAAAAAAATACTGGTTCATCCGTTATCGATTGCTATTTATATTAATTTAGGGTGGATTTTCCTTACCAGCTTTACCAGCACTATGCCTCTGGTATCGTTTAAGTTTTTTTTATCCAGGATTTGGTTTGTTATTCCCATGTATTTTCTGGCTACACAGCTTTTTAAAAAACAAAAGAATATAGAAACGTTTCAGTGGCTTTACATTTTTGCCCTGGTGATTGTGATTGGCTATACCAATTATCGCCTTTCCGGATATGGCCTGGATAACCAAAAGGCTTCGAACTGGGTGGTCTGGCCATTTTTTAGCGACCATACCTCGTATGGTGCTATGCTGGTGATGTTTATTTTCCCTTTGTTTTATTTTTTAAAACGAAAAAACGAAGGGTTGCTTCAAAAATCTTTAACCGGACTGGTGTTTCTTGTGTTTATTTTTGGCATCATATTATCTTATACCCGTGCTGCCTGGCTGAGCTTGTTTGCTGCCATCGGACTGTGGATTTTGATTAAGCTTCGCATAAAAATACAAACGGTAATTATTGCCGTACTCGTTGTTGTCGGGTTGTTTTTTGTCCTTCAGCAGGATATTTTATGGACGCTTGAACAAAACGAGGCCGAATCGTCCGGCCGGTTTTCCGAGCATGTGCAGTCGATGATAAATATTTCCTCTGATGCTTCCAACCTCGAACGGCTTAATCGTTGGAAATGTGCTATCCGGATGTTTCAGGAAAAGCCTTTCTGGGGCTGGGGGCCGGGAACCTATATGTTTCAGTATGCTCCTTTTCAGTTCTCGTACGACCGTACCATTATCAGTACGAATTTTGCTGATTTGGGAAATGCGCACAGCGAATACCTCGGTCCGCTGGCCGAATCGGGAGTTTTGGGGATGTTATCCATCCTGCTGGTGGTTTTTATGGCTTTCCGAACCGGATACAACGTATATCATCAAACCCCCTCGAAAGAAATAAAAGAGCTTACCCTTTATATCCTTTTGGGGCTGTCAACCTATTTTATTCACGGGTTTTTAAATAACTTTCTCGATACCGACAAAGCATCGGTCCCGGTGTGGGGATTTATGGCTATGCTGGTAGCGTTGGAGGTGTATCATAAAAAAGAGGAAAAAAAGAATTGAAATCAATTAATTCTTTAACTTTGTAATGTTTCTTAAAAGCACTTATGCATTCATTATTAATCATTTTGGACTCTCTCGATGAGTGGACTCCTTTTTATGATACACAAAGTATCTTAACAGCCAAAGATTATCTTCAAAACGAATATCTGAGCAATCAATCTCATTTGGTAATCAACTTAAGTAACAACCTGAGTTATAATACAGAAGGATATTACTGTTCATTGCTTGCAAAAGCACGCGGACATAAGGTTATTCCTGATGTAGAAACCATTAACCGCATAAACGCAGAAGCTTTAATCCGGCTGGATAAATCATTACAAAAAATTTGTTATCAATACATCAAAAAAAATAAGCTGGAAAATGGATTATGGCAATTTGATATTTATTTTGGAACATGCCAGGAAGAGGGGCTGGAAAAAGTTGCCCGTTATCTTTTCGACCAGTTTCATTGTCCTGTTCTACGGGTTACATTAAACACGAATGATAAAAATCAGATTGAATCGATTAAAAATGTTCCTATTTCAGAATTGACTGATAAACAGCAGGATTACTTTGCCAGTGCACTGGACAATTTTAGTAAAAAAGTATGGCGTGAACCACGTGCTAAAAAGCCTTACCGTTACGATTTAGCCATTCTTTTCGACCCTTCAGAAGAATTTCCTCCCAGCGACCGGAGGGCATTAAACAAATTTGTGGATATCGCCCGGAAAATGAATATTAATGCCGAATTAATCACTGCAGACGACAGTACACGATTAATGGAATTTGATGCTTTGTTTATCCGGCAAACGACCGAACTAAATCATATTACATTTCAACTGGCGCAGAAAGCAGCACAGGTTGATATGGTAGTAATTGATGACCCGGTATCAATTATTCGATGTACCAATAAAGTATATTTAAAAGAATTGCTTGATAAAGAAACCGTTCCAACACCGAACTCTACGCTTTTATTCCGTTCAACTAAAAATTCCTTTGAACAGCTTTCCCGGCAACTGGGATTACCTATTGTTATTAAAATTCCTGATGGTTCTTTTTCACATGGTGTAAAAAAAGTAGATAGTAAGGAAGCATTTGAAAGCACCCTTGAAACCTTATTTAAAAAATCAGCCATTTTGCTGGCTCAGGAATATATTCCTACCGAATTCGATTGGCGTATTGGGGTGTTAAACAAAGAACCTATTTATGCTTGTAAATATTATATGGCCAAGGGGCACTGGCAAATTTATAATCATAAAGTTTCGGGCAAATCAAGCTCTGGTAATTATGAAACAATTCCTATTTACCAGGTACCCAAAGTAGTAATTCGTACTGCTGTTAAAGCTACATCGTTAATCGGAAAAGGATTGTATGGTGTGGATTTAAAAGAAGTTAATGATAAATGTGTGGTAATTGAGATTAATGACAATCCGAATATTGATTATGGAGTTGAAGATGCCATTTTAGGTGATGAGTTATACGGACGGATATTGCGTGAATTTGTCATCCGCCTGGAACAAAAACATTCGAAATGACAGAAACCGGAGATATAAAAATGGAAAAAGCACAACCCGCTGACCTAAACGAGATTTTAGCATTGGAAAAACAGTGTTTTTTTAGTGATGCTTTTTTCCGGCATCAGTTTTATTATTTTATTCATAAATCGAAAAGTGAGTTTGTGGTTGTCCGTAACCCACATAAAATAATTGCCTATTTAATCATCCAAATCCGTAAAAACAGCCGTAAGTATAGGATCTATTCATTGGCTATTGCTCCCGAAGCCCGTGGAACGGGAATTGGGGAAAAGTTATTGGAGTATGCAGAACGGTTAGCCCGAAAAAATAATATCCAAAAAATCACCCTTGAAGTAAGCGAAAAAAATGTGGCTGCAATTCATCTTTATAAAAAAATGGGTTTTCAGATCGAAAAAACAAGGGCAGGATACTATGCCGATGGCTCTCCGGCATGGATTATGGTTAAAGAAGTTTTATAGCAGACCCTTTAAACCTAACTTTTACCAAATCATCTTATATTTGTCATTTATTGCCGTTTATTATGCCATTAAACCTTCATCGTATGATTGAATTTTTGCTTTTAATTACCGGGTTGGGCGGCTCATTCGTTTTTATCTATGTCGCTTTTATCTCGCTCAATGAAAAAGAATTCCGGGCTTTCAGGGTTTCCGTTCTATGGTCTGTTGGTTGGCTCATCCCTTTTTTATTGATTTATTTATACGACTTCCCACTTAAGGAAATAATATCTGTTGTATTAGTGACAGTAGTGTATTTGTTTTTTCTTTTGCTATTGTTGCCGGTAAATCCCCACATTCAGGAACCATCCCTTACACCTAAGCAGAAGCACGATGAGCGGGATGTTATGTTTGCAAGGAATGAACTAAAACCCGGGACCGCTTTATTTAAAGAATACTATGCCCAAAATCCTGAAAAGAAAATTTTGGATGATAAGTTTAGAGCAAAGCCCGGGCTCCTTTCTCCGGACTCCATTCTATACCACCCGTATACTTTTGCTGCGGCAGATGCTAATTTTGAAACGATTGAGAGCTTAAAACAATTGGTAAACGGCCCGGTGGCTGAAAAAAAGCAGAACATAGATCCGGGAAAGATAAACTACTTCGTGAAAAGCTGGTTAAAAAAGCTGGGAGCAAACGCTGTAGGGTTTACACAACTAAAAGATTACCACCTATATTCGCATAAAGGGCGAGGAGCATTGTATGGGGAACAAATACAAAATAAACATCTCTTCGCCATTGCGCTTACTGTTGAAATGAACCACGAAATGATTCAGGCAGCACCCAAAGGTTCTGCTGTCATGGAATCCAGTCAGCAATATTTGAATTCGGGAACGATGGCTGTTCAGCTGGCAGCTTTTATTCGTAAGCTGGGTTACCAGGCCCGTGCTCATATTGATGGTAACTATGAATTGATTTGCCCGTTGGTTGCCCGCGATGCCGGGTTGGGCGAAATTGGCAGAATGGGATTGTTGATGACACCCAAACTGGGCCCAAGAGTTAGAATAGCTGTAGTTACCACAGATATGCCAGTGATAACAGATAAAAAAAGAGATTTTTCGTCCGTTATTGATTTTTGTACTATTTGTAAAAAGTGTGCTGATGTCTGCCCTTCGCAGGCTATCTTATTCGACAACAGAAAAAATACCGAAGGGGTATTACGCTGGAAAATCAATTCTGAAAGCTGCTTTACATACTGGTCTGCCATTGGTACCGACTGTGGCCGGTGTATCGCCGTTTGTCCCTATGCCCACCCCAATAACCTGATGCATAATGCTATTCGTTGGGGGATTGGCAATTCATTCCTGTTCAGGCGGTTTGCCTTATGGATGGATGATTTGTTTTATGGCCGCAGGCCAAAACCTAAGCCTTTACCTTTTTGGTTGGATCGTTAATTTTAACGATCTAGCCTCTTGTAGTGAAAGACCTGAGAAGATGAACCGCGAACCTGCCTGACGGTTTACGTGCCGTATGGCATGCTGTCAGAAAAACAACGAACGAAAATAATCTTAGCACTCCGGTGGTAAAAAATTCTCTCAGGAATCAATTAATATTCAACGGCTATTTTATGAATAAAAGACGGTTGTTTTCATTTCATTTTTGAAATTGATTGCGAACTTGCCAAAAGAATTTTACTTTTATAGATAAATAAATACTAAGAACACATGAAGCGATTTCGTCTATCCATACTCTTTATTCTTTTTGCTACTGTTTCATTTTCAGCTAACTATCCAAACGATACCTTAACCCATTATGCCAATGAAGCAGAAGCCAGGCAAAATGTTTTGCAGCTGTTAGACCTTTCAGAAACGAACAGGAGCAGAAATCCTGATAAAGCTCTGTCTTTTGCGTTGTCTGCTATAAAAATCAGTCAGGAAATGAACGATTACGAATTATGGAATAAATCGGAATATTTGGCAGGATTCGCATATTATGTTCAAAATGATTTTTCAGAAGCTATGCAGCATTTTGAAAAATCACTGGAGCTGAGCAGAACGTATGATTTTACTGCAGGAGAGGCTGCTGCGCTTAACCGTATGGGGAACACCTATCAACTTATGGGTCAGTATGAACAGGCTTTAAAATTTTACCAGCAGGCTTTATCCATTAACAAAAGAATGGATAATAATCAGGAGATTGCAAGAAACCTTACCAACCTGGGTAGTATTTACCGGCTGTTTGGTAACTATGAGTTGGCTATTAATCAGCATCTTGAGGCTTTAGAGATATACGAAGGGCTTCAAAATAATGAAGGGATAGCTTGGTCGGCCTTAAATATTGCCCGTTTGTTTAAAATGATGAAAAATTATGCTAAGAGTATTGAATATATTAATCAGTCTCTAGATATTTATCAGCAAATAGAAGAAGACAATCAGGTTCGTATAGGTGTAACCCTTTGTTTAAAAGAATTTGGTGATGTATATTACGAAATGGGCGACTTTGAGCAGGCGGTTGAATATAGTAACAGGGTTCTTGATATGAATAAAAAATCAGGCAATCAGCTGGGTGTTGCCAACTCATTAAGCACGCTGGGTAAAATATATTTTGATGCCGGAGAATATCATAAAGCAACGTCCTATTTAACCCGGGCAAAGACTTTAAAAGACTCTTTAAACGACGATACCGAAATAGCTTCTATTTTGCGATACCTGGGCAAGATAGACTTAATCAGCGGAAACCTGCACGAAGCAGGCACAAACTTAAAAAAAAGCCTTGATTTTGCCATTAAACAGCATTTAAAAGAAGATGTAAAAGAAGCTTACCTGGCTTTATCCGAACTATATGAAAATACAGCGAATCATGCTAAAGCACTTGAATATTATAAACTGTACACCGGATTAAAAGACAGTCTGAATAATCAGAAAATAAACGAATTAGAGTTGCAGTACGAGTTTGATAAAATGCAACGGCAAATAGAATTTGAGCAAAAACAAAAAGAAGCAGAGCAACAGGCTAGATTACAAAAACAAAAAATATATACCTGGGTATTTGTTGGCGGATTTATTTTCTTATTTCTTTTCTCGATTTTCATTTATAAAAGTTACCAGCGGAAGAAGAAAACAAATATCATCCTTACCCGGCAGAAAAAAGAAATTGAAAACCAAAAGGATGAAATCGAAGCTCAGCGCGATTTTGTAACCAAACAGCGCGATCAGATTGCTCATCAGAATGAAATTATTACCGATAGCATTGAATATGCTAAAAGGATTCAAAGTGCACTGCTCCCGCAGGAAAACTATTTGGAGAAATTATTGCCTGAGCATTTTGTATTTATGAAACCGAAGAATATTGTCAGCGGGGATTTCTTTTGGGCAACCGAGAAGCAAAATAAAATCATTGTCACTGTTGCTGATTGCACAGGACATGGCGTTCCCGGAGCTTTTATGAGTATGTTAGGCGTGGCGTTTTTAAACGAAATTGTAAACAATAGCTCTAAAGCTATGCCAGGCTTGATTCTAAGCCGTTTGCGGGATTTCATTATTCGATCGTTACACCAGGAATATGGTTATTCGGGTTCAAAAGACGGCATGGATATGGCGTTAATTTCCATTGATAAAAAAACACATAAAATGGAATATGCAGGGGCCTATAATCCGGTATTTATTATTCGAAACGGAGAGTTGCTGGAAATAAAAGGCGATAAAATGCCTATTGGAATTCATGCCGTTAAAATGGATAAATCATTTACCAACCACCAGTTTCAGCTTCAGAAAGATGACATGATTTATATGTTTTCCGATGGTTATGTTGACCAGTTTGGCGGGGAAGACGGGATGAAATTAAAGATGAAACCTTTTAAAGAACTTTTAGTGGAAGTTTCTGACAAGCCCATGATAAAACAGCAAGAGAAGCTTGAAAGCTATATGGAAAAATGGCAGGGCGATTATTCGCAGCTCGATGATATGATTGTTATGGGAATAAGGGTTTAATCCACCTTCGCCTTCTGTTTCGGCGGACGAGAAGGCAGTGATGTAATTCACTGACCTCTCCGGGTGTAAACCAGGAGTTCTATTTAATCCCTCGGCTTTGCCTCGGGGCAATTTATTCTTCGTTTATTTCCTCAATGGCTTCCGAAACATTAATTACATAATCGGCCAGCTTTTCGTTTTCAGAAATCAGGTCGTTATAGATTATTCCGACTTGATAGCTGTAGTCTTTTTTCTCTACACTCTTTAAATGTTCTTTTTTCAGCTTATTCCGGTATTGATTAATTTTCTCTTCAATGTCTAATGCGGTATTAATATCGATAAGCTTATATCCCTTTTCCAGGTTTTGAATCATCTCAGCCAATGCTTCGGAAACCATTGAAAACATCTTTTCAATGTGTTTTGTCTGCTTTTCGCTAAATTTAACTTTCCAGTCACTTTTTCGCATAAGCGTTTTCCCCAGGTTAAAGCAGCTGTCGGCAATACTTTCAATGTCTGAGATTACCTTTAACATGGCTTTTATACGTTTGGAACCTTCAATACTCAGCTCACCTTCCGAAACTTTGGTCAGGTAAGTGGCAATTTCCACCTCCATACGGTCGCTGATACCTTCGTATTTTTCAATTTTGTTATAACGCTTATTAAACTTTTTATCGGATGTTTCCTGGAACATCTTTTCTACAAAATGGAACATTTTCTCCACTCTTTCGCCAAACACCGTAATTTCTTTTTTCGCTTGATGAATAGATAACTCCGATGTGGATAACATTCCGGTGTTGATATATTTGAGTCTGAATTCCTCGGTATCGTCGCTCATAGGTACCAGCCTGATTACTATGGATTGAATTATCCGGGTAAACCAAATAAATATCAGCGTGTTGGTAATATTAAATGTGGTGTGGAAAATGGCCAATGCTACGGGAATAGCATGAGCCGATTCATAGGGAGAGGTCCCTCCGGTTTCGGTAATAAACCAGTCTATTCCCGAGAGGAAATAGTTAAAAATCAGGGATACCCATATTACACCGAGAATATTAAAAATAAGGTGCGCACGGGCTGCCCTTTTCGCTGAAACATTGGCAACTGCCGCGGCAATGTTAGCTGTTACCGCGGTACCGATATTTTCCCCTAAAACCATAGCGGCAGCAATATCAAAAGATATCCAGCCGTTGTTACACATAACCAGCGTAAGCGCCATGGTGGCGCTCGATGATTGGATGATTATGGTTAATAGTGTCCCTATCGTTAAAAACAGTAAGTGTGATAAGACACCATCCGATGTGTAGTTGCTTAAAAACGCTAAAATTTCAGGATTACTTTTTATGTCAGGCACCGAGGCTTTTAAGAAATCAAGCCCTAAAAATATCATGGCAAATCCGATGATAAATTCGCCCCAGAATTTATTTTTTTTGGTTTTAGAAAAAAGTAACGGAAAACTAATACCTATCAAGGGAAGAGAAATAATACTTATATCAACCTTAAAACCTAAAAGCGATATTATCCAGGCGGTTACCGTAGTTCCTATGTTGGCACCCATAATTACTCCAATTGACTCGGACAAAGCCAATAATCCTGCGTTAACAAAACTTACGACCATTACTGTAGTTGCTGACGACGACTGGATAAGGGTAGTAATTAAAAAGCCGGTAAATATGCCCTTTACCGGATTTGAAGTCATCTTAGCTAAAATATTTCGCATTTTATCGCCAGCTACTTTTTGCAGGGCTTCACTCATCAACTTCATTCCAAAAAGGAAAAACCCCAGGGAGCCAATGAGGGTTAAAAAGTCCAGTAACGAGTAATTCATAGGTTAATTTGTTGGATTAAAAGGACAAATCTATAAAAAAATTATTTTACTGATAACAATAAGCTAACTTTGAATTAACATTTTAATAACATATTTTGACCAAATAATAATTCGGATTATAATCCTAAATTTGAGCAAAAATTTTCATACCATGTATACGCTTAAGGATTTTCAACAAATCATTAATAAATCGATAGTCCGGGAACAAGTCGAAAAAGAACCTCAGGCTTTATATGATCCCATCAATTATACCCTTAAATCAGGAGGGAAAAGAATTCGTCCGGCTTTAGTGCTTTTAGCCCACAGTTTATTTTCTGATGATATTCAAAAGGCCATTAAGCCGGCCATTGGACTGGAGATTTTTCATAATTTCACGTTGTTACATGATGATATTATGGACCATGCCGAAATACGTCGTGGCATACCGGCGGTGCATAAAAAATGGGATGAAAATACGGCTATCCTTTCCGGTGATGCCATGCTTATCAAGGCATACGAGTATTTTTTGGATATGAATTCGCCGAATTTCAGGAAGATTTTACAGGTATTTAATCAAACAGCGCTTGAGGTTTGTGAAGGGCAGCAATACGACATGGAATTTGAGAAGAGAATGGATGTTACTGAAAAGGAATACCTCCGGATGATTGAATTAAAAACATCGGTTTTATTGGCCGGTGCCCTGAAAATTGGAGCTTTACTGGGTGATGCGGACGATCGTGATGCGAATTTGTTATATGAATTTGGCCGAAATATAGGACTGGCATTTCAGTTGCAGGATGATTTCCTTGATGTTTATGGGGATGAAAGAGTATTTGGCAAACAGATTGGGGGAGATATCGTTTCCAATAAGAAAACATTTTTATTGATTAAAGCGAAAGAACTGGCCGGAGATGAAGATTTACAAAGTCTAGACCATTGGTTGCAAAAAAAACCGGTAGACAGAGATGAAAAAATAAAAGCAATAACCAGCATTTATGATAACCTGAGGATTAAAGAAATTACCAAAGAAAAAATCCTTGGCCTGACCCAAAAAGCACTGAATTTACTTGATGAAGTAAAAGTTGAAAATGCTAAAAAAATAGAATTAAAAAATTTAGCGGGCAAACTGATTAACCGCAACGTCTAAATTATAAATGGAATAAGATGCCGGGGTTAAATACCATTTGTGGTGTTTCGGAAATGACATATTTTAGCTCGGCAAAAAATTCGGTCTTTGAACCTAACTTAAACTGAATGCCTCCTCCCAGGTTTGCTCCCGGAACAAGCCGCAATGTATTAAAATCATAGGTTTTCCCCAGCAACGGAGAGTGATGATCGTCTTTAATATGCCATCCCCCGGCATGGAACCCTCCCAGCAAATAAACATAAAAATTATTTCGGGTTCGGTAATTTAAAATATAATGGAAGTTAATGTTCAGGGCATAAACCGTTGTTACAGACTCGCCGCCATCATCCGTATATTGATACTTCCTGGGTAGATAAATGTTAAGATCCGGGACAAAATCGAATTTTTTGCCTAAGCTCCAATTAGCCCGCACGTTTAATCCAAACGAATTATTGGTATACCCGGCTTCATAGTCAAGTTCATTGCCCATGGCAAGAATTATTCCACCTCCCAGTTTATTTAGCTGCGCATATGATTGATGATAAGCTGAAAGGATAAAGAGAAGTGTCAGGGCTAATAAGATGTTTTTTTTCATGATTTCAACGATTAAAAAAAGGGATATCCGAAAGAATATCCCACAAATTTCATTAAAAAAAATTAAATTAAAAATATTAAAGGGCAAATAAAACCCCCACATTAAACACAGCTTCGTCGTAATTACTGACGATATATTTAAATTCGCTAAAAGCACTCATGTTTGAACTGAAATTAAAATTAACACCAGCTCCCATATTTAATCCGGGTTTAGTTCCAGTAACGTCATAATCATACAGTTCCGCATAAGGTCCTGTGTATTTTGCCGAGTAGTGGGTAATATTTAATCCTCCAACGGCATAAAAATCAAAATTGCCGGTATTCCAAAAAGTCCAGTTTCCATCAATATCAATAGCCCAACGATTATATTTCCAGTTTGTTCTGGTTTGAGGGAAAAATAGGCCAAATTCAACCGAACCGGCTAAATTTTCCAATAACATATCCAGCCCGTAAGTTCCTTTAAATTGTAATCCTACCGGAGGTCGGTCAGTTTCAAATACAAGTCCGCCACCTAACTTTATTTCCTGTGCATGGGTTTTTATACCGGAAAGGCTTATTAAAAGCACGACAGCAGAAAATATAACGATAAATTTTTTCATAATGGTTAATTTTTTTAAAGATTAGTAAATGATTTCAACAGGTTTATCAAAATCTGTGCAATACTTACAGCGAATTTATGAAAAAGTTCGTTTCAATGTATCTAAAACAAAAAATAATCGTATAAAAATGATAAATTTGTAGAACATAATAGTAATTTACCTCAAAAAAATCAATCATGTCAAATCTTTCAGGTCGAATTATACAGGTTATTGGCCCTGTTGTTGATGTTAATTTTGAAAATACCGAAGCAGAGCTTCCAAATATTCACGATGCCCTTGAAATAAAAAGAGACGATGGCTCTGTTTTAATTATCGAATGCCAGCAGCATATTGGTGAGAATACCCTTCGTTGTATTGCCATGGATTCTACCGATGGCTTACAAAGAGGGATGGATGTAAAAGCCACCGGGGCATCTATAAAAATTCCTGTTGGCGAGCAGGTTCGTGGTCGGTTAATTAATGTTATTGGGGAGCCAATAGACGGTATCAGTCAATTGGATAAAACGGGAGGTTATCAGATTCATAATAAAGCCCCTGAATATGTTGATTTAACGACCGATAAAGAGGTATTATTTACAGGGATTAAGGTTATTGATTTAATTGAACCCTATTCCAAAGGGGGTAAAATTGGTTTATTTGGTGGTGCAGGGGTAGGAAAAACCGTGCTGATTATGGAGATGATTAATAATATTGCTAAGAAATATTCAGGAACCACGGTTTTTGCAGGTGTTGGTGAACGCACACGGGAAGGAAACGATTTGCTTCGCGAGATGATTGAATCGGGGGTAATAAAATATGGAAAAGAGTTTGAAGAGAGTATGAAAGCAGGGGGCTGGGATTTGTCTAAAATCGATTACGAAGCGTTAAAAGAATCGCAGGCCAGCCTGGTCTTCGGACAGATGAACGAGCCTCCCGGAGCAAGAGCTACTGTAGCTTTAACCGGTTTATCACTGGCCGAATCTTTTCGTGATGGAGATAAAAAATCCGGTAAAGGGAATGATATTCTGTTTTTTATCGATAATATTTTTCGTTTTACCCAGGCCGGGTCGGAAGTGTCGGCTCTGTTAGGTCGAATGCCGTCGGCCGTAGGATATCAGCCTACCCTGGCTACGGAAATGGGAATGATGCAGGAACGGATCACATCAACCAAGCATGGTTCAATTACTTCGGTTCAGGCGGTTTATGTTCCTGCCGACGACCTTACCGATCCCGCTCCCGCAACAACTTTCTCCCACCTGGATGCAACCACCGTACTAAGCCGAAAGATTTCTGAACTTGGTATTTACCCTGCCGTTGATCCGCTGGATTCAACTTCCCGGATTTTAACACCTGAGGTTCTCGGAGATAAACATTATCAAACAGCACAAAAAGTAAAAGAGGTTTTACAACGTTATAAAGAGCTTCAGGACATTATTGCGATTCTTGGGATGGATGAGTTGTCCGAAGAGGATAAGGTTGTGGTACACAGGGCCCGAAGGGTTCAGCGGTTTTTGTCTCAACCTTTCCATGTAGCTGAAGCCTTTACCGGTCTTAAGGGTGAGTTTGTTAATATTGAAGATACGATTAAAGGGTTTAACATGATTCTCGACGGAGAGGTTGATAAATACCCTGAAGCAGCATTTCAACTGGTAGGAACAATTGATCAGGCCATTGAAAAAGGTGAAAAAATGCTTGCACAAGCAAAGAAAAAAGAATAACTTACATTTGGAAATTATTGAACATTATGCATTTGGAGATTATTACGCCTGATAAAAAGGTATTTTCAGGGAAAGTAAATGTTGTTCAGGTACCCGGAACAAAAGGCTTGTTTGAGGTGCTTGAATATCATGCCCCTATTATTTCAACCCTCGAAAAAGGAAGAGTAAAAATTGTTGAAGGGTCGGCTGAATCCTTTTTTCAAATTGATGGCGGAGTAATTGAAGTAAAAAATAATCAGGTGATTATTTTGGCAGAATCCATCAAAGGGTTTAAGTGATTTATGAAGCATTTACTGTATATTCTTTTTTTTATTGTTTGTAATAACTTTTTAGGTGCTCAGGAAAAAGTTTCTTTTACAGCAGAAGACGGCTTACCGGTTACAGCTGATTTATATAAAGTGAACCCTGATAAACCCTATGTAATTCTTCTTCACCAGGCAAGTTACAGCCGGGGTGAATATAAGCATACAGCCCGTAAAATAGTTAAATTTGGCTATAATTGTTTAGCCGTTGATTTACGCTCCGGGGGAGAGGTTAATTATATCCAGAATCATACTGCATTGCTGGCTGTTCAAAAAGGATATTCAACCGATTATTTAAGTTCATTAAAAGATATTGAAGCCGCAATACAATGGGTAAAACAACGAAACGACGATCCCATTATTCTTTTGGGCAGCTCTTTCTCAGCTTCATTAAGTTTGCTGCTGGCAAAAGGTAACCCTGATATTGAGGCTGTAATTGCCTTTAGTCCCGGAGAGTTTTTTGAACCCGAAATCAGCATAAAGCACAAAATAAAAAATTTTAACAAACCGGTTTTTGTTGCTGCTTCGAAACGGGAAGAAGATTATATTAAAGAAATGTTTCATTTTGTACCTTCCGCAAATAAAACGATATTTACACCCCAAAATGGTTCCGGAGAACATGGATCCAAGTCTTTATGGAAAAGCAATCCTTCAAGTAAAGAATACTGGCTTGCTTTAACCATGTTTTTCAGTAAAATACGTTAAATAATAATGCAAAAAGTACGTTTTTTAATTATTCGCTTTAGCTCTATTGGAGATATTGTATTAACCACACCGGTAGTGAGATGTCTGAAAAATCATGTAGAAGGTGCAGAAATCCATTATCTTACCAAGCCAGCATTTAGTAAAATTCTGGAAAACAATCCGTACATTGATAAGGTACATGTATTACAACCATCATTTGCGGATACTATTCATCAATTGAAATACCAGCATTTTGATTATATTATTGATCTGCATAAAAATTTACGTTCCTTCAGAGTTAAAAACAGGCTAAAGGTTATCTCGTTTTCTTTTAATAAGCTGAATAAAGAAAAGTGGTTGATGGTCAACTTTAAAAAGAATAAACTTCCCGATAAGCATATTGTTGATCGCTACCTGGAGACGCTATCTGTTTTTGATGTGCAAAATGATCACCAGGGGTTAGATTATTTTATTCCGGACAAAGATCACGTAGATTTGAATACCCTTTCTGATGAATTAGCTGGTGGATATGTGGGTGTTGTGGTAGGAGCATTTCATCCTACGAAAAAGATGCCTTCAGAAAAGATTGTTTCTATCTGCCGAAAAATTGACAAACCGGTTGTATTATTGGGTGGCCCGAATGATCAGGAAGAGGCAGAATATATAAAAAAGGCTGTTGGTACAAACATTTTTAATGCCTGTGGTAAATATAATATCAATCAATCCGCTTCGCTGGTAAAACAGGCCGGTGTTATTCTAACCCCGGATACAGGTTTAATGCATATCGCCAGTGCTTTTAAGAAAAAGATTGTGTCGGTTTGGGGCAATACTATTCCGGAATTTGGAATGTACCCTTATCTGCCCGGCCCGGAATCGGAAATCATGGAAATCAAAGGATTAAAATGCCGCCCTTGTACAAAAATCGGGTTTAGCCAATGCCCCAAAAAACATTTTAAATGTATTTTGGATTTGGATGATGATGCTATTGCTAAGAAGATTAGAGCATTGTATTCGTAATTTGATCTTTTCCAAAGTAACGTTGGGAAAGATTAATACAGGAGTTTTAGAAACTATACCTGAACCGTAAGAACAGTAAGGTCATTTTATCGTTTTGCCCGCCAAACTTTCCTTCAAATCGCTGACCGTATAACGAACATTCAAAATTGACGCTGGCAGAATACGCTATTGATGGCATGAGAAAATAACCATTCCCTAACGACGGGAAGTACATGGCTGCCAGCGTAGCATTTACCAGCGGATGAATGGGATAGCTCATTTGTCCAAACCAGGAGAATTCACTATACGACATGGTTTTTACCGACATGGGCATAAAATACAAATCATTAAAACTGTTGATATTTAATTTATCGAAATAACCATTGTAAATACCTTCCAGTTGAACATATAGCGAGTTGTCGAACATATAGTTTATTCCTGCACTGAATAATACAATACCTGTAGTATCCGAAAAGTTTTCCTGTGGGTGAAAATAACTGATTTCACCGTTAAAACCTGCATTTTTTATATTCCCCGACCAGCCTGCACCCAGCACATAATCGGTGGTGTCTGAAACGCCTCCCATAAACTGCAAATCATACCCCCATTTGTTAAAACGGTATAATCCGGCAGCGGTTATGTTATGATCCTTATCTATTTTAACAGCTATTTCGGCAACCGATGTAAAACCGGTATAATATTGCAATCGCAACGCATCACTCCCGGGTCGTTCTTCGTAATCAAAATCGAAAAAAGAATAAACATTGAAAATATCATTTGGATTCCATGCAAACGATTGCCCCCAGTTGATACGCTGGCGGCCCAATGTAGCTGTAAAACTGTTTTTGTTGTACTCAATATACGCACGGTCTATCGATGTGTTCAACAAAAAAGATTTTTCCTCCACCAGGTTGGTGGTTAAAAATCCAAGGAGTCCGTTATCTTGTTCAATCATATCTGCATATCCCGGAATCATTTTATTTAAGTCGCCATAGATAAACCGGTTGCGGGCTTCAACAGCCAGCGTCAGGTTATCGTTCATATACCACCTGAAATTAAGCCGGTTATGTATCATGTTATCCACCAGCCATACAGAATCAACCTCATTAAACATGGCGGTATTCATGTATTTAACATACCCGTTTAAGGTCATGTTTTTAAATATGGGTTCCTGACTTTTAGAAGTTAAAGCTAAAATAAACAGGACTGTAATTATGATTAACTTTCTCATAATAATGGTTTTATAATAGAACACAGAGAAAACAGATTAACCTGTAAGCACAGATAATTGCAGATAAATTATCCGGCTAAATTTGTGTTCTTGTTTACATGATCAGTGTCATCTGTTTCCTGTTCATATTCTTATTTTTAAAAATTTAACCCATGAATCATTTTCTTTTTTCATCCGACACCACATGTCCGTCTTCAACGGTAATAACCCTGTGGGCTTTTTTTACTACCCGCTGGTCGTGAGTAGAAAAGATAAAGGTGATTTTTTCCTCTTTATTCAGTTGTTCCATAATATCCAGCAAGGTCTCTGTTGATTTGGAATCGAGGTTTGCGGTTGGTTCGTCGGCCAGCACAAATTTAGGTTTTGAGGCCAGTGCTCTGGCCACAGCCACGCGTTGCTGCTGTCCTCCGGACAACCTGGACGGGCGGCTGTGTACCCGCTCTTTTAATCCTACTGCCGACAAGAGCTCCATAGAACGTTGACTCCTCTCTTTTCGTTTTTTGCCCTGAAGCTCCATAATAAACTCCACATTTTCTTTGGCCGTTAGAACCGGGATCAGGTTATACGCCTGAAAAACAAAACCGATATTTTGAAGCCTGAAATTAATCAGTTCCGATGAGCTTAAGTCCCCAATATCTGTACCATCAACAACAATCTCCCCTTCGGTAGGGGTGTCCAGCCCTCCAATTAAGTTAAGCAACGTTGTTTTTCCTGAACCCGAGGGACCTACAATGGCTGCAAACTCTCCTTCTTCAAACGAAAGATTGAGGTTATCTACGGCTTTTACTTTTACTTCTGAGTCGTCGTATATTTTTACCAGGTTTTTTAATTCTACTATTTTCATGGCTGTATATTTATAATTTTCTGAATCCTTTTTGTTTATTAAGGTTTACATTTCTATTCTTAATGCATCTGCGGGTTTAAGCTTTATGGCTTTTCGTGCAGGGTAAATGGCTGCTATAACCCCTGTTAAGATTACAAGAAAGGTAACAACAATGACTGCATCAAATCCTATTTCGGGATAAATCACGGCATCAAAACCGAGAGAGTTTAATCCTTCGGCCCACAACGAAAGGTCAAGGCCTGTTTTTCCGGTAATCGCTGTTAGCACAACTGCCAGTGCAATTCCAATAACTCCTCCGGTTAACGACAGGTAGATGGTTTCGAGAACGATCATGGAAAAGACACGTATTTTATTCATTCCGATGGCCATTAACATACCTATCTCTTTTATCCTTTCAAGGATTACCATTAACATGGTGTTTACAATACCAAAGCCAAGGGCAAGTAGGATAATGACAACAAAAATATACATCATCAGATTCATACTTTCGTTCATCATTTTCATGTCGGGCATAATTTCTAACCACGACATTACCTCCAGGTTAGAAAATTCTGTCTTCAACTGGTCAGCAACTTTTTGCTCCATATTATTTTCCTTGAGAAGTATTGCCAGTTCGTGTCCGGCCTTCTCGTCTATATTAATCAGCCTTTTTAAGTCTGAAGCCCTGACAAAAGCTTTCCTTTCATCGTATTCCGAGTTGGCTGTCTGGTAAATTCCTGTGATCCTGAATGCACCACCGGTAAGGGTGCCGTCCATCTCGGTTAGCGTTACGACAACTTTTGAGCGAAGTTTTACTTTCAATTTATCGGCCAGTTTCTTGCCTATAACCAGCTGGTTTTTCTTTGTTTCTTCAAAATAGTTCCCTTCAACCAGCTTTTCGTGCAGATTGGTAACTTGTTGTTCCTGATCAGGATTAATACCCACAAGCTGCACACCCGAGCCGGTTTCTGCAGATGAAATCATACAGGTAGACAGTACTCTCGACGAAGCGGCCTTAACCTGAGTTTTATTTTCTGCGGCAGATTGTATCGTTTTTATATCAGGGATATAATTGTGGACATCGTTTGTTTCTATATATTCGGGATGATGAACCTGAATATGTGATATTTCGGTGTTGATTACCGCATTTATGCGTTGATTTATCCATCCAAACATAAATGCTATGGTATAAACACCGGCAAAAACGCCCAGGGCAATGGCTGTAATAATAACCATGCTTCGGGTTTTGTTTCGCCATACATTACGCCATGATACAGACCAAATCATAATTTTATTCTTTTAAAAATTAAAATTTAAGCTCTTAAAGCATTGGTTACTTTAAGGTTTTTTACTTTAAAAACCGGGTATAATGATATAATCAGAGTAATAATAAAAACGGTTATTACCTGGTTGATAAATACCGGTGGTGCAGTACCAAAAAAGAGATAGGGCTCAAAACCATATTGAAGGTATGCATCGGCAAGCTCGTCTGGTAAAGGAATTGGTTTTTCCACTAATAATAAAATAATCGGAATGCTTGCAATAAATCCGGTAATAACGCCAATAATACCAATAAGTATCGTTTCGTAGAAAAGAATGAGCGATAATTTTATTTTTTGCATTCCGACAGCAACCATAACCCCCAATTCTTTTCTTCGTTCGGCAACCATCATTATAATCGTTCCAAAAATACCAAACCCGATAACGATGTATAAAATAGCTTTCATTACGACTGCTCCTGCTTTATCACTTTCCAGAAACTGAACCATTTCAGGGTTTAGCTCCTGCCAGGTTAAAACAGCATGGTCTCTGTTTGTTATTTCATCCAGTTTTTTCTCTGCGCGTTGAACATCTGCGTACCCATCAACCATTATCATGAGCGAAGAGACCATTTCGTAAGCTGAATAAAACTCCTGCGCAGTGGAAATATCCATAAATACGCCAATGTTATTAAGCTGTGGTGTGGCAAACTTTAAGATTCCTTTCACAGGATAAATTCCTGCGGCGGTAACACCATGGTAGCCCTGACTGATTAAAACAAGGGTATCGTTTACTTCCATCCCGAGGTGACTGGCGATATTATACGATAACAAAATACCGTTGTCTCCTTTTTCTAAAAAATGACCTTTATGGACCCAGTTCTGCAGGTTTGATGTTTGTTGGTCTTTATCCGGTTCAAAGCCGATTACTGCACCTCCGCGAGTATTAGGGCCCGATGACATTAGTGCAAACGATTCGAGACGCTGCGAAACGCTGGTCACCTCATCAACAGCGCGTATTTTATTCAACATTTCTTCTGTGGGTGAAAAAGTGTTGTTGATGGATTTGTTTTCCTGGTAATCGGGATGCTGTACCTGCAAATACCCCGATGATAATTTTACCATCATATCAATCATATTTCCATAGGTACCGTCCTGCAAAGAGCTCATGATGGTAGAAATAAGCACACCAAAAAAAATGGAAGCTACGGTAATCAGTGTCCTTCGTTTATTTCGCCAAAGGTTCCTCCATGCTATTTTAAATTTATTCATAGGCTAATATTTTTAATATTGCGTTTCAGCGTACTCTTTTCATATTTTGTTGCGAAAAGAAAGACTCATTAATATCGATATTAAAACGGATCTTGTTTATGATTACTACCGTTTTCTGACTTTCTTTATCGGCCGGTATGATTTCAACGCGGGCAGGGATTTTACGGTTGTCCATTACCTTTACATCCGAAGCAAATTCGCTTTTAACCAAATCTCCGTATTCATCGTAATATTCAGATTTCATCATCATGTATTCATCTTTACTAATCCATCGTATCACCTTTCCCCACACTACGGCAGCATCTTCTTTGGGTGTCATTTCAATTTTCCAGCACTTCCTCCCATCAATGGTTTCCGAATCCGTGATTTTATGCGTATAATCAACAACCATAGATGATTCTTTTAGTATATCGTCATTCGTATAATCCGAACCCATCCATCCATCAGACATCATCGACGGAGGCAGTTTTATCATCCGGTTTATGGTGGGCATCCAGTTCCACATTTCCGTTTCGCGTTTCAAAAAGGTTTGCCCTTTTTCTTTGGCTGGTGATGTGATGAGGGTGAGTGCATAATCTCTGCCCAGTGTCCAACTTTTAAATTCGATGGTTCTTTCCCAGGCAGGCCGAATAATTTTCATGGTCATCTCGCTATAGCTTGATTTTTCACCATTCCATTTTTCATCGGCTTTTTTTACAATTTCTGTTGCATCTTGAGCAAATGCCGGGGATAAAAAAATCACCATAAAAGGGATTAGTACGGATGTAATTAAATGTTTTCTTTTCATAACCATTAACATTTTTTTGAATATATAGCGATTATTTTCTTTTCTACTGCATCTATTGGGTAACTTTTGGGATCTGAAACATAACTCAAAGCAACACCATCCAGTAAGGATTGAAAAAAACGAACTTCTGCCTGTGGGTTTTCATATCCCTGTTCTTTAAAATAGGAAAAAAGAATAGTATAAAAAGGTTCCATCATCTCCCAAAGCTCATTGTTAAATAAATGAAGAACAGGAGCCTGCATTATAAGTGAAAAGTATAATCTCCAATAAGCAATATGATTTTTAATTAAATGTAAGGATTGTTTGATAAAATGAATGAGCTCTTCGGTGGTTAAAACACCATCCTGATTGGGATCAAAAAACTGTACTAAATCATCAAAACCATGAAATATTATTGCTTTAAGCAATTCTTCTTTACTATCGAAATAATTATACATTAATCCTTTAGAAATCCGCGCCTTACCAGCAATTTTACTAATTGATGTCGAATGGTATCCTTCGTTAGAAAAAAGTTCTAACGCTACCTGCATGATTAGCAGCTTTCTTTCTTCTCTTATATCTTCGAATTGTTTAGGAGTTCTTGGAGACATTATCCCTTTATTTAAGTTTTTTGTATTAATCGCAACCACGTCTTTTGACTGAACGGTTGGTCAAATATAAAATATTTTTATCTTATAAGTCAAAATTTTAAGGTATTTTTTATAATTTTATTTTCCATCGTAGAAATAATTTATTAATTTACAATAGATTAATTCATCTCATTCATGAGCATATTAAGAAGAGCTATCATTATTTGTTTTTTTATTTTGTTTTTTATTGGGATTCCTTTCGGGGATTCGTATGCTATTCGAAATTCCTTTGATTTTCCGGATAGTATTTCCAATCAATCCGAACAAATACAGATAGATTTTATACTTGACTCAGCGGAAAGGTTAATAAGCATAGACTATAATCAATCCAGCCGGCTGATTCGTATAGCCCGCCAATCTTCCGACAGCCTCGACAATGATTTATATATGGGCAAAGCACTTTTTTTACAGGGGAAATTAAATTATGCCAACGGCTATTTTTATGAAGCCGAAGAAATTTTTCAACATCTTTTAGATCAATATACTGATGTATTGGATAATAATACCCTTGCTGAAATTAAACATAATTTAGGATTAACCTATATGCGGTTTAATAATTATAACAAAGCAATTAATTTAATTCAGGAAGCACTTTTTTTTTATGAGGAAAAAGGAGACAAGTTAAATATTGCGACTGCAATTAAGGATATGGGTATTATATATTATTATCTGGGGAATGAAGATTCGGCATTAGAACAATATCAGAAAGCATTGTTACTATATAAAGAGATAGGTGATGATCAGGGCATTGCCCTGTGTCTGAATAATATTGGGATGGTTTTCGGACTTAAAGGCAACTACCCCCTTGCCATAGAATATTTGGAAAAATCGTTGGAAATAAAATATGTATTAAATAATCAACCAGGGATTGCCAATAGTCTGGGGAATATTGGCCAGATATATGCTTCGGCAGGAGATTATGATAAAGCGCTTGATTATTATAGCCAGATGCTTAAAAAGTGGCTTGATATGGAGAATGTGAATGGTATTTCCGAAGCGTATAATTATTTAGGAGAGGTATATCTTCGGATGGGAGAAAATAACAAAGCGATTGATGTATTACGCAAAGGGAACCGAATTGCTTCTGAAAACAAGCTTAAACAACGTTTAATTGATAATTTTGAACTCCTGTCAGAAGCTTATGAAAAAGAAAATAATTATGAAAATGCGTTATTTTATTTTAAAAAATATAATATAAGTAAAGACTCATTATATGAGAGTTTAACCAATCAGCGAATATCTGAATACATTAGCCGTTATGAGAAATTACGAGCCGAAAATGAAATCATCGATCAGGAACGCAAGATACTCAAACAACGATTTCAAATTATCTTTATCATCATTATCCTGATTGCTTTAATCGTATTTTTGTTTTTATTATACCGGCAAAACCGAACCATCCGTAAGAAAAGCAAAAAGATACAGAATATAAATAAAGCCCTTGACCTGAGGGTTAAAGAAAAAACATCAGCATTGCGAATCGCTCGTTTTTCTATTGATCTGGCCTTTGATGCCATAATCTGGATGCAAAAAAACGGGAAAATATTTTATGTTAACCAGTCGGCTTGCAATATGTTATCGTACAAAAAGGAGGAGTTGGAGCGTATGTATATATTTGATATCGTTCCTGAATTTACCCATGATGTATGGAATAGTTACTGGAATCAGCTTAAACAGAAACAATCGTTAATTATTCAGTTGTATTACCAAACAAATAAAGGCAATAAAATACCGGTTGAGGCTGCATTTAATTTTCGGGAATTTGAGGGTGAGGAATATAATTTTACTTTTAGCAGGAATATTGTTGACCGAAAAATTGCCGAAGAAAAACTAAAAAAAGCGAAAGAAAGAGCGGAACGATCAGATCAGCAAAAATCGGCATTTTTAGCCAATATGTCGCATGAAATTCGAACACCCATGAATGCCATTAATGGTTTTTTAGATTTGCTGTCTGAATCGGAACTACCCTCCAGGGAAAGAAAAGAGATTACCAGCTTAGCCCGCTCCAGCAGCAAAGACCTTTTAAATATAATTAATGATATTATTGATATTTCAAAAATTGAAGCAGATGAGCTTACCATAGAAAAGGCATTGTATTATGTTCATGAAATTCTTCAGGAAGTGTATGATTTTTATGTAAAAGATCTGAATTATTTACATAAAGAAAAAGTTAAACTGAAGCTACACATAGAAAACTCCCATTCTAATGATAAGCTTGCCTTGTATACAGATAAGTCGCGCTTTAAGCAGGTGATGAATAATTTAATCAGTAATGCCATAAAATTTACAGATCAGGGAGAGGTTGTTTTTGGATATCGGCCAATAACTTCAGGAGGAAGAGAGCTTTTGAGATTTTTTGTGAAAGATACAGGAATTGGTATCCCCGAAGAAAGCCAGGAATATATTTTTAACCGGTTTAGTAAGCTCGACGAGAAACGGAAAAATGTCTATAAAGGAACAGGATTAGGTTTAGCTATTTCCAGGAAGCTGGTTCAAATGCTGGGAGGAAAAATTGGGGTTCAATCCCGTGAAGGCAAAGGGTCAGAATTTTATTTTACGTTACCTTACAAAATACTGGATAGTAAAGAAACCAAGCTTTTACACTCTCCGGAGAAGAAGATGAAGGTTGACTGGAAAGATAAAGTAATTTTAGTGGTTGAAGACACGCCCTCCAATTATTTACTCTTAGAAAATTATTTAAAACCAACAAAAATCCAGATTTTTTGGGCTAAATCAGGGAAAGAAGCCATTGATATTTTTAAAGAAACAGAACATTTCGACCTGGTATTAATGGATATTCAGTTACCCGGAATTAATGGTTATGAAGTAACAAAACTGATAAAGGCATATAACCAAAACGTTCCTGTAATTGCACAAACGGCATATGCACTATCTGGAGAGAAAGAACACAGCCTGACAGAAGGTTGCGACGATTATATTGCCAAACCCTTTAAAAAGGAGACATTAATTGAAGTGTTAAGTAAATACTTATAAAGGTCTAATTGTCAGCTATTTTATTTATATCCTGCTAAAGCTTCTTTTCGAAGCGTATATTTTTCTTTATCGGTTAGTTTTTTGTTTGATGGGAAAACTGGATTTTCCCACGCACCATACATTGAATTGGGCAAAAGAATAAATTTTTTTCCAAACAACTCTTTGTTTTCCTCTACCGCGTTAAAACCGAAGTTGTGTGAGCGGTCTTCAAAAATTTCAGAAAAATCGCCCAGGTTATCACCGATTAAAAGGATGATTTCATAATCATTAGCGACTATTTGCCGGCGTAATTTTTTACTACTGGTATTTGATTTTAAAAGTAAATGCATACTATCGGCAAAAGCGAAATTTTCTTTTTGTAAGTTTTTAAGGGTTACCTCAAATTCATCTACGTGACGATTCGAGATATAAAAAACCTCTACATCTTTCGATTTGGCAAAATGCGAAAACTCAACAGCTCCCGGTAAAGCTCTAGCCGATACTTTTGCTGTCCAGTCCCTCCATCGGTTGGTGGTATAACCGTTTCCGGTATGCACACAATTTGCCTCAAAAGGACTGTTATCAAGCATGGTTTCATCAATATCAACAACTACCGCCTTTTTATTTGCTGTGGATTGTTCTGATAATTCTTGCTCAATCCGGTATTTTGCCCAATTAAAACTTTGGTAATAGATTGCTTTCATCTCGGCAGACTTCTGGTACCATAGCACCGACATGATTAAATGATCCTGTGTGTCCTGAGGCTCTTTGTGGGTTTTGCATGATGTGGAAAAGACAGAAAGAATAAAGACAACAACGAATATTTTTTTCATAACGCAACATTTTTTATTTTTAAAAGATAAAGGTAGTGATTTTATTTTTTTGGATAAAAATAGGTTATGCGCCTGTAACTTTTTATATCCTTAAACGTCTTACCAACGAAAAAGAGAAAAATTGGAATGACTGTAGAGCAATACAATAAAAGTATAGACTTGTATTCAGATGCTATATATCGGTTTATCTTAAAAAACATGAACCAACCCGATGAAGCAAAAGATATTGTGCAGGATACTTTTGAAAAATTGTGGGTAAGAGCAGCCGATGTGTCGTTTGAAAAGGTAAAGTCATATTTGTTTTCTACAGCATACCACACCATGATTGATAAAATCAGGAAAAATAAACGAATCTCATCGGTAGACGAATATGGGAGTTTAGATCCATTGCATAATGAGCACTATACGGATTTAAGTGAAATTTTAAACGAGGCCCTAAAGACTTTGCCGGATGTACAACGTTCGGTAATCCTGCTGAGAGATTATGAAGGATACTCTTACCGGGAAATTGCAGACATTACAGCATTATCCGAGTCGCAGGTTAAGGTTTATATTTATAGGGGAAGATTGGCCCTGAAAAAATATATTGGCAGCATGGAAGTTTTCATATAAGGGATGAATCAATGAATGAAATTAACAGACATAATTACGAAATCTATTGCATGGATTACCTGGATGGCCAATTATCTCCATCCCAGGAAGAGCTGTTATGGTCATTTTTACACAAAAACCCCGACTTAAAACAAGAAATGGAAGAGTTTGAGTCTGTTCATATTCCATCCCATGAACATGATCAAGAGTTCTCCGGGAAACAACAATTAAAAAAATCAATTTTATTAGATGAAAACCAAAGCTCAATATTTGATGAACTTTGTATCAGGTATATAGAAGGGGATTTGAGCCTGAAGGAAAAAGCTGCATTGAACGAATACCTGAATAGTAATCCACAGAAAGCCAAGGCGTTTAAAATATATAAGCAAACAAAATTTCAAGCCGATTTGTCAATTATCTTTCCGGAAAAAGAAAAATTGAAAAAATCCGGGATAATTTTTGCGATGAAAAGATTTTATCCGTACATCGCTGTTGCTGCTTCCATATTGTTGCTTATTGCTGCATATCTTTTTGTTCCACAAAAAAGCAATGAATCTTATTCAACCAGGGTTGCTGTTTTTGAAGCCCTGCCGGCTCAGGAGAATACAATACAACTGGAATTAGCAGAACAACAGGTATTACCTAATTTGTCGACTCCTTTGGCAGAAGTAAAAGATTATCCATCCCCTGCTGAAGAGAAAAAAGATCAATCAATACCTTCTGAAGGTGTTAGAGACAGTGAAAGCTTGAGGGTAGCTGCGATTGATCCTCTTCCACTAAAACCGATTGATCAAAAAAGAATCCCCTTACATCTTGCCAGGGTTGAGTCCGGAATCACGAATAAAACGTTGGACTATTTTCAGACCCAATACAATCAGGAACCAGACGATAAAAATATAACCTCATTTTTAGCCGAATCGGTAAGTGAAAGAAGGAATAAAAACTCCGAAAATGATAATAAGAAGTTTGAACTATTTGACTTGGCACGTTGGAGTGTTCGGGGTGTTAATTGGTTAACCGGCAGCAATATGACATTAGAAAAACAATACAACAAAGAAGGAGAAGCAGAAAAAATTAACTTCAATTCAAAGCTCATCGCCTTTTCGGCGCCTGTTAATGAAAAATAATATTTACTGTAACAAACAGGAGTACTTGTCCGTCCTAACAGTGAAAATAATCAATAAGAAAAAACAATTAAAAATTTAATATCATGAAAAAAAGTATATTATTATTAGCGATCTTAATATTTACATTAGGTCTTGTCGCACAAGAAAACAATACCGATGTAGATACGATGAAAAAAGAGCTTAAGGAAAAGAAAGCAGATACGACGAGGATTATGCTGAAAAGGAAAACCGTAAAAATAATCGAAAATGAAGATGATGGAGAAACCCAAATTTATGTACAAAAACATGACAGGGGGGATTGGGAATTTTTAGGAAATGGTGATAAACGATATAACTATAATCGATTTAAAGGTTCCTGGTCTGGTTTTTCTATGGGATTAAGCAATTTTGTAGATAAGGATTTCTCCATTAGCCGATCGGGTGATAATGAATTTATGGACCTGAATACCGGAAAATCATGGAATTTAAATTTAAACATTGCCCAATATAGTGTGAATTTAGCCAGCAATAAATTTGGTTTGGTAACAGGATTAGGCCTTGAGTTTAATTTTTACCGTTTTGACAGAGATAATTCTATTCAGAAAGATCTTG
>Ga0209936_1000214_pt1 | contig 37955 bp, 32 predicted proteins | sample SalPonR1_A_D1_MG_FD_185694 | JGI IMG/M metagenome (GOLD analysis project Ga0209936, IMG submission 185694) | Salt pond soil microbial communities from South San Francisco under conditions of wetland restoration - Salt Pond MetaG R1_A_D1_MG... ...
TTCACTGATTACTCACTTTATAGTCCAGCCAAGCTAGTGTCATGTCAATAGTGAGATGCCGTTAGCGAGTCATCGGATGAGTCATCTATGAATGATGTATTGATCCGATACGACTCGATTTTTCGAAAAACTCAACCGATGACTACACGACATTTCATCGATGACACTACACTTGTAAAGATAGAAATTTAAATTTCTGCATTTGATATTCGAACTTATTTAGTAGGGTTCGCTAATAGTAAATACAAGTCAGTACTCTACTGTCTACCCCACTTATTTACTGAACATCAACTTTTCCATCACTCCACTCAATTTCTGTCTTCCTCTTTTTATCAAAAGATGATTTCGAGCGAACCCATTTTTTATCCTGCCAAACTCTTGCAAAACCTCTTTCAAGCGGCTCGTTGGGGTTGTATTTCTCAAGCTGATAAATCAAATCATTTAGTGAACTTCGCCGGTTCATGAACAATGCCTGCTGCCGGTGCTGCATTTTCTCATGAAGTGAAGTCACACGATTCTTTTGGTTTACAAGTTTGTCGCGAACTTTAAGCAGGGCATGTGAATGTCCCAGACGGTAAACGTATTCTTTGTACTTATCTATTTTCGTTTTTAAAAAGGATTCGATCCCCGTTGTGTAATCGTCAATTTGCATTCTCAGATCGTTAATATCGGGAGCGGCGATCATGGCTGCCTGAGTGGGAGTAGCTGCACGCGAATCAGCCACAAAATCACTGATGCTAAAGTCTACCTCGTGACCCACTGCGCTAATGACCGGGATGGTACACTCAAAAATGGCGCGTGCTACTTTTTCTTCATTAAAAGGCCATAGATCTTCCAGTGATCCGCCTCCACGACCTATAATCAATACATCAATATCTGGCTGCTGCTGCATAGCCTGTATAGCATCAACGAGCTCTCCTGCCGAATTCAGGCCTTGTACGCTGGCGTGATGGAGATAGAGCGTTGCAAGGGGCCAGCGCTGTTCGAATGTGGACCGAATGTCGTGAAATGCAGCTCCGGTTGAGGAGGTAATAACCCCAATATGTGTGGGAAAAGAGGGGAGGGCTTTTTTGTGAACGTCATCAAATAACCCCTCTTTTTGAAGTTTTTCTTTGAGCTCTTCAAATTTTTGTTGCAAACGTCCGATGCCGGCCTGTTGTACGAGTGAAACTATCATCTGATACCTGCCATGAGGGGCATAGACCTGGATGTCGCCACCCAGGACCACTTGTTGCCCGTCACTTAGTTTCACTCCCTGTCGTTCGGCTGTAGACCGCCAGATCACACAGGGAAGCTGTGCGTTGTCGTCTTTGACAGTGAAATAGTAGTGGCCGTTCCGGCTTTGATTTACATTACTGATTTCACCCTCAACTAACACATCCCTGAAACTGGACTCAAGGAGCTGCTTAATTTGTTGAGTGATATCGCTGACGGAAGCTACATCAAAAGAAAAAGGAATTTGATCAGGCATACGAACTGTAACTTATGTCGTGTTGGATGATTTAAACGATCCAGATATATGATTTCAAAGAGAAGATAACCACTCTTTAAGACCTTTCGAATTAGTTTCACTCATAAGATTAATTCAATAAGATTGGTTGCAAAAAGCCGGGCAATTGACGCTGACAGGAAGCTTCGAAAAGCACAAAGCCACGCTGTCAGGTCGGGTATCAAGGAAAAAAAAGAGCAGACGCTTACAGGAACCCTCGAAAAACGTGAGGCCACGCTGTCAAGTCTGGTATCAGGAATTCACTAAGGATAGACGCCGGAGGCGTCACCCGTTTATAACATATAAGTGCAGATCTAGAGATAACCTCCGTATTGATGGCTAAAAAAGCGGAAAGCTTAGCCGGAGGTTGGTTATGTAAGCTAAGCTATTGACGCTGACAGGAAACCCCGAAAAATACGGGGATATGCTGTCAGGTCATTTTTCCAAAACCGAATCAACAATTGCGATCGCCTCTTCCTGTATTTTTTTAAGATGATCGGGACCTTTAAAGCTTTCAGTATATATTTTATAAATGTCTTCAGTACCTGATGGACGAGCTGCAAACCAGCCGTTTTTGGTTTCTACTTTAAGTCCGCCGATGGGTGCATCGTTGCCGGGTGCGCGAGTCAATTTCTTAATAATGGGTTCACCGGCAAGTTCATCAGCTTTCACCTGGTCCGGTGAGAGGTCTTTTAGAATGCTTTTTTCTTCGAGCGTTGCCGGGGCGTCCAGTCGTTCATATACCGGGCTTCCATATATTTTTTCGAGCTCATGGTAGTGCTGAGACGGATCCTTCCCTGTTTTTGCGGTAATCTCGGCTGAGAGCAGGTCCATGATAATGCCGTCTTTGTCGGTTGACCAAACAGTGCCATCTTTTTTGAGAAATGAGGCTCCTGCGCTCTCTTCACCACCAAATCCATAAGATCCGTTATGTAAACCCTCTACGAACCATTTAAAGCCGACGGGCACTTCGGCAAGTTTTCGGTCAATCGATTTTGCCACCCGGTCAATCATACTGCTTGAAACCAGCGTCTTGCCAATGGCTGCATCTTTACTCCAGCCCGGCCTGTTTTGAAACAGATACTGGATAGCAACTGCAAGGTAGTGGTTCGGATTCATAAGCCCGGTTTTAGTCACAATACCGTGCCGGTCAAAGTCGGTATCGTTGCCAAACGCAATGTCGTATTTATCTTTAAGTTCAATAAGGCTGGCCATAGCATATGGCGAAGAGCAATCCATTCGGATTTTACCGTCTTTATCTACAGTCATAAACCGAAAGGTTGGATCCACTTCTTTATTGACCACATCGATATTCAGCCCATAAGTTTCAGCAATAGGTTCCCAATAATCAATACCTGAACCTCCCATCGGGTCCGCTCCAATTTTTAAACCTGATTCACGAATCACATCCATATCTATCACAGTACTCAAGCCATTTACATAGGGTGTTATAAAATCAAAGGCCGAAACATTTTGCTTCTTTAACGCATTCTTCAGCGATATTCGCTTAACATCCGACAACCGGCTTAGAAGATGACGGTTGGCGTTTTTTTGAATCACGTTTGTGATCTCAGTTTCAGCAGGCCCGCCATGTGTAGCGTTATATTTAAACCCACCATCTGATGGTGGATTGTGGGAGGGTGTGATAACTACTCCATCAGCCTTATGCTTGATGTTGCTGCTATTCCAGTCCAGAATAGCATGAGATACAGCCGGTGTGGGAGTATATCCAAAGTCTGTTTGATATCTTACCTCAATATCGTTGGCAGCAAATACTTCAAGCGCTGATACCAGGGCAGGTTCAGAAAGTGCATGAGTGTCCATCCCAATAAAGAGCGGGCCAGTAATTCCGTTTTCCTCGCGATAATCGGCAACTGCCTGGCTAACGGCAAGGATATGATCTTCATTAAATGTAGTCTCTTGCGACGTTCCTCTATGCCCTGAGGTGCCAAAAGAAACAGCCTGTTCCCGGTTAGATGGATCAGGTTCTTTGGTATAATAGCTTGTGATGAGTCTCGGAATATTTTCCAGGATAGAATAGGGTGCTTTTTTTCCTGCCAACTTATGATCAGCCACAGCAATTCTCCATTTTGAGTTTATGATGAGGAATATAAAGAAAATGAAAATGACGGATAATGCAGTAAATGGCAAGTAAAAAGAGATGAGGGAAGTTTTAGCAGTAGCCATCGATTCAGATTTAACTCAACCCATCTAGACGAACAAGCTTACTTTCTGAACATATTCGGATTGCGGTTGATGAATTTCTTTATCCAGTCGTGGACAAAGAATGACTGATCTTTTTTGAGGTACCGCCATCCTGTGAAACTGATGATAAATCCACCTGCTGCGTTAACAATCACATCCCACATGGTATCGGTAAGGCCTGATGGGTCACCAAGCATGGGTTTTTGCATGTTGGTTTGAAAAATTTGATCAATAGCGAACTCGAAAATTTCCCAGAATGTACCAATTGTGATGGCAAACAGGAAAGCAAAGATTGCTATAAACCCGGCCGTCAGATTTAACCTGACACGCTCTGTTTCGTTTAGAATGTAGACCAAAAGGAATCCCATGATTCCCATTAGAAGTCCGGCCGTGGCATGAAGAGCAATATCCCACCACCAGATCCGCTGATAAAATTGCTGTACCTCTCCAAGATAGAGGGCGGCAAATGAAAATAGTACAGCTGAAATATGAAATTCAGCAGGTAATGTCACATTTAGCTGCTGCTTAAATACAACAGGAGCGAGCAACGTTAAAATGATGAGGTTAACGAGGAACAGCGAAAGCCACTGACGCTCATAGAGAAGATAGGCCCCCTCAAATATCATAACGGCGAGAAGAATCCGTACAAGAAGCTTGTGGAGCCTTACCTCTTCGTTTGACGGACTATGGGAGCTGGATGTAGACTGTTCATTTTCAGTCATTTTTGGCGATGATCCATACGGCGTGAATAACACCAGGCAGGAACCCCAGAATTGTCAGTAAAATATTAAGCCAAAATGCCGGTTTAATACCTATCGTTAAAAATACACCAAGGGGAGGAAGAATAATCGAGAGTATAATTCTGACGATGCTCATGAGCAGATAAATTCTATAAGTTAGTGGTGATTGTAATTGTAATAATCAATGTGGTTTTTGAAAGCCACTATAAGAAGTAACCATCCTTTTGAATAAGTATAAAGATAATTCCTGCAGAATTACGAATTATTCACATTTACGTTCAGCGGACTCATACTGATTGCGGTTGATACTTCGGAACTAACGGTAAATCCATGTTCAAGCAGTGACATCCGGCAGCGGTCCATTATCAGGGTTTTAATCATGGCCAATGTTTTCTCCTGGTTTTTTGCCTCTATCCAGAAAAAGATCTGCATCTCAACAAATGTAGCTTCAAATGATTTTATTTGAACCACCGGCTCAGGTGAAGTTAGGACGCCGGGGGTCTCGTGAGCAGTTTTTAACAGGAGTTTTGCGGCCTTACCTGAATCATCAGCGTAATCTATTCCAACAGTGAAGGATCCGCGCCTCAGTCCGTCTCGTGTAAAGTTATAAAGAGGTTTAGTAAAGAGTTGAGAACTTGGAACAAATACATCACATCCATCAAGGGTTCGAATGTGGGTATGACGAAGCTCGATGCTTTCAACTATTCCTGTTATCCCTTCAGTCTGTATGAGATCATCTGTTGTGAACGGTCGACTGAATGTGAGAAAGAAACCGGCAAGAAAATTTTCCCCGATATCCTTAAAGGCAAATCCAAGGACTACAGCGGTTAGACCACCACCCGCTACCAGGCTTGCTGCCAATGCGTTGTAACCGATGAGATTCAGGAAAATCACAAAGCCGATCAAAATAAAAACCCCCTTCACCATTTTTCTGAAAAAAGCGTGATAGGTTTTGGGAAAGTTATTTCGCTTGATGATTTGCACGGTGGCAGCTGCTGTGAGCTTACCGATTAAATAGATTATAAGAAATACGAACAGACCAATAAGCAGACGGGGTAGAAACGCAAGAAAATGCTCAAGTTCAGCATTCATTGCGTTGACCAGTGAGTCGATCATTGACATTATAAGATGCTATTAAGAATTACAATAAGGTCGTGAAATTATAGAAGGCAATATCCGAATGCTGCTATTCAATTACCATCAACCAGTTTTAAAACGTTATAGCACGCGATGTTTGAGTGAGGGGATCTGCCGGCGCACATGTTTTAAGCGCTCTGCATCAATTTTCGCAATTGCTAGACCCTGCTCGATGCCGGCATCTGCGATCACGGTTCCCCAGGGATCGATAATCATTGCGTGTCCGTGAGTCACTCTGTTTTTACCATGAGAGCCGGTTTGTGCAGGGGCGAAAATATAGGCCGTGTTTTCAATGGCTCGTGCTCTCAATAAAGGTTTCCAATGATCTTTGCCAGTAGTAGCGGTAAATGCGGAAGGCACGGTAAGAAGATCTGCCTGTAAATCCATCAGCGCTCTGTAGAGTTCAGGAAAACGAAGATCATAGCATACACTCAGTCCAAGCGTTCCCAGGCGACCAGTTTTTACAGCTACGGGGCTATTTTTTCCATGTTCGATATCGTCAGATTCCCGGTATTGCTCTTTTTCTGACAGGTTTACATCGAACAGATGAATTTTGTCGTAAGATGCCAACACTTCGCCCGACTCATCAATAAGAAGAGAACGGTTGAACGTTTTACCGTTTCCAGCGGGTACCGGAATAGTGCCTCCAAGCAGTGTTACGTTAAACTCTGATGCTGTTTCTCTGAGGAATTGGGATGATCGTTTTGAGATTTCTTCGGCTTTTGCCTGACGTTCGTCCAGATCTCCGAGGAAAGAAAAATACTCGGGTAGCCCTACAAGCTCCGCACCCTGGTTAGCTGCCGCCCGGATCCATTTCCGGGCGCTTTCAAAATTCAGATCCACATCGGGCTGACTATTCATCTGAACTGCTGCAGCTATGTAAGAAGTCATAACACTCCGTTGAGGTTACTTATTTGTTACTTTTTAGCGGCCTTCATAGCCTTATCAAAGGTTGGATAGTAATTAAAAATGGAAAACAGTTTAGACACTTTAAACAGGCTTTCAATTTTTTTGGATGCTTCACACAAAATAAAGTCGCCATCTGCTTTTCGAAGACTTGTGAGTGATGCAATAAACATCCCGAGTCCACTGGAGTTTAAGAAATCCACACCGCCAAGATCACCAATGACTGTGGTGACACCACTCTCAATCAATTCCTTGATTTTTGCGTGAAATTCAGCGGTTTCGGCACCCATAAGCCGTCCTTCAAAAGTTATGACTGCGATGTTTTCATTTTCTGTTTTTTCAATCGTATAGCTCATAAAGCACCTTTTGGTTAAGTAAGTGAAAGTTGTACCCATTTAATCTCATGGCGGAATATTTGAAAAACGGTGTGACTTTGCAACTCATTAATTACTTAAGAAAATTGATAAAACCTTTTGCGTGAGATTTTTTGTACTCGTTATGTCCCAACGGCTGTAAAATAAGACCGATAAAAGGTTTATGCTTTAATTATAAAGATCACGCAATTTGTCACAATTATGGTCTTTGAACGGACCTATTTAAAGCAAGATAACTATGAGTAAAAATTCAGAAGCAACTCACAACTAATAGTGGCTTCATTCAAAATGATCTGCATGGAATTAATTGGCCACTTTAATATGTCTCTATTATGAGGGGCTTAATTGTAACATTCCATGGCCTGGGTCATCTATTTATAAGATGTCAGAAAAACTTTCGTTACATATTTTATAATCAATCAACAAAATATCCAAACTTTATGCGTCTGGTCATTCTTTTACTATCCATATTCGTATTAAGCATATCCTGTACTCAATCAACTAGTTCGGATTCAGATGACGATATCGACAATGGGGGTGATAACATTACAGATGGTACTGTGGTACCGGCATTCCCAAACTTATCATTTAACCGCCCGATTGCTATAACTGATGCGGGTGATGATACGAACCGACTGTTTGTTGTTGAACAATCCGGCGTCATATCTGTTTTTTCAAATGATTCCGAGGTTAGTGACCGGGATATATTTCTGAACATCGAAGGCAGGGTGACTGATCTATCCAATGAGCAGGGACTGCTGGGGCTGGCATTTCATCCTGACTTTGAAACAAACGGCTATTTTTATGTGAACTATACGGCGCCCTCTCCGGATAGAACCGTTATTTCGCGTTTCAGTGTATCTCAAGATGATCCAAACCTGGCCAATCCCGCCAGCGAAACGGTTTTATTGACCTACAATCAGCCCTATGGCAATCATAATGGCGGACACATCTCGTTCGGGCCAGACGAGTACCTGTACATATCGGCAGGTGATGGCGGAAGTGGCGGAGATCCACTTAATAATGGTCAGGACAGAAGTACACTGCTGGGATCAATTTTACGAATTGATGTAGATTCTAAGGAAAATGGTAATGAGTATGGAATTCCCAACGATAATCCGTTTGTCGGGAATGATCAGGGGTATCGGGAAGAGATTTTTGCCTATGGCCTCAGGAACACATGGAGATTTAGCTTTGATTCCGAAACCGGTGACCTTTGGGCCGGCGATGTTGGCCAGAATGAACTGGAAGAGATCGATATAATTAAAAACGGATTCAACTATGGCTGGAATATTATGGAGGGTCGAAGCTGCTACCCTTCAGGTACCAATTGTGAACAATCAGGACTTGAACTGCCTGTTTTTCAATATGACCATAGTAATGGTGACCGCTCTGTCACGGGCGGGTTTGTTTATCGCGGAAGCGGGATACCCGGTCTGATTGGATATTACATTTATGCTGATTTTGTGTCAGGGAGGATCTGGGCACTGGACACGTCTGACCTGGAGAATCCGGTGAATACCGAAATTTTCGATGCAGATTTCAGGATCTCATCATTTGGCGTGGATCAGTTCAATGAGCTGTATATCACGTCCTTTGACGGGACTATCTATCGGTTTGGCCGGGATATAGTGGATGAATTGTAGGTGGTTGTATGATTGACTCACCCTCTGTCTCGAGGCTGTCCAAAAAGTATTGTTGGCCGCAGCTCGACTTTAATATTTTAGTTTAATTTAAATATGTAGCACAAATTCTTTGTGTTGCTTCGTATCCTCGGGGCTTCGTGTCAAAAACTGGCTATTGATTGCCACGAAGACTCGAAGACTCAAAGGTTCACGAAGTAGACTTAAATAATTTAAGGCATTCATCAGTCAAATATTCCTATTGGACAGCCTCGGGACTTTGGAATATGGTTGGTAGCATTGAATTTTAGCTTTTCATACCTCCTACCAATAGATTGGAAATTCTCGTCTGTGCCCGGAGTCATCTTCCAGTTCACAGATCTATTTTAATCTATGCCCGATAAAATTCCAGCATTAACGGAAATCCAATCCTGACTCACCCTTTGTCTCCTTCTCTACGCGTAGAGAGGGAGGGCTTTGGAATGAGATGGTGGGCAAATGTAATAATGTATGATTGGCAAAAAGTACCAGTCAATGGTAAGGAGTCCGCTCGGTCGCTTTCTAGTGAAAAGACATGTACTACCCATTGGCAATAACATGTTCTGCACTGCTTTTATCGATCAGGCGCCAGCTGAAGGTGTTGGTGTCGAACAGGATACGGTAGACACGGTCGTTATCTGCAACGATGATATAGTGATAGTGATGGCCTTTGCCGCGGCGGTCACTGTGAAACTGGCGGATTTCTTTAATGCGATGTGATGATCCGTTTTTCATTTCAAATCGGTATGGGGTAATTCGGTAAGGGAGCTTTTCAGTTGGTATGCCTCTGAATACACTTAAAACGTTAATTGGTGAGTAGTTATCTGCATTCATTTTTTCGTGAATTGGTTGATTGGTTTTAGTCATACAAAGAATTGTCTCTGTCAACCTAATCCATCTAAGTGACATCACTCTGTCATACGTCTCATGCTAAAATCTGAACCGGAAAAATTGTATATTAAAGCATGTGAAAAAGCCGAATTAGGAAACAATTGCAGGCCATCATGAGCAAGAGTGTTAGAAAAAGTCTTGTTGTACTCTCGATCGCTATTACGATAATCGTTTTGATTGTGATCGTTAATCAACTGGTGCAGTTTTCTGCAGTACTCGGGCAAATCAGCCCGGTGCTGGGACAGGTTTCACTTGGCTTTTTTATGCTCATTCTTCTATTGGCTGTACTCACGCCCGTATATCTTTACATAAAGCTTCCAGGCCCGCTTATTCCTCCCAAGGAATTGGATGGTCCGGTTCACGATAAATATATCAATAAGCTGGCAAAGAGGCTCTCCAGCAACCCGGTGGCGGATGTTGACAGGGTTGAGGGTTTGAATGACGTAAAGGCCGTTATCACGCAGCTTGATGAGAAATCAGATCTATCCATTAAACGATCGGCTAACCGGGCGTTTATTACTACGGCTATCTCTCAGAATGGGGCACTGGATGCGCTATTCATCCTGGGCCTTCAATTTCGCCTGATTTGGGAAATTGCCCACATATATGAGCAGCGCCCATCGCTAAAGGATATGAGTTATCTCTACACCAACGTACTTATTACAGCCTTTATCGCGAGCAGTATCGATGAGGCTGAGTATTACGAGATTGTGGAATCGTCAATGTCTCAGGGAATAGGCTCTGTTTTGTCGATGGTACCGGGAACAGCGCTTATTGTGAACTCTGCAATCACCGGAAGTTCCAACGCATTCCTGACGCTTCGTATTGGAAAAGTGACTCAGCAGTACTGCGGCGCACTGGTCCGGCAGGAGAGACAGTCTGTTCGTAATTCTGCCACAGCAAAGGCAGCAAAAATGCTGGCTGGGATTGTGTACGATGGCAGCAAAAAACTGGTTCGCTACATGGGATCGGCACCATTAAGACTTGCATCCAAACCGTTTAAACGAAAAGAGAAAAAGGGTAAGGAGACTGAAGAATAGAAAAGATGATATACTATAAAGTATTGATTAGCAGTGATAAAGAATATCATTGAATCATCACTGAGAATTTATCGTTTTATATAATGAGTAGCATAAACTAAAATCTATGACCTTAAATCAAGATATTATGATTACTAAAGAGAAAACGGCTCACGAGATTGAAAAACGATTAAACAAAATAGAAGACATGATTGCTGAAAACGGTGTGGGTTCAGATTATCTCAGCCGCGCCGAGCGGATTCAGAGAGATATTAACATTGCACTCTTTGCAGGATCTGTTGGACTTGTAGCAGGAATTGGCGTATGGGCCTGGTTTAAGCTGAAAGATTAGCACTCTTCAAGAGTGGATACTAAGTGTTTTAACCCGGAAGGTGTATGATAAGTATTTAAAGCTCAAAGGGGGCTTTGCTTCGCTCAGGATGACCAGATCGTTTGGATGATGGACGGCATATCAGATAGATGTTTTTGCCGGGTCCAAAAATACACCATGAGCTGGTAATGCTTAAAACAAGTAAATCCATATCAGGGAGATCCCTCGGCTTCTCCGCCCGATGCCGCGCGGATCGCACAGGAACAGAACGGACCATATGGAAGGCGACACTTCGTATCAATGAGTTTGCATATATCCAAAGTAGACCGCCATGGTTATGTAGAGATTATTCAGCATTGGTCGGTACGACTTTAATGCATTTCGCAGAACACTTACACGCCAAATTTCAATCTCTATCTATAATCTTACCATCCAATAACTGAATCTGCCGATCTGTTTTTGATGAAAAAGAATCGTCATGGGTAACCATCAGTATCGTCTGGTCGAACTCACGGGTTAGGTTCTTAAGCATATCAAACACAACAGATGCATTCTTAGAATCGAGGTTACCGGTTGGCTCATCGCAAAATATAATCCGGGGATTGTTGATGAGCGCCCTTGCGACAGATACTCGTTGTTGCTGACCACCTGATAACCGATTTATTTTTTTATTGGCCTGATCTGCAATGCCCAATAGGTTCAGTTTTTCTAAGGCTCTCTCTTCCAGCTCTTCATGTGTAATTTCTCCCAGTTTCATCCCCGGCAACATCACATTATCCAAGGCGGTAAAATCTGCCAGAAGATAGTGAAACTGAAAAATGAATCCGATTGACTTGTTTCTCAGGTGAGCCATCTTATGATTTGTCAGGGTTTTCAGTTCGATATCTTTCAGCAAAACCTGCCCTTCATATTCCCGGTCAAGAGAGGATAAGACGTAGAGGAGAGTAGATTTTCCGCTGCCTGACGGTCCTATGATTGATACAAATTCACCTGAATTGATTGTCAGATTGATCTCTTTCAAGACGTGAAATTCCACCGGTTTGTGGAAATACTTGTTCAGGTTTTTTGCCTCTAATACTTTTGCCACGGCTATTGAGATCTGATGATGTTAATCGGGTCAATTTTTGACGCTTTTCTAGCCGGCAGATATCCTGCAATTCCTGTGGCTACCAGCCCAAATACGAATGCGAGTAGATAAAACAGAGGATCAAAGTTTATATTCAGGTATTCTGATGAGATTATACCTTCAATATTGGTTGGAATTGCGGAGGTGATCCAGGAGATCACAAAGCCAATGACTAAACCAATCAGCCCTCCCAAAAACCCGATAATGAGCGCCTCTAAGAGAAACACGTTTCTGATATCTATATCCGTATACCCGATGGATTTCAGTATGGCGATGTCATTCATCTTTTCATAAATCATCATCGAAAGAATATTGAATATGCCAAAACCAGACACAAGCAAAATTGATATGATCACCAGGTAAGTGACGATATTTTGAATTCTGAAGACGCTAAAGATACCTTCATTGGCCTCTTTCCAATCTTCAGCCGTGTAGCCAAATCGTGACTGAAACTCATCGGCCAGGATACCTGCCTGATCTACATCCTTTAGTTTAATGTTGATATCGGTGATGTAGCTGCCTGTCACATTCATCAGCTTTTGAGCGTTTCGAATACTGCTGTAAGCGCGGCTGTTATCGAGTTCCTGTAAGCCGGTATCAATGATGCCAACCACTTTCATTTGCAGGGCGACTCCGCCTGGAGACACAGCGGTAATATTATCGTTTAATTTAGTACCCAGCGATTCAGACAGACCAGATCCGAGAATAATCCCATTGTTCACTGTCTCCAGCCGGATGATGGACCCGTTCACCATATCCTCTTCCAGGTCAAAAAGCTGGTTCTCTTTCCTGATGTTGACCCCGTTGATGATCCCTGATACATCCGACACACCAATCTTGAAAATGGCCTGTGTGCTCAAACTAGGGGAAACTCCCGTTACATCGGGATAGGACTCAAGAATTTCCACGATTTGAAGTCCGCGTTTTAATTTAGGCAGCTCGTTTTTGCTTTTGATGTTGGGTACAGAAATCCACGTTTCATCTGCCGAATAGATTTTTTGCAGAACCGGAGGGGATTTTTGGTTTTTATCCTGATAGATATGAATATGAGCGGTGGAGTTGATCGTCTTTTCAATGAAGAAATCCTGGAGGCCTGTAATCACGCCCGCCTGAAAAATGAATACTGTAATTCCGAATGTTACTCCCAGCATCGATACGATCGTTTGCCGCTTACGGCTTGTAAGATGTGTATAAACAATCTTAAGGATGGGTAAACGATTCATGATTCAGGTTTTAAGATCACATCTCCTTCATTTAGACCGGATAAAACTTCAACATTGGTAAGATCCCGAATACCGGTTTCAATCTTTTTTCGGCTTTCATCTTCAAGGATTACTTCATTCTCTTCGTTGATGTAGGTGACCGGAATGACCAGCACATCGTCCTTTTCCCTGATTACAATATTGGCCTCCAGCGCCATGCCCGGATACAAGGGGTATTCTCCCGGGTTGATGGAGGCGATGACTTTGGCTGAACGTTCGATGGTATTGATTCGCGGATAAATGAGGCTGATTGAGCCACTGAGCACCGTGTCTTCAACCGCATCCAGTTCATAGTATACGGGCTGTCCGGCCTCAACCATCACAATATCCGTTTCATCCACCTGCAGTTCGGTTTCAAATTGGTTGGCAGCCCCGATCTCCATGATGGGACGGCTACCGGCGATGAGCTCGCCCTTTTCAGGCATGATATCGTATACTTTGCCTTCAATAGCAGACAAAATGGTATAGTCTCTGGTCCGGCTTTGCTGTGCAAGCAGGTTATTCCGTGCATTATCAAGCTCAACATCCAGTCGGTCGCGAGTTTCCCTGAGTTTACTCACCGCCATCTGGTAGCTGTTTTGGGAAGTTTGGTATCGAAGTTCTGCCAGATCAAGATTTTGTGTTGAGCCGATATTATCATCACTCAGCCTTCGATAGCGCGCAAGTTCTGTTGAATCCTGTTTGAAGACTGCCCGTGAGCTTTGCACCTGTTTCTCGAGCTGAATGAGGAGATCAGAGTTTGGTGCAGCATTTTTCCGGGTAAGCTCAAGCTGATTCCGCGCTATCTGAAGATTCGCTTCATTTGGCTGATTCTGAAGCTTAACGAGCGGCGTACCGATCTCTACATTCTGCCCCACAGATACCAGGATGTCATCAATGATGCCCGAAACCTTGCTGGTCACCTGGTAGTGCCCCACGGGCATTACATTACCCGAAGCATAGACACCCTGCACCAGGTTTTTCCGCTCAACCCGAACCTGCTCCCGATCCGAGCATCCCGCAGTTGATATGATGAGTAGTAGAAGAAATGTCACAACGTTGAACTGTCTCATATCATCAAATTAATTTCTCTTCTTAAATACTAAAATACGGCTCTTAAAGAACAAATATAGATTATTGTAAATAGTAGATGGTAGATGCCAGCCGAAACTTTGTGCTCATTGTTACAAGGAATTCGGTTCTTAGCTGCAGGTATGAAATTGAGGATCATTCTGCACCGGAGGAGCAACCTGTTTGATAGCCCGGGGTTTCAACCCTTGGTGAAAGAATGTAATATCGTACACCCTAAGCCGACGAATCAGAATAACGAATAAAGATTTAGTAGAAGGGGTTTTGAATGACGTCGTTGAGATTTATTGTGACTTGATATCCATTTGATTCATCATTTCAAATAAACACCCATCAGGTATTTCGCCGGAAGCTTTCGAGCGGAGATTTTAAAGTCTCGCTATATTTTTTGAGATATACAAATAATGTAATACCAAAAATGACTTGTTTAACCGACATGAGGGCTATAAAAGCCGAACCATTTTTATATTGGGCATGGCAAAAAAATTCAGCCGGATAATTCAATTTGATAAACTACCGAACTGGGAGACCTTTATTTATAGGCTATAGCTGCACTTGATGGACCTGCGAGTGGAAGGAGTTCTACAGAACTGAAACCAGCTTTTGATGTCCAGCTGTAAAAATCAGACAGTGTGAAATCGAATCCATTCTGGGTTTCAATGAGCATATTTAGGCTCATTGTCATGCCAAAGATATTGCTGTTTCTCTCATCATCAATGATATTTTCAATAACAACATAGGCTCCGTTCTCTGGTAATGCATCATAAGCCTTTTTAATCAGCACTTGCTTTTTATCCATGCCCCAGTCGTGCAATATATTCCCCATTACAATGATGTCTGCATTGGGAAAGTCATCTACGAAGAAATCGCCACTTATTGCTCTTACCCGGTCACCCACCTTAAACTTCTGAATGTTTTCATTGGCTATCGGTTGAACAGGAGGTAGATCTAAACTTGTGCAAGACATGTGTGGCTGATGCATCGCCACCTGAATACTCAAGGTTGCACCGGATCCACCAACATCACAAAGTGATCTATATTTAGTAAAATCAAAGTTGTTTGCGAAGGCCACAAAGTTACCCATCTGCACTCCGGTCATCGCATGAATAAACTCTTTAAGCTTTTCCTGATCACTGTATATAGCTTCAAAAATATCATCCCCATACTTGGATTCATTTTGTGCAGCCCCGGTTTTCAATGCCAAATCCAGGTCAGCCCAAAACCTGAATAATCGATTATTGGCCATCTTCAACATACCACCGATGTAACCATTCTTATTTTCATCTAAAAAAACATCTGATTCAAGTGAATTGCTGTAAACAGAATCCAATCCAAGACCTTCACGCCTCAAAAAACCGAGTGAATGAAGGGTGTCTAAAAAATCCATTGCATGCCGATCCGTACACGTCCACCCCATATGATTCTTGATCTGATTAATGTTTTGGGGGTTTTTGCTTAAGCGGGTAAACAGGCCCGCATTGACAGCCGTAAGTAAGACTTTTGAAGTAAAAAAGCCCATACCGATTTTCATAATATTGGAGGGATCGGGGTGAAAGGCAGCTTTATCCATGACTATATTATTAAGGAGTTACGGTTAAGCATGTCATTTAATGCGATGGGAAAATGACTGTTTATCCCACAAATTTTCTGGCGCAATCGAGAAGCAAAGCCAGGCGAATTAATTCCACAATCTTAGCTGAAAAAAAGGAAAGCACATTGTGTTCATTATCATTATAGCGAAATAAAGCTGAATAAAAAAAATGCCATAAATTTTACCTCAGGGGATAATAGATATTTTCAGCCCTATTCACTCAGGAATCAACTACCTGAGTCTCTACAATTACCTATTGGGTTTGGGTATTGATGTGGTAAAAGAAAGGGAGCTTAAAAAAGCTCTTGCAACGGCCCCTCCTATGGAGGATCTTTACAGAAACACTGTCCAGTATTTAGGGGATTAAGCCAGTTCACTGGTTGCTCTATTTAGGATTTTAGAAGGAGCAAATAGTAAATAAACGTCACTAGAAAATTACGCTCGATGGGAATTTTTACTAACGATTTACTAATCAAAAAATATTTAGAGAGATGATGCTTGTTTTAAGACTTACATAAATGTCATCGTATCACTCTCATAGGTAAGCAAAATTTTAGTGGAGTAAAGAGGGGATTTGTTTCACAATTGTTTTAAAGTAGAAATTAAAAAGCCGTAAAGTATTGTTAAATAATACTTTACGGCTTGGTTAAAGTACCTCGGGCCGGGCTCGAACCGGCACTGGCATTTAAATACCAATTGGATTTTAAGTCCAACGCGTCTACCAATTCCGCCACCGAGGCAATTTTCATTTGTGCGTTTCTTGGCAAGGCTTCAAATATAAGGTGAAGCAGGTGTCTTCTACAACAAGGAATTTCGGCTATCTTTGAAACTTTTTGTGATCAACTTCATAATCTGCACATCAATTAGACCTCTTGAGATATTTTTGATTGATTTTACTATGTTTTGGCTGAATCAAGAGCATAAACAAATCTAATCATCACTGAATCACTCATACGAATATCATGACACAATCTGCACAACCTTTACAATCTGATTGGTCTCCATCTGTTCGTCTCCTTTTTAAATTTCTCTTGCTATACCTTGTGCTATATGTGTTTCCGATGCAGTTGCTTTTCCAGGACCTGATTATCTGGTTCGGACAGACGGTTTTGGGTGTCGAGAGATCGGTTCCCACGAACATGACAGGCAGCGGGGATATGACTATCAATTGGCTCACGTTTGCATTCAACGTGGTTGTTGCATCACTGGGCACCGCTATCTGGACGGCTATTGATCGCAATAAATTTACCTATCCCAAAACGGCCGATGGTTTTTACATTTTAGCCCGCTATTACCTGGCAGCAACGCTTCTTTCCTACGGTCTCGTGAAAATTTTTCCGCTGCAGTTCCCTCAGCCAAGCTTGGTCCTACTCACACAGGAATATGGTGATAGTTCGCCCATGGGGCTTGCGTGGACATTTCTGGGCTTTTCTACGGGGTACCAGATTTTCGGTGGTATATCTGAGCTACTTGCGGCAATGCTTCTCTTCTTTCGGCGAACCACACTTCTTGGGGCGCTGGTGGCCGTAGGGGTGATGACCAATGTTTTCATGATCAATATGTTCTTTGATGTGCCTGTCAAACTATTTTCAGCACATCTCTTGTTCATCGCTGCCGGCATTGCCGCGCTGAATGCAAAACCGATGTGGGATTTTTTCTTGATGGGGAAGAGAACCAGGAAAAACAGCTATCCGCTGCCCATAAAGGATCGTGAATGGCGGATTATCGCTTACACGGCCCAGTTCATAGTTATTGCGGGTTTGATCGGGAGTTCTATATATGCTAACGGCGGGCGCTATTTCTCGCAGCCTGATGCACCCGAGATTGCGGGCGTGTACAAGGTACTCGATTTTGAACTCGCGGGTGAGTCGATTGCCCCTCTGACAACCAATAAAAAACGCTGGGACCGGGTCGTGATTGATAACAAAAGGCCGGGCCTCATGGCGATCGACTACATGACCGGTCATCGTGTTCGGTTCAGGGCTGAGCTGTCTGCAGATGTGGATTCCATCACTGCCAAGGTACCGATTAACCCGTCCCTGACGTCACCGGCTGGCACCCAGCTGAATGCTGGATGGACCCAGCCATACGAAAACGAACTTGAGCTTCGTGGCACACTCGGGAATGACTCTCTATCTGTTACTCTGAAAAAACGAAGCATAGACGATATACTGCTGATCAGCAGGGGCTTCAACTGGGTAAATGAAAGACCGTTTAACCGATAAGGCAGGTTTTGAGGCAACGTCCTGCCCAACACTTACTTTTTATTAAGGCAGTAGATTAAGTAGCAGAAAGAGAACTGACTATCACTCGTTTTCCAGATTATATTACACAAGACTTTTCTACATTCATATATGACGTTATCGTTGTACTTTGTCTGTAAAACCACGAGTCGATAGCCAGGCATCAAATCCAAACACAGTCATCCCATCATAATGCAACGGATATTCACTACCATTGCTTTCGCCGCTTTTCTATCCGCTTTCTTAGTGCCTGAAATAGCAATGGCCCAGGAGAAACCCTGGATGTTCGGTCCGTTCGAAAGGGTTGAAAACCAGCAGCCAATCATAGAGCCTGATTCAACCTCGACGTTTGATGATCCAATGTCCGGCAACACGGTCTACTGGGAATCGATGGCAACGTTCAACCCAGCTGCGATTGTAAAAAATGAAACCATTCATGTGCTGTATCGTGCAGAGGAGAAGCTGGGTGATACAGGGATTGGAGGTCATACGTCACGGCTTGGCCTGGCTGTGTCAGGTGATGGCGAGACTTATGTCCGCGTGGATGAACCCATTTTTTATCCGTCTAACGACAGCCAGAAAGAGTATGAGTGGACTGGAGGCGTGGAGGACCCACGCATTGTGGAAACAGAGGAGGGTCTCTATGTGCTCACCTATACCCAGTGGAACCGCGAGTACCCGAGGCTGGCCGTAGCAACGTCAAAGGATTTAAGAACGTGGGAAAAACACGGGCCCATTTTTGAAAACTGGAAAGATGGAAAATACCACAACATGGAGACGAAGGCTGGTGCCATCGTTACGGAATTGAAAGATGGCAAGTTGATTGCCGCCAAAATCAACGGCCGCTTCTGGATGTACTACGGAGTACCGCACGTGTGGCTGGCGAGCTCGGAAGATCTCCTGAACTGGGAGCCGCTCGAAAACTACCAGGGTGAGAGGGCACCTGTACTGAACCCCAGGCCAGGCTATTTCGACTCTTGGTTGGTAGAGGCAGGTCCGCCGCCGGTCCTTACCGAGAATGGCATCGTTGTGATGTACAACGCCGGGAACTCACAGAATATTGGTGTGTCCGATCTGGGTAACCGAGTGTATACAGGCGGTCAGGCTCTGTTTGACTCCGCTGAGCCGTGGAAACTGCTGGACCGGTCTGACGAGCCGTTCATCAAACCGGAGAAAGCGTTTGAAAAATCGGGCCAGTATGAAGATGGGACCACCTTTATCGAAGGGCTGGTTTGGTTTGAGGGTAAATGGCTTCTCTACTATGGCACCGCAGACAGCAGGGTGGGGGTTGTGAGCTGGAGACCATAGAGAGACGGTATCTGTTCACTATGATTCGTAAATGAAACTCATTGCATTCGTCTTCGTAGGTTGCTGTTATGTGCACATTCTATTCATGATAACTAACCGAACAACTGCGACATGATGTTACGCACTCTGCTTCTGTCCATTTTCTCTCTACTCATCACATCGATCGGTTATGCTCAACAGGATTTAGTGTCCGGGCATATACAAAACCACACTTCCTATTTTACATTGGACAATGGCGAAATATCCGGGGCGGATTCGTTATTGAAAGAAATTGAAGAGAGTCAGTTTATCGCTCTCGGAGAACTCCATAATCGTCAGAAGCTGAGTTATTTCACGACGGCGTTGCTTGACACCGCTGCATCTTTTGGATTTCAGTATTTTGCAGTAGAAACGGGCCCTTACTCAGCTGAAAAACTTGAGCAGCTGATTGCAGTAGGTCCGGAACAGGTCTCTGAATTTTATGACGAATACTCCTATCCGTTGTTTGGTATCGTACCGATACCATTTTTTACCGGACAGGCTGACCTGGAGATGCTACAGATGGCCAATAGGGAAGGATATGATTTGTGGGGAATCGACCAGGAATTCGCATTTGCGCCCCAGTTTCTGATCAACGATCTGGCGGACACAGCCGCGGATAATCTCACAGACAAACAAAGAGATTTAAAGAGCGGTCTGAGCTGGGATCTGTATTGGATGCAGTTAAGGGCACAGATTTTCAGCTCCTATGATCTCGCCTGTACCCTGCGGGATTCAGAGGATTTTCAGGCTTACCTTGATTCATTTGATGCACATGATCAGGAGGTTGCACTCATCAAGGACGCAATGATGAAAAGTCTGGAGATTTACTGCCTCTATGAGTCCGGCAACTACAGGGAGAATAATCAGACCCGTATAGCCTACTTCAAAAACAATTTTGATAAGGGGATGAACAGGGCGATGGTTCAGGATTCCATTCCCAAGGTGATTCTCAAAATGGGGAGCTATCATTCAGGCCGTGAGCGGAGCCCGCTGAACTATTATGATATTGGGAATCACTTGCAGCGATGGTCAGACAGCCTTCTCACTAAATCACTTCATATTCGATTTCTGAATCGGTATATCGATGGGGAAGATATGAAGGAGAGTGACAACTACAGCGCATCCAGAAATTTTATAAAGGTTGGAAAGATTGATCGATGGGCAATAATTGATGTTCGTCCCCTCAGGAGGCTGTTGAATGATGGCACACTAACTGCCAATGAGTTCGAAACCCGTGAGATCAATAATTATGATCTTATTTTGATTATGCCTGATGACAAGAGAGTGGAGCGACATTTTTGAGGTTTACTACCTTACATCAATGGTACATTACATTTTATGGCCCATGTTTTATAAATTTGGGTAAAAAGGAGTAATTGATTTCTGGATGTCTTAATAATTGTGGTTTCTCCTCAGTATCATCATTTCCAGGTGCAAGACATCCAGAGTACTGAGAAGTAGAGCCTGACTTTTGTTTTATCTTATCAAAAACTCCAACTGCGACCTGACATCTGCATTTGTTTGAGTGATTGGAGCAAAAACCGTACACTTCTAAATAGTTTTATAAGCTTCATAGAATGCGTCACAGTCTTTAAAGAGATATTTTAAATGCGACAGAGAGCTTTTAAATATAATGTTATTTTGAATTCAAATTTGATCTGAACGTTAGTGCAGAGGGTACACTTTGGGTAAAAACGAACCTGCCAATACTCTTCACCGAACACTGCGATTATCCCAGGCAATGGCCATTGGAATCGGAACCATGGTGGGAGCAGGTATATTTGTTTTCCCGGGCATCGCCATTAGTTATGCTGGCCCCGCAGCCATGTTCTCATTTACTATAGCAGGTGTCATCGCTCTGCTGGTAGCTTTTTCAGCCGCGGAACTTTCAACGGCGATGCCCGAAAATGGCGGAGCTTACTACTACGTATCCAGGGCAATGGGGCCGGGATTTGGAATGTTTGTTGGCATAGGTCAATGGTTCGGGCTTGTATTTGCCAGTGCATTTTATCTGGTGGGATTTGGACGTTATGCCTCTGAGTTACTCAATCAATTTGGTTATAGTCCCGAAGACCCCGTGATTCTGATTGCCACCGGAACAGGCCTTTTTCTAACGGCATTGAATATTATCGGGACAAAAAATGTCGGCAAATTTCAAAATCTCATTGTTGTTTCACTAACCGGGATCCTTGGCATACTTTTTTTATATGGACTGGCAGCAAGCACTGCTTTTTTTGGTGACGGACGAGCGCTTTCAGCTCCACTTTTCTCGGAAGGAGCTAAGCCCGTGCTTACCACTGTAGCTCTTATATTTACCTCTTATCTGGGATTTGTTCAGATCGCAACAGTTGCCGGTGAAATAAAAGATCCGTACAAAAATCTTCCCCGGGCGCTTATTGGCAGTGTTGTAGTCGTGGGAATTCTGTATGTGATCGCGATCTATATTGTCTCCGTATATATCCCGGAAGAGGAGCTGTTTAATCTTGGAGAAGATGCAATCACACGAGTATCGGAAATCATTATTGGCCCTGCAGGAGCTACGGCGGTTATTTTTGCTGCGTTACTGGCCACTCTGTCAAGTGCGAACGCATCCGTTTTGAGTTCGTCACGGGCCGTTTACGCCTTGAACAAGGATGAAATGATTCCCGGAGTTGCATCAAAAGTGAATGAAAAATTTGGCACTCCTCATATTGCTATTTTGATGGCAGGATTGCCTATTTCGGTAATTGCTCTATATGGTGGGCTGGAGATTCTTGCAGAAGTAGCGTCTCTGCTTCACCTGGTATTTTACGGGTTGATCTGTATATCACTCCTGATTCTCAGGCGGAAAAAGCCGGTTTGGTATGTGCCCACATATCGTGCTCCCGGGGGATACATCATTCCGGGATTGGGTGCCCTTGCGAGTTTCGGAATAATTTTATTCATGCGATCTGCTTCTCTTCTGATCGGATTGTCGATTCTAACAGTATCTGGTATTTGGTATTTCTTCTATGCGAGAAACAAATCACTCCCACAGCCAGAGCCACCGCATATTCTGCCAAAGCTTCGTACACCAAAAATTTTGCTACCTGTGGAATTTCCCAATCCCGAACTGCCACCGATTGATCTTTTCAAAGCATTCCGAAATTTGAAACTCTTTGTTTTAGGATACAGGATCAGCCCCGAACAGACACACCCTGAGCAATCAGAGGAGGAGCTGGATGATGAGACCCGTGAAAAATTCGAAAATTACCTTAATGATCTTTCTTTTTCTTCAATCGATACGGAGAGTAAGCTCACTTTCACGGCTGATTACACAGACCTGCTCCAGAATTTTCTTGAGGACGAACAGGTGCATGCACTCCTGGTTCCCAAACCGATGGATAAACTAAATCGGATTCTGGTGCCGATTTATAAGAAAGACCAGATTAACAGGCGCCTTGCTACGATAGTAAGAGAATTAACCAGCTACAGCCATGCTCCGGTGTCACTCTTTTTTGTTGTACAAAAAGAGTCGGGCGCTTCCATTGATGAGTTAAAGACCAGCGGTCTGAAAACGTTTCTCAGTGTGGGCATTGACAAATCAGATATTAAATTTAATAGTGTGGAAGTGGAAAATGTAGAGAACGCAATCCTGAAGATTTCTGAAACTGACGACCTTGTTGTACTATCTGAATCTGAGGATGATCAGAGGGAGACGTGGTTCAAGTCGATACACGAAACGATTCGGGATGAAATTCAATCTTCTCTGTTGCTGATATTTCAGGAAACGAGCAGGCCGGCAGACCAAACAGAGCAAGAGGCGGCTGAAGAAGTGGTGTCGGAAAAGTGACATTGAATTGAGTATTCTCAAAGTGAAACACCAGTAGATAAGATACGTGATTCATGAACGGTAAGGATTTAAAAATCTTTTTTAATATCTGATTGTGCTATGACATTTAATAAAAACTGACAGGAGACGATATTATGGACTTACAGCTCAACGATAAACATGCAATTGTAACGGGTGGCAGCAAGGGAATCGGGAAAGGTATTGCCATGTCGTTGGCAAATGAAGGTTGCAACGTTAGTATTTGTGCCAGAACCCAAGACGAACTTGAAGCCACAGCTGATGAGCTCAGAGATACCGGGTCGGATATTTTGGCTGTTCAGGCTGATCTGACCAAAGAGGAGGATATCGAACGAGTTGTCAATAAAGCATCCGATACTTTTGGTTCAATCGATATTCTGGTTAATAATGCAGGCACGATCGGTCAGTCGGGTACTTTTGAAGGGACACCTTTAGACGAATGGCGCAGCCTCTTTGAGCTGAACCTTTTTGCAGTGGTTTCCATCACTCAAAAAGTGATACCGCATATGAAAGAGAATGGGTGGGGACGAATCATTAATATTTCATCAGAAAACGGTGCACAGCCTTATCCTGATATGATTCACTACAGCGCATCCAAAGGTGCTTTGGACAACTTATCAAAAGCGCTATCGAAACAGTATGCCAGTGATAATATTCTGGTAAACACGGTAAGCCCTGCCTTTATTATGACTCCGCTTGTATCAGACATGATGGATCAGGCAGCTGACGAACAGGGTATTTCGAAAGTAAAAATGATCGAAGAGTTTTTACAGAAGAACCGTCCGCATATTGAGCTTGAACGCCCTGGCACTATAGAAGAGGTTAGCTCAATTGTTACATTTCTTGCTTCTGATAAAGCATCATTCATCAACGGGTCCAATTACCGGGTTGATGGCGGATCGGTCGCCTCAGTTTAACAATTACAATTCTAAAATCAGATCAGGACTCGTCGTCGTCCTTATCTGCATGTCCCGGTCTTGAACGTGATGGCGGATCACTCGCTGGAAATGTCTGTCTGAGTTCTTTGTCCATCTGAGATTTTTTTTTCTGGTTCTTCTCGTCTTCTTTATCGGACTTGTCTTTTTTTTCGTCACTCATGGCGAATTGAATTTTAAAACTAAGATTATAAGTGATTGTTTCTGACTCATCCCAATGCAAGATCTTTGCGGATGTTTTTGCTTCAAGTCATCTGCTTGGTAAACCCCATCATTAGTGATGTCAGAGTGTTGTTTCATCAGGTGTGTGTTCCTGTTTGGGTGACTGATTAAAAATCTCTTCCCATTCATCGGGCAGATCTGCTAAAATTCTTGTAAGATCTCCCGGGCTTTCCTGCACTGTAAGTGCAACAACTTTTCGCATCAGGGCATCAGCCTGATTAGTATCAAGATCTAAAGAGCTTTTGAGCTGCTCGATACATCTTTCAGGCATGAGTGCTGACCGGCTTTGATGCTTTCCTCTCAGCGTGTTATAATCCAGCCAATCGGGCAGTTGTGCTGCAAAATCATAGGCTGCATCATCAGTAAGAGACGTTGTAATAGTGCCTAACACCGTTTTAATCCCCTTTCGGGCCTCTTCTTCTGTATCTATAAATTCGAATGTGTGAATAACCGGAACGAAATAATCATTAATCTGCATAAAACTCCGCTTTTATATTAACTTATTTCCTCTCATATATGTAACATAAATGTCACAGCAAAAATTTCGGAAAAGCATCATTTAGCTACGCGTTTTGGATCATTAATCTTACATAAAAATTATGTCTGTCAAGAAGAGCGGTTTAAGATTCTTGCTCATTGATCAAAATACATGTCAGGAATTTCCCTTCAAACTTCCATTTCAGGAACCGATATATTTAAAGAAGTGGGTGAAATAGCTTAGTTGTCCATGCCATCCAGCCTTAAAGTTTCTTTTCTAATAAAGGAAGGGGTCATATGGAATATATTTTTGTCGTCATACTTTTTATACACGGTTCTATTCACCTGATGGGTTCCGTGAAAGCATTTTCAGATCACAGTCTTCCCGACTTGAATCTGACGGTATCCAAACCTGCAGGAATTCTTTGGTTTATAGCCTTTCTTATTTATTTAGCCACCGCTCTTATGTACCTGTTCAATCTGCCCTTTTGGTGGATAGCCGGTTTTATAGCTGTGGTACTTTCGCAAGGACTGATACTTTCGACATGGCGTGATTCGAAGTACGGTACAATACCAAATCTGATTGTTTTGGCTGTATCAATTATTGCGGTTGCAGGATGGCAGTTTGAAAGGTCGGTTGATGCAAATATCCATCAAATTATGTCACAGTCTGAAACTGTTCAGGCCGGGCCTGTATCAGGTCAAACGATTAACGGACTTCCGGTTCCTGTCAGACGCTGGCTAGAAAGCAGCGGAGCCGCGGATCATGAGCGAATTTCTTTTGTGAAGCTGAAGCAAACCGGGGAAATAAAAACGGATCCCGGGCAGGAAGAGTGGTCGAGTACGGAAGCCGAGCAAGTTTTCAATGCGGATGAGCCATCGTTTGTCTGGTCTGTAAAAATGCAAATGATGCCAGGAGTAACTCTGTCGGGCAAGGATCTGTTCATGAATGGAGAAGGACAGATGCTGATCAAGCTCTATTCGATGATCACTATGGTTGACGAGACAGGTGATAAGATTGACCGTGGGGCACTGCAGCGGTTTCTGAGTGAAATAGTTTGGTTTCCCATGGCAGCTGTCAACGACTATATATCGTGGTCTGCAATTGATTCAACTACAGCTGAGGCAACTATGTCGTGGCAAGGAATCTCGGAAACAGTTCGGTTTCACTTCACAAATGAAGGTGATGTGACGCGTATAACAGCAGATCGATATATGGGCGGCGGGATGGAAGCTATGCGACGGCCATGGACCGTAAGGGTACTTAATACTGGAGAGTTTGGCGGCGTAAGAGTCCCCACAGAGGCAGACGTCAGCTGGGAACTTGAGACCGGACTTTTTACATGGTATCGGTTTAAAATCACGGATCTACAGTATATGGCAGATAAAGAATAGCAAAAAGAGTACGTAGAATGGCGATTTTAGCAGTTATCTGATTAAAGATTCCCCCTTCTCTACCGTATAGGGCTAGACCTATAGATAGAGAATGGGGACAAATCTGCCATCCGAAGTTTCATAGGCAGGAATGGGATGAGACATCTACTCAAACATAATGACGTCAGCCCGGACAGATACCTTAACTTGTGTATATAGTACGAGATTCAGGATATCGGCGTCAAACCGAACATTGGTTAGCGCGACTTTTTCACCCTGAACAGTTCCATACTCTTCTTCATATGACGTCCACAAGTCGTCGATCGCTTCAGCATATAACATGCCGGATCCACTCACCCGCGCAATAGCCAAAGAGTTGGCAACCGGTCCGCTCGAATAGCTTAGTCCAAGTATGTATCCTGCGGAGGACTCACCAGACAAATTCGTAGCCTGAATAACATAGTTTCCCTCTTCAAGATTAACGACGGTTTGATTAACCGCCAAAAAAGCTCCGCTGTTTGAACAGCCCGTTAAAACTAACAGTGAAATGAATAGAAATGATAACGATAATGATTTCATAAGGCCCTCTTAAAATGAGTTAATAATGAATACATCTGTACCTGTAAAAGGTACTAATTTAGCTGCTAAAAGATGTATCAGAATATTCAATTTTTTTGAGAAAATAATCAGCTCAATTCCTACTTCGGTCTGACAATAAGACCTCGTTTTTCCAGTGAACGAAAATTCAGAAAAGAAAAAGAATGGGAATTAGGATATTGGGCTATAGAACATTAGGTGAGTTCCCCTCCAATATCATATCCAAGAGTGCCAGCAACGGTACCAGGCAGGTGATCAGACATGTTATCCGAAGTTGCACGCAAAGGATAGGGATAGGCAAAAAACAAACGCAAAAGAACATCCGCTTGTTAAACACCTAATTGGTCTTCAATTTTTGTACAGCTTTCATACATATAATAAATGCAAAAGACCGCTAAATGAATTTCAATTTATGCGTCAGCAGTTAATATCTAAACGACTTGACCTTCTATCATCCGTATTGATCGTACTGGTGATTTTTTTCCTGGCGGGAGGGTGCGCATCACAGAAAAAATCAATTGATCCGCCGTTAACATTGCCGGAATCGTTTTCTGACACAGGCAGCCAAATTACTTCTGACAAATGGTGGACCTCCTTTGGTGATGAGCGGTTAAATTCTATTATTGACAGCGCTATGCAGGATAATTTTGATCTCCTGACCGCATGGGAAAGGCTTCGCGAATCCCGTGCAGTAGTGGATCGTGAGTCATCATTTCTTTTTCCCGATCTTGAAGCAACAGCTGGTGCCGAAGCGAGGCGAACAGGAACAGATAATTCATCACAAGACTCAGAGATCCTGCAGCTAGGCCTTTCCTCTACTTACGAGCTGGATTTGTGGGGGCGACTTCGATCAGCTGTTGAGGCTGAGGAGTTTCGTGCCGATGCTACATTTGCAGATTTTCAAACAGTTGCGCTAACACTATCGGCTGAAATTACACGCACATGGTACCGTTTAGCCAATGCCCGTCACCAGGCTGACTTGATTGAAGCACAAATCGAAACAAATGAAACTGTTTTGCAGCTGCTTAAAAACCGGCTTCAGACCCAGCAGGTTCAGGGTGTGGATATTCTTAGACAAGAGCAGCTTATCGAAGCCACGCGGGAACAAAGAATAAATGCTGAAACACGCGTTGAAACACTTCAAAATCAGCTGGCTGTTCTTCAGGGCCGTTCACCCCAGGATAGCATAGATGTGATGCCGTCAATGCTTCCTGAGCCTGCAGAATTGCCGGATACAGGTATTCCGTTGGACCTGGTAGAGCGCCGTCCGGATGTACGATTTGCTTTTTATTCGCTAATGGCGGCCGATCGTGATCTGGCATCTGCTATAAGCAATCAATATCCAAGGATTACATTTTCCGCATCTGCAGGTACATCAGCGGCCAGTGCAGGGGATCTTTTTCAGACCTGGGCACTATCGTTTGCGGGGAATTTGATGGCACCTATTTTCTATGGCGGTGAACTGCGGGCCGAAGTTGATCGGAATGAAGCAGTTAAAAATCAGCGTTTATATGAGTACGGACAAACAGTTCTTACCGCTTTTCAGGACGTTGAAGATGCCCTCGTCCGGGAAGAAAAGCAGAAAGAAGCTATCATAAGTATAGAACGACAGATTGATTTTGCTAACCAGGCGTATCGGCAATTGCGCCTGCGATACCTGAACGGTGATGCCAACTACCTCGACGTAATTACATCACTGGATGATATTCAGCAACTCAGACGTGACTTGTTAACGGCCCGTTTGTTGTTGGTCGAGTATAGGATCTCACTTTACAGGGCACTTGCCGGTTCATTTGAAACAGATATGGAAACTGCCGGATGATAAGCTTTCAGTCATTTCTCTTTTAACAGACAAGAATAGATTCAATGAATCAGAAAAAAACAATATTACTTTCTCTTACAATACTGTTGGTTGGCGCAACGCTGACTATCCTGATTTTTAATACAGAGCCAACGGCATCCCAGTCAGGCGCTTCCGTTGAAACAGCTATGCTTATTGACGTAGTGGAAGTTGAGAGAGGTGATTACACCCCCACAATCCGGGCAACAGGTACTGTTGAGCCATCACAAGACATTATGCTGAGTCCCCGGGTTGAGGGCGAAATCATGGAACTGTCGGAGAATTTCACCCCTGGCGGATATGTAGAAAAAGGAGAAGTGTTGTTACAAATTGATCCATCAGACTACAGAAACGCACTCCTCCAGCGCCGAAGTGAACTGCGGAGTGCAGAAGCAAATCTTGCAATTGAGATGGGCCAGCAAAATGTAGCAGAGCAGGATTATGCGTTACTCGATGACTCGCTCTCAAATGAAAGCAAGGCGCTTGTTTTGAGGGAACCGCAGCTCAACACAGCAAGGGCAATGGTTGAATCGGCCGAAGCGGCTGTTCAGCAGGCTCAGTTAAATCTGGAGCGTACAACCATTCGCGCACCTTTCGATGCCTACATACTCAGCCGTTCAGCTAATGTTGGCTCACAAGTATCTCCAGGCGATCAGCTTGGGCGATTGGTTGGACTCGATACTTACTGGATTTCAGCAATGGTTCCTCTTTCCAGCCTGAGATGGATTTCAGTACCGGAAAATGGAAGTTGGGGATCAGAAGTACGCATCAGAAACCGCACATCCTGGGATCCGGATGAACACAGAACAGGGCGTATTTTCAGGCTGGTTGGAGCACTTGAAGATCAGACACGTATGGCAAGCCTGCTTATATCCGTAGAGGACCCGCTCAGCTACAGAGACGAAAATTCGGATAAGCCCCGATTGATGATTGGCTCGTTTGTGGAGTCGAACATACAGGCTAACGAGCTTGAGGATGTTATTCTGCTGAGTCGTGATTATGTAAGACAAAATGATACTGCATGGGTGATGGAGGACAGCCGCTTACAAATACGGAACCTGGAGGTACTCTTCCGTGATGCTGATAATGCCTATATCACCTCCGGATTGGAGGATGGTGATAAAGTGGTAACGACTAACCTCAGTACGGTTGTGGAAGGCTCCAGGCTTCGGACTGAAGAAAGCATGGGCATGACGGCATCTCCGGATTCAACTTCTGAATCTACGGCACAAAGCACTGACTAAGAATATTTGATACTGACAAGACTGACGAACCCATGAATCAATCCCCATCAAACAACAAAGAGACTACGACGGGCGGCGGCCTGATCTCCTTTATGGCGAATAATCCAATTGCAGCCAATCTGCTTATGATTATTCTGATTGGCGGGGGGATCTGGACGATGTTCAATATACAGAAAGAAGTCTTTCCGGAGTATGAGCTTGATATTGTGAACGTGAGTGTGGCCTATCCCGGGGCAGCTCCTTCAGAGGTAGAACAGGGCATTTTGCGTCCGGTAGAAGAAGCTATTCGGGGTGTTCAGGGAATTGCGGAGGTAACATCGACAGCTGAAGAGGGATCTGGATCAGTTTCGATTGAGCTTGTGGTTGGAACTGACCGAATGAAAACATACCAGGATATAGACCAGGCCGTAAACCGTATCCGAACGTTTCCGGATAATATTGAAGAGCCGGAGGTGACGCTGGAATCCAATCAGCAGGAAGTGATGACCGTCGGGATTTATGGTGATGCCGATATCTGGACGCTTCGGGTCATTGCGGAAAATGTTCGTGATCAAATGCTGAGTAATGGCGCTATCACACAGGTGGAAATCGGGAATGTGCCCGATTATGTCACACATGTGGAAATACCGCGTGACCGCCTGTTGGAATATGATTTGACGCTAGGTGAGGTGGCAGATCTGATTCGACGATCGAGCGAAGATGTAGCCGCCGGCGCTATTCAAACAAACACCGGTGAGATTCTCCTGAGAATGCAGGAGCGCAAGCAGTGGGCGAGGGAATTTGGGACGATTGAACTGATCTCATCTGAAAACGGCGGGTCTGTCAGGCTTGCTGATATTGCCGACATAAGAGACGGATTCGAGGAAACCGGATTTCATGGTGAGTTCAACCGGCAGCCAACGGTTGATCTCGACATTTTCAGAATTGGTGACCAGTCGCCGCTCGTGGTGGCTGAGGCTGTACAGCAGGTACTTGATGAAGCAGAGTCATCATTCCCGCCTGGTGTTCAGTACCGAATAGATAGTAATGCGGCCGAAGATTTTGGCGAGCGTTTAGGGCTTTTGATGGAAAACGGCCTTCTGGCAATTATCATCGTGATGCTCATACTAGCTCTATTCCTCGAGTATCGCCTGGCGTTTTGGGTGATGATGGGGATGACTATCTCTTTTGTTGGAGCGATTGTTTTCCTTCCGTTTATTGGGATCAGCATTAATATGATTTCGATGTTCGGGTTCCTGGTGGTGCTGGGCATTGTGGTTGATGACGCTATTGTAGTGGGTGAGAATATTTATGAATATCGCGAGCAGGGGATGAATTTTAAGGATGCCGCCATCAAAGGAGCTAAAGAGATGAGCCGGCCTGTGACCTTTGCTATCCTGACCAATATTATTGCGTTTGTACCACTTCTGTTTATGCCCGGTGTGACCGGAAAATACTGGTGGCCGCTGCCTGCGGTAGTCATTGTAGTTCTAGCAGTATCGCTATTTGAAGCATTGTTGATTTTGCCGGCGCATTTATCCCATGGCCCAAAAGAAGAACGGTTTAAAATTGGGAAGAAAATCAGGCGATGGCAGCAGTTCTTTTCTAAGAAATTCACGCACTTCATCAACACCAAATACAGCAAGTTTCTCGACCTGTGTCTCCGCAACCGGTATGTGACACTAAGCTCTGCTGTTGCCCTTTTAATTGTTGTAGGCGGGTATGGATACAGTGACCACATGGGCATGGTGATGATGCCTCAAATGGCTGCTGATGAGATTGAAGCCGGGGTGAGTCTGCCGGTCGGTACCACTCCGAGGCAAGCGGCAGAAGTAGCATACGATATCACCAATTCTACTCATAAAATGTTTGAGGAGAATAATTTATATGAAGTGGCGGAGGGCATCAAAACAAATGTACGGGGACAGAGTTTTATTGATGTGGAAATCGTGATGAAGCCGCCATCTGAGCGAGACATGTCTGCGCAGGAACTCATGGAATTGTGGCGTGATCAGATCGGGGATATTCCCGGAGTGGATCAGATTACATTTGAAGCAGAACGCGGGCCGGGAGGCTGGCGACAGGACATTGTTGTAGATCTGAGTCACTCAAACATTGACGTACTTGAAAATGCAACGACAGCCCTTGTGAACCGGATGGAGGCATTTGATGCCACACGGAACGTGAACGATAACTACGATCGCGGCAAATCTCAGTTTGACTTCAAACTTCTGGAAGAGGGCAGAAAGCTCGGCCTTACATCTAATGAAGTTGGTGAGCAGCTGAGAAATGCTTTTTTTGGCTCACTGGCCATGCGTCAGCTTCGCGGAATCAATGAGATTGAAGTGTATGTACGCCTGCCGGAAGAGGAGCGTCAGGACATATATCACCTCGAAGATTACATCATTCAAACCGCGGACGGCGCCGACGTTCCGTTGATGGATGTGGTTCAGGTTGAAGAGGGACAGGCGTTTACGTCGATCAATCGCAGGGATGGACGGCGCGTGGTAAGCATTGGAATGGACGCACAGCCAGCCAATGCGGTTGGCCGGGTGCTTGAGTCAATGCAAACTGACGTGCTGCCTCAGCTTCGAAACGACTTTCCCGGTATCACATGGACGTTTGAGGGAAGTCAGGCGGATATGCGGGAATCGACCAGCACACTTTGGGGTGGATTTGTTATAGCCATGTTCGTGATATATGCACTGCTGGCAGTTGCGTTTGGCAGCTATGTACAGCCGCTTATCGTAATGGGTGCGATTCCCTTTGGGGTGGTTGGAGCTGTAATCGGGCATATACTGCTGGGGTATGATTTATCTCTGGTCAGCCTGATGGGGGTGATTGCGCTTTCCGGTGTGGTTTTGAATGATTCGCTGATCATGATTGATCACGCCAACCGAAAACGGTCCATGAAATCTGCACTCGAAGCCATTCACGAAGCTGGATTAAGGCGCTTCAGGCCTATATTACTCACAACTCTAACCACGTTTGGCGGATTAACACCTATCATACTTGAAACATCCCGGCAGGCGTATCAGCTGATACCGATGGCGATTTCTCTCGGGTTTGGGATTGTGTTTGCTACTGCAATTATTCTTGTGATTGTACCTTGCCTATATATGATTCTTGAAGACACCACTTTGAAGCTGAGAAAAGCTGAATAAGAGTTTTGGTCGATAATGACTGACTAAAAGTTTATAGAGAGCACATCAGATCTTTAAGAGAGAGGTGGCTTGCATCAGAAAAGCAGTTTCGAACCTGGCTTGGTTGGGTTTTGTGTGACTGTTGGAAGTCGAAAGCTGTATGCAAGGAAGTTGTTTACGGAAAAAATTTACTTTATTTGACTCATCTTACCGAAAATTTTCGCTTAATATAATAGCTTGCCTTTTATAAACCGGGCAGCCTGAGAGTAAACAGAAACCAATTACAAATGTAAAAACACGGGACTTATGTTTGATAAACTTAAAAATACCCTCAAAAAAGCTATAGAAAATAGCGCCAATCGCATGACCTTCGACCCGTCAAGATTCGACGATCCATTGGCAACTCAAATTCGATGGACGCCGATTAAAGGCGGCGGGAGCAATTTCAGAACTCATAAATATTACTCGCAGGGAGCTAACCAGGCAGGATTCAAAGCAACGCTCGGTGCAATGTCGTTTAGTGGAATTTTTATGCTGGCCGGTCTTGGGGTTTCAATTGGAGTACCTTTTGGTATGGTTCAGGATGGTGAACCATTAGTAGCTTTGCAAACGCTGTTTGTGATTGGTTTTGGACTAATATTTTTTGGTGTCGGGTTCTACATGTTCAGATCCTATTCAAAACCTGTCGTATTTGATAAAATGGTGGGTTATTTCTGGAAAGGATGGAAGAAACCAGAACGATATAAAAATAATCAAAACATCGAAGGGACAATTAAATTAAGTGATATCCACGCGTTGCAGATTGTATCGGAATACATCAGGGGAGATAAAAGTAGCTACTATAGCTACGAGCTGAATATCGTAACACGTGAAGGAAGACGGCATAATGTGATTGATCACGGAGACCGTTCTGATATGCTTGCAGATGCCGCGAAGTTGTCCGATTTTTTAGGAATACCGGTCTGGGATGCATCTTGATGTGATCTGATTCTGATAGCGTAATGGAACGTTTATTTTGAGGAGGTAAGATTACTGGATTATAGAAAAAAACCGGCACCCAAAGTCTGAATTCAGTCATTCAATATCGATGTGCCGGCAGTTTCTTACAGAATTGATAAAATTTGAGTGATTTATAGGCGTTGGTTAGATCAATAGTTTTTCTGCATCAGCTACAAATCTTCTCGAATCCCGCCTAGAAAAGTCTTCCATCACCTGCTTATCGTTTATTTCCAGATCTTCAAATAATTCTTTTCCATTTACATCAGTTATGTAAATTCGTCCGTCTTTATAACTGACGGAGCCAATTTCATAAAATGGAATCAGTATAGCATGATCGAGGATTGTGCGCACACCACTGCTGACCATTGATTTAATCGTTTTAGCCAGTACTGAATCGTCTCCATCACTTTCGTTTGAGTTGATTTCATCTTCAAGATTATTCATGAACTGATCCGAAAACTGAATGGCAATTCCGGTTTCAGCTACAATTAGGTTGACGGTTTCATCGCTGTTGGTAATGAAGCGGATAGCATTGGATTCTGAAAATCTGTCAACAGCATCTGCATCGATATCAGACGGCATTTCAATGTTTTGAGCGTGTAATACAGATGAGATGGATAGGAGGCTCAAAACAGAAAAGAGGGTTGCTGAAACAAGCAGACTTTTTTTTGAAAAGCTGTTCATAGCGAATATTTAGGTTAAGATTTGTTGAAGCAATACGATCTTACTCCATCGTTGTTTCATTTTCCAAGAGATAGAAGAAAAAACAAGTCAAAACAGGAACGGAGGCAGAAACAATTTGCCTTGAAACCATATGAATAAGCTCTATTGAGATTTAAAAAACCATCTACAGATAAACAGAAGTATTATTTATGGAAAAAATGACCCAGGACTACGGTAAGTATACGCCTGAAGATTTAAAAGTCTGGAAGACACTTTTTGAACGTCAGCTTGTAAATCTGCCGGGAAAGGCTCACCCCGAATATTTGAAATGCCTCGACAAGCTTTCAGATGTACTAAACCCAAATAAACTGCCCGACTTCGGTGAGCTAAACAAAAAATTGCTTGCCGAAAACGGGTGGTCTATCACCGTTGTACCCGGTCTAATACCGGTTGACCGGTTTTTCAAACTCCTTTCTGAAAAAACATTCTGTTCGTCAACTTGGGTCCGATCTATGAAACAGCTCGACTACCTTGAAGAACCCGATATGTTTCACGATATCTTCGGACATGTTCCGTTGCTCATGAATTCTCAGTATTCCAGTTTTGTACAAAAATTTGGCGAAATGGGAGTCCGTTATGGGCATGACAAAACTGTTGAGAAACAGCTCCAGCGTCTCTATTGGTTTACAATTGAATTTGGATTGATGGCTCAGAAAGAACGCACACAGATTTACGGGGCTGGTATACTGTCATCAGCAGGAGAATCGAAGCACATTTTTGAGGATGACATTGAGGTGTTGCCTTATGACGTAGAAAAAATTCTCCATAATGATTTTGTGACATCAGAAATACAGACGAGATACTACGAGATCGACTCGTTTGAACAGCTTTTTGAGTCGGTTGGAGAGCTGGAAAAGCAGTTGCGCGAAGAAGTGGCGGTTTGATGTGGACACACCTCTGATCTCAAAAGTATCGATCTGCGATCTGTTTCTAATCTGAGGCTATCCAAAAAGGGCGTGGTATTGCATTTATGCTAACCATTTCGTCATACCGGACCCCGATCCGCTCATCTTTTGAACGCGAAGCGATATCTCCTGACCATATCAACGATTGGAGATCCCGCATCGAGTGCGGGATGACGCCCTTTTTGGACAGCCTCTTCCAGATCTTCCAAAAGTATTTGTTCATTAAGATGATTGCGGAAAGGTCTTGTTAAATCCCCTCTGGAGAGGGGAAAAGGAGATGTAAACAGCGGCAGCTGGTTTTCATCCCGAGGGGTGTGTTTTAGTCCTAATATTCTTTCAGAGGATGACAGATATTGTCACCCACGACATTTATCTTTCCGATGTTGTATGAATTTCGGCGAATTTGAAAAGATAAATATGAACATACTTGCCACAGCAGATCTTCATTTAGGGAGACAGTCATCTAATATATCAAAAGGCCTGCGGGAGAGTTCTGTTGCGTTTACGCTAAACCGTATCGTTGATTATGCGCTTAGTGAAAACATAGATGCCGTGCTTCTGGCGGGTGATATTGTTGATCGGGATAACCGCTACTACGAAGCAGTTGGTCAGCTGCAGCAAGCATTTAGCAGGCTGGGCAAGGCTGGAATTCCGGTCGTGATGATTGCTGGTAATCACGATTACGATGTGCTTCCGGATATTGTCAAAAATCGTGAGTTTGACCATGTTTACCTGCTGGGAGAAAAAGGGAACTGGGAGGCAAAAACGATTAAAACCAAAAACGGTGATTTTCAGGCAGTTGGATGGTCATTTCTAACCCAGCACGTTTTGGATGATCCGCTGCTTCAGCTTAAACCAAAGGAGTTGGATCTGGATCCCAATTTACCGGCACTGGGTCTGCTGCACGGTGATTTATATGATCAGAAAAGCCAATATGCCCCTTTGGATATGTCTGGTTTTCCAGCCAGTGGAGTTCAGGCCTGGGTGATTGGTCACATACATAAACCGGATCTCCTGCAAGCCGGGAATCCTATGATCTTCTACCCCGGTTCGCCACAGGCACTAAGTTCAAAAGAGCCAGGAGCACATGGAGCCACTCTTCTGACATTAGACGGACGAAGCGTGAAGTCAAAGCGAGTTCTTCTTTCACCTGTTCGATATGACACGCTACATCTGGATGTGATTGGAATTGAGGATAAAACTCAGTTTAGAACGCGACTGACAGAGCGGATGGATGACTTCGTCCAGCAACATTTTGAAGCATTGGAACATGTTTCGTACCAAATTTTTGATGTTGAGTTGACCGGATATCACCCTGATCTAAATGAACTGGAAAGCTGGACAGATCTTGCGGATCAGCTCGAACAGCAGATGGAGCCGGGGATTCTTGTCAGCGTCCGAAAAGTGACCAATCATGCTAAACCGGCCGTCGAAAACCTTGAGGAACTGGCTCAGCAGCCCACGCCACCGGGCTTACTCGCAAAGCTTATCATAGACCTTGAATCCGGTGGCTCGTCCGATCTGCTTGAAAGCCTTATTTCAAATCACAGAGAAGAGCTCACGCGCGCTAATCGATCAGCTACCTACCGGCCATTGAACAGGTTTGGTGATCACGAAATAGATAATGAAGAGGGTTCAAGGGAAATGCTCCTTCGTGAAAGCAGAAAGCTGCTAAGTGAACTCCTTTCACAAAAAGAGGTGATGTAAGAAATGAGTAACTCAGTAAAAAAGCCGCTTCAAATTAAGGATCTGAGCATCGGTAGAATGCCCGGTTTTAGTGACGGGATGAAGCCTCTTAAGGATTTCTCGGAAGGTATCAATATTATTGCAGGCCCGAATGCATCTGGAAAAAGCACCACGGCACATGCCATTCAAAAACTGATCTGGCAGAATGATACCGCACGGATTAAACTTGGAGGGCACGCTGCCCTGAATGGCGAGAGCTGGACGCTACGGGTTGATTCAGGCCAAAAAATATGCCAGCGAAACGGGGTGCCGGACGAGATCAGCGGTGTTCCGGCTGCGGAGGAACAGAATCGCTATATGCTGGCGCTCCATACGTTGATGACAGCCGATGGAAAAGACCTGGCAAAGCAGATAATCCGGGAGTCAGTGGGCGGGTACGACCCTGAAAAGGCAGCGGAAAACCTTGGGTACTCAGATAATGTAAGTAAGAAAAATATAGGTGTACGTAAAGACTTTGATGTTGCGGAACAAGCGGTTCGCAAAGCTCAGGATGCACAAAAGGCTGTTAAGGCTGAAGAACAAAAACTGACTGATCTGTACAAGCAAAAAGAAGACGCGGAATCGTCTGAA
>Ga0209936_1000215_pt1 | contig 37849 bp, 28 predicted proteins | sample SalPonR1_A_D1_MG_FD_185694 | JGI IMG/M metagenome (GOLD analysis project Ga0209936, IMG submission 185694) | Salt pond soil microbial communities from South San Francisco under conditions of wetland restoration - Salt Pond MetaG R1_A_D1_MG... ...
TCCTTTCCAAAAAAAGAGAACCGTGTGTTTACGGAAAGAGATGAAAAATCATCATTGTTGTAAGAAAAAGCACCTTCAAACCAACGCTTGCCCCTTACGGCAACATACGTACCAAAGCCATCTTTGAGGTGGTAGTCTGGAAAATCATAGGAAGCGAACAAAGCCGTAAATGTTGACTCGATAAGTCCGACACGCCAATAATCATCTGTAGCAGCTGCACGATGAAATTCTGCCCCAATTAGAATTCTGTCACTTCGCCCGATAAACCGTTCGAGTCCTATAGCGTAATCCCAACGGGTAGAGGCGGTGCCATAGCCAATCATCCCATGAACCCTGAACTTATTCAGGTCTACAATACTACCGTAGTCATACCACTGCATCCTCTCTTTCCTGATGCCTAAAAACAAACCGTTCACCCTGTTGTAATGGATCATTGGGAGATTGGGAAACCTGTTGTAGAGTGGATTCGTATTATACGGCCCGGCTTCAAGGGCACCATCAAAATCAATTCCTTCCTGCTGAAAACTCCTGAACCTTCGCTGAACTTCAACACTTGTCGAGTCTTCAGGCTTTTCTGAATCTTTCCCCATCAGTTCTTCAAGGGATTGGTTAAAAATAGGATCCCGTTTAAAAGGGTCTTCTGTTTCTTCTGATTTTTGCTGGGCAGCCAGAAGCAGCGGAAAGAGAAGTAAGATTGTTAGTATCTGTAGAAATTTATTCATTCTTATCACCACTATTATGCATCAGTTTCCGCTACGATTTCATCCTTCGTAAGTTTCATTTTCTTTGATTTTAACAGCCATCATCGTCACATCATCTTCATTTTTGTGGTCACCGCTCCAGCTTATCATCAGGCTTCTCATATGATTAATAATTTCCCTGGATGTTGCGCACGACTTATTCAGTAACTCCCGCTTGATTCGATCAAGGCCGAGCAGCTCCCGCTTCTCATTAAACAACTCCATGAGGCCATCACTCAAAAGCAGTAACACATCGCCTTCATCAAGATCGAGTTGTCGTGACTGATACGGATAATGTACGCTTGTCCCCAGGGGAAGGCCTTTAAGCACCACCGTTTCAACCTGCTCCAGTTTTTTTCTGTACCACAGTACGGGCGGCATTCCGGCTGTTGTTATTTCGGCCTGCATTCCTTTGCACTTCATCACGATTAAGCCCATATACATCATCCGGAGATCCATCTTTCGCAGTCCGTCAGACATTCGATGCAGCATTTTCACCTGGTCTTTTTCTGCAGCAAACATGTGAAAGTTACTTTTTGCGGCTGCGACCATAATGCCAGCCTTCATTCCGTGACCTGTTGCATCACCAAGCGCAAGCGTTAACCCGCCATCCTCCTGTATCGAATAGTCGTAGTAATCGCCGCCAACCTCCGTAGCCGTTTCCATGTATACCGATATATCATATGGATCGATCTCAGGAAGTTTACCGGGCAGCATCGATAGCTGAAGCGTACGCGCCTCTTCAAGTTCGCGGCTTTTTCGTTCATTTTCGGCCTCCAGAAGCCGTGACTCTATCTCTATCTTCTTATTTCGTTTTTCCTGCTCTAATGTTTTCTCAGACAGGTCTTTCACCTCAACAAGCTTTTGCTCAAGCCGCTTCTGGGTAACTGCAAAATCCCTTGACAGGAATACTGACATTGCAAAAATCATCATGCCGGATCCAAGAATACTGGCTGTGGTAGTCTCGCCTGTCAAAAGATTGGCATTGATCAAAATTCTGTAGAGAATACTCATCAAAAAACAGAATATTCCAAACCCAATGATCCAGGATCCTGACCGCTGCTGAAAAACAATCTTAAACAGTGCCCTAAGCATTTCGAGTACTGCGACCAACACAAATAGTTCTCGTATGAGAAATATCTGTGTTACGTTAAACCATATGCCGGCGATTAATAGAAGCCCGGCAACGCCAAATACCCAGAATTGAACCGGCGTCTGTTTTTTATAGAGACTGTACGTAAACCTGAGGGCATAGATAATGGTGAGTATCCATGTGACCTGTGCGATTTTAGCAAAAAAAACAGTTTCGTATGGAGAGGTGGCGAACTCGGTTTTAAAAATGGAAAGTACAAGAATGCCCAGAAACAGTGTGAAAAGTGCAAAAAACAGGTTGCGCTTCTCAGACGGATAAAAAGAGAACAGAAGCAGATGGATCACAGCAAATACAAGCAGGGACCCCAGGAAAAACGTCTGCCAGCCAGAACGCCACATGGCAGAGTCTACTCTTGAATCGAGATGATAATTGGCATCGCCCAACAGAAACCGAAACCCTGCCATACCCTCTTCTTCAATAAATTCATCAGCATTTGTATTGGCAAAACGAACCGCTATTGTTTGTTCGCCGGCCTCAGGAAAAACTATCATTCTCGGTTTAAAGTCAGTATACCCCTGGTTTGAACCGTTCGGATTGATTGTTCCGAGTCGGAATATCTCTTCTCCATTCAAATAGAATTCAGATGCGCCCAAATGCTTTTCAATAAGCAATGCCAGCGGTTTATTCACGAGAGTCGAATCTACGTAAACATCCAGCCGAAACCAGCCAACGCCCAGCCAGTCCGCAAATGCAAAATCAAACGATGTAAGCCTGGTGCTGATCTGATCCCAATCTGAATCATCGTATCCGGGTTCAGCAAAACGAGCATCATCACCCGGAAAGTACTTCCATTGATCCGTAAGATAAATGATGTGATCGTTACTGAGCAGATCATCTACACGCAGTAACTGAGCACCAGACTCAGTTTGAGTCGCAAACGCCAGAGGGCCAATAAAGAACAGTGCAGCAATAGCCAATGCTCCTGTCACTCTCATAATGAACCTTGCACCTTTAAAAATCATCAGTTAGAGCCTGTTTTGACTGTTACACTGCCAGAGACTGATGAAATTTGAATTGGAATACTTCCGCTTCCAAACACGACGTTGGCTACACTTTGTTGAACTCGTCCTTCGAATTCTCTGCGGTCAAGAAGGTCGCTTACATCTACCAATGAGCCGGATGCATTTAGACTATAATTAAGCTTTTCAGGCAGCGTGAGATTTACAGAGCCTGTAACCGTTTCAATATAGCTTCCCTCACCAACCGAAATCAGACTTGCTAGAATATTACCTGTGGTTGTTGCTGCTATAAAAGTTCCTCTTCCATTCACTGACTCCACATTGCCTGTTACAGTTCGGAGACGAACTTCTCCATCTGAGTCTGTAAGTTTAATATCCCCATTTGTCGTCTTTGCACTATATTCTCCATGCATTTTCCTGGCCGTGATATTGCCGCTTGCTGAAAATGCATTTATTTCGCCTTCCAGATTCTCAAGGTATAAATTTCCAACGGTTGCCTGCATCAGGTGCTTTCCACGCAGATTGCGGGCGTAAATATCCCCTTTCGTATTTCGTATTTTGGATGTTATAGCAACCGGCGTTTGTACAACGTAACTAAATGTGATATTGTCGCCTTTCCATACTCGTGACTCGTTACGCTTTGGTTCGACACTCGCAATGATTTGCTCTCTTTTCCGCTGAAAAATAATTCGGTAGTTATCGAGATTTGTACTGCCAGACCAGAGAGAAAACCCCCTGTCAACGTAAAGATCAATTTGAATATAATCCAGATCAGGATTTTCGAAGATCTCTACATTTCCTGAAAGCGTAAATACCGAAAGATCTACAGAATGATCTACCTGGAACCGTTCCGTTTTGAACGGTTCTCCTTCCACAAGCCCGTTTTTTACAAGTATCGATTCAGTGGAGCTATTTTGGGCCTGTATTCCGCTAAAAAACCCTATGACTCCTGTGAACAACAGGAGAAGTGGAAAAAATTTATTTACTGCCATGCATGGTACCGTTCGTGAGATGTTTCTCAATCTGTTACGCATATTTTGGAAGGGTGTTTCAAACTCCGATACCATAGTGAGCTCTGAAAAATAATTCTTACTGCTTTCAAAATATATACCATCATTTATTTATCTGTACTTTCCCGGTTTTTCACACGGTTACATTCGCTAAATTAATAATCCATTACCACACGAAAATTTATCAGAATTCTTATGATCCGCATTATTACACTATGCCCGTTAATAATTCTATTAATCACATTTTCGAACTCGAATGCACAGGAAGCCCGATTCCCAATCGTACCAGAATTCGGAGGCATTTATCAGATACCCGGAAGCGTACAGCCAGAACCTGATTTAGAATACAAAATTGTTATCGACCTTAAAACACTTCAGGCCGACAAGGATGCCATCAATTTAGGAATGAATAATATTGCCCGAATGATGAACCTGCACGGGCTTGGTGGTGTAAGTGAAGAGAATCTCCATGTTGTTGTGGCGGTGCATGGCGGGGCAACTGAAACGATACTGACTAACGAACGATACAGACTAAAAAATGGGACAGATAATCCAAATATTAAACTTATCTCCGCTCTGGTAGAAGCTGGTGCTGAGATATATGTTTGTGGTCAGTCGCTCATTGCAAGGGGATACGAACTCAATGAGGTAAATTCAAATGTAACGATAGGCCTGTCTATGCTCACTATTGTTACTGAACATATGCATAAGGGATATCAGCTCTTGGTTTTTGATTGAGCCACGGATTCAGGCCCTGAATGGTATGCATGTTAAAGTACTGACTAACTGATGATTCACATATATCATGATGTTTCAAATGCTTCGCCCTGGTATCGCTCAAGCGACAGAAATATGAAAACAGGAATGATATTACTTTGCCACATTTGAAAACTGACGAACGCATCTTTTCGGAAAAAGAAGAGTTCAGATATTATAAACATCAAATGAAAGCCTCAATGCGCTGCTACCATCCCGGAGAGAAATGGAATCCTACATATCCGCCTTTCTCCGGCCGCTGAAAGGGAACAGCGTAATAGAGCTCCGCAACCAAATAGCCCAGAATGTTGACACGAATACTTGCGCCGGCGCTAAAAACAGGTATGCGTTCTGTTGATTGAGTGTCCCACTTCATTTCGGGCAGGTCATCCGGCGTCCAGGTTACGCCGCCATCAAAAAAGGTAGTAAGGGTAGTTGGAATGGTTCGTGAATTGATCAGTGCAAGCTGTTCCGGACCGAGCAGCGGAAACCTCAATTCCACGTTGGAAATAACCATACTGCTTCCGGTTAATCGGTTTAATTCAGCGCAATTCGTTTCCCCTCCCGGCTGTTGCGTACACTCGGAAGGCTCGAAAGAGGCAAAATTATAACCACGTATTAAACTTTCAAAGCCCACAAAATTCGGGCTAAGCCTGTCATCGTTTGCATCCTTGCCATACCGCCCACTATGAAGTCCCCTGAATGCCAGGGTAAATGGCTGCAAATAAAAGTATCGCCTGTAGTCTGCCAGAGTGCTTACAAAATTCAGTGATCCCCTTGTTGGGGTTACTTCAAACCGCATACGCTGGCCATAAATCGGGCCGGTAAGAGCAGGCACGGAACTATCCTGAACGTAAGCGAGTGAGACATCTAAAAGGTTTAGAGGAGAGGGGGTATCAATTTCTTCAACATCACGCTGAAACGGAGTGCCGAACTGATTAAAAAATGTGGTTTCCAATTCCACATCGTACCATATATGCCTGAATCCTACACTGCTTTCCAGCCGCTGAGTAGTAGAAATCGGGTAGAAGCCCAGCGCTGAAACCCGGTCACTAAAAACCCGCCGGTTGATTCGATTCAGTGCGGGAGCTACAACTTCTTCCCCATTCACTGTGGTTGTATCCTGCGAGAAAAATGCGCGGCTAGTCCGGAACGGAATGTGAGAGACTGACGCCCCCCAAATAAACCTGTTGTCTCTGTTCAGATATGAAACCTGACCACCAAGATCCTTATATGTCCCCTGAATTCGAAGGGTGGTCAACAGCTGATGCTGGTTTAGCATATCGCTAAACCGGAGATCAATCCCACCTGCGGCGCCAACACCCAGCTGATTTGATACGCCTATTCCGCCACCGCCGCCAATGTAGCTGAGCCGAAGGGTTGGCTCATAATCTGATCTCGACAGGGCCGTATCGGGAAGCGTGCTTATACCTGTTTGAGAAAGCAGGCCTGAAACAGCCTGGTTACCCCTCCGTTCATACGGCGGAAGCATTTTTGCGTTTACCGGAACCTGACCCTGCTCCACCTGTTCTCCGGTGAGTTGATCTGACGAGAGTTTTCGGAATAGATAATTTGATTCGCTAAAGGTGGTAAAAATCATCGTTCCCGTTTCGCCGGCAACTGTAAGCGCAGGTGATTGCCGGCTAATTCCGCTCACGCCGGTGCTTACATCGGTTATTTGATAGCGATCCAGGGTCTGTAAATCGTATCGATAAATATTGTTTACGCCATTCAGATCAGAAATAAAAAATAGTGACTCTCCATCGGGGCTAAAATGCGGATTGATATGTTTGGCGTTCTCAAAAATCGGCAACACGGTGATCTGGCCTGTTTCCACATCCATCAGAGAAATCACCATTTCACCAAACTCCAGGTTTTCGATGTCCGTATCCGGCCCACGGTCTGAAATAAATGCCAGCGTTTGACCATCGGGCGACCAGGCAGGCTGCAAGTCGGAATATTTTTCATCAGTCAGTCGCTGCAGAGAGTCGTTTTCCATATGATACATCCAAAGATCACTAAACCCGTCACTGGAGCCTGACAAGACAAGTCTGTTTCCATCGGGCGACCAGGCAGGGTTGGTCATGGAGTCCACCTCATCAAACCGCAGCTCTCTTACGATATCACCGTTGTCCGGATCCATGATAATAATTTGGTTGTCACCTTTTGCAAAAACAACTGCGGCAAACCGCTCGCCATCGGGCGACCAGCTACCCGACGATTCGATAAACCGGAGAGCATTTAGATGAGGATCGGTAAGCGTGTTTGTCAGGCTTCGAATTACTTCACCTGTTTCAGCATCGGCAAGGTACCACTCTAGTGAAAAAAGCTTTTCATTGGATATATATATCACATATTCTCCATCGGGGCTTAAGGATGGGGCCGTCCTCAGAAAATCCTCCTCATCGGAGAATATCGCTTCGCCAATTTCATCTGGAGGCGTGGCTTGTTCCACATCTTCCTCATAAGCAGATGTGATGGCCTCATGCCACAGGCCAGTAAGTGAATCGGGAGTAATGTTGAGCGTATCCTGCAATCCTCCTTTAATGCCATTGATTGCCACTGATTCATAAAGGGGATACACAATTTGATCCCCATATAAACCGGTCATATACGTCCATAATGAGTGGCCATACCGATAGGGGAAATATTCCCGGCTGTTTGCAAGGTCAGTGACACTGGGCAGGTCATCCCGCAGAACGGCATCGCGCATCCACATAGTGGTCTGAGCATCTTTGGGTCCAATTGATAAATATTCTGCCATGCCTTCAATAAACCAAAGCGGAATGTTTGATGTAGCACGAACTCCGCCAATATTACTGCCTCTCGCCAACCTATATTGAAACACGTGTACAAGTTCGTGCCCCAAAACATGATTAGTACTCCGGTTGGATTCAGCAAGGGGCATAATTATCCGGTTCCTTAACCCCTCTGTAACACCACCCGTACCTACACCAACATTAGGCACGATATTATTTTGCTGAAAGTCGGCATGATTGGCATATGAAATGAGCGGATTCACTTCAGAAAACACATGATTAAACACCTGTGAGTGGCGGCTGTACCAGCGTTCAGATAGTACACCAAGCTGGTTGACCGCTTCTTTCTGTTGCGGATAATAATAGATGTCAAAATTCGGGGTGTGCAAAATTTCAAAATCAAAGTCTTCATACTGCACTTTATTTCTTCCAAAATACTGGGCGCTTACCAAGTCTGGTAAAATCATCAAACCAACACAAAACAAGATCCAGTATGGGAGCTTATTGATATTATTCATGATAGGTCCCTTGAATTATTACTTTGGTCTACTTAAAACAATGGGACACATGTTAATAGAGTTCCAAAAAACTGCCTTTTTCCGTGTAAAATATCTGATGCAAGCGGGTTTTCGTGCTGTATTATCTTCGAAGACGATCACCTTATAGCTACAACCGGAACAAATCATCCCAATGAACAGCCGGCTTACGCGTCACCTATTTAAAAATGGATTATAGATACAAGTCAGCGCTTATCAGTGAGATCGAGATAGAATACTATGTTTTCATTACTTTGGAGCTCTTCAATATTTCAGAATATGGAACTACGTTGAATGATGATTCATTTTATAAATAAACGAGACAAGGTATTAAGTAAAAAATCAGAGGCGATAAAAGTGAACAAACTTACAAAAGAGAAGCTTATTCTGGCATGTGAAACGGACACATTTGATTTTGATACTACCGAAGATATCACCGACACAACCACCATCATTGGTCAAGAAAGACTCTCATCATCGATGGAGCTTGGGGTAGATATTCCAAAAGACGGCTACAATATTTTTGCTCTTGGCCCGAATGAGACAAACCGGCTGAGCCATATACAGCAGTTCATGGAGCAAAAAGCCAAAGACAAGGAAACTCCCCCTGACATCTGCTACACTAATAATTTTGATAACCGGTACAAACCCGCAGTACTGAAAGTACCTGCCGGCAGAGGAATGAAGCTTAAAGAGATGATGGATCAGCTAATCGAAGATCTTGTTCCTACACTGCGATCATCATTTGAAACAGAAGAGTATCAGAACAGAAAGCAATCGCTAAAAAACAAACTACAGCAAAATCAGGATGATTCATTTGAGCAATTGCAGAAAAAAGCTAAAGAGAAAGGTTTGGCTTTAGTCCGAACTCCCGCCGGCTTTACATTTACCCCGATGAAAGACGGTGATTTAATGGACAATGAAGATTTGAAGCAACTTTCAGATGAGGAGAAAGAGCGTCTTGAAGAGGAAACCAAGAAACTGCAACAAGAGCTTCAGAAAATTATCCAGAAAATGCCCGCCAATAAGCGTGAAATTCGGGATGAACAAAAGAAGCTGGATAAAGAGATCGCAACGAACGCTATCAAGGAGTTATTCAAAAAGGTTCGGGATGAATTTTCTGACCTGAAGGAAGTTCAGGATTTTTTAGACAATGTAGAGATGGATATTGTCGATAATGTGCAAAAAATTATGAACCCGCAGGGTCAGCAAAATCCTATGATGGCTTTAGCGGGAGGCGGACAACAATCGCAGCAACAGGCAGATGCGAGCCAAAACCCTATTTTAGATCGTTATAAAGTAAATGTGCTGGTTGATCATAGCGATACTGATGGAGCGCCGGTATTACATGAAGATAATCCTAACTATAAAAATCTGATGGGTAAGGTTGAGTATCAGTCCAAAATGGGCGCTCTCACCACTAACTTCAACCTTATTAAACCCGGAGCATTTCACAAAGCAAATGGCGGCTATCTGATTTTGCATGCACGAAATGTGATAATGGAGCCATTTGCCTGGGAAGGGTTAAAACGGGCGCTGAAATCAGGCGAGCTCAAAATTGAATCACTGGGTGAGTCGTACAGCCTCATCAGCACAGTTTCCCTGGAACCCGAGCCTGTCGATCTGGATGTAAAAGTGGTGCTCATTGGCGAGCGACTTCTGTATTATATGCTCTGCGAACTCGATCCCGAGTTCAAATCACTGTTCAAGGTAGAAGCTGATTTTGAAGACGAGATAGACCGCGATAGCAATAACCACGAACATTACGTACAATTGCTTGCCGGCCTGATTAAAAAGAATGAGCTTTCCCACTTTAATAAGTACGCTGTAGGACGTGTTATTGAACAGAGTGCCCGACTTGCCGGCGACAGTGAAAAACTTTCAGCTAAAACCGGTGAGATTGTTGATCTGCTAATTGAATCGAATCACTGGGCTACAAAGAATAACCATGATGTTGTTCAGCTTGACGATGTTGAAAAGGCCATAGAACATAAAATTTATCGCTCCGGACGTCTGAAAGATAAAATTCAGGAAGCAATAAATAGGGATTACATCTTCATCGACACAGAAGGGGAGCATCCCGGACAAGTTAACGGCCTGTCTGTTTCTATGATTGGCAACAGCACGTTCGGCCGTCCAAACCGCATTACAGCACGTGTTCAGCTGGGCAAGGGTGACATCGTGGATATTGAACGCGAAGTTGAAATGAGCGGTCCCATCCACTCGAAAGGTGTGTTGATATTAAAAGGCTTTCTGGGCGAGCGATATGCCAAAAACCGGCCGCTATCACTCTCGGCAAGCATTGTGTTTGAACAGTCTTACTCCAATATTGATGGAGACAGTGCCTCAAGTGCTGAGCTCTATGCGTTGCTTTCAGCCATTGGAGATATTTCAATCAAGCAATCTTTTAGCGTTACAGGCTCCGTTAATCAGCACGGAAAAGTTCAGCCCATTGGCGGCGTGAATGAAAAAATAGAAGGCTACTTTGATATTTGTAAGCAACGGGGGCTTACCGGCGAGCAAGGTGTTCTGATTCCACAGGCTAACGAAAAAAACCTCATGCTTCGAAAAGATGTCCGTGAAGCCGTAGATAATGATAAATTTCAGATTTACTCTGTTGAATCAGTAGATGAAGGAATGGAAATCCTGACTGGCCTCGAAATGGGTGAACCCGACGAAGAAGGAAATTATCCCGAGGGGACCATCAACTACAAGGTAATGGACCGCCTCAATCAATTTGCTAATAAAAGACGTGAATATATGATCTCCGAAAACGGGGAAGATTAATCATGACTGACTCAGACAATAATTCTGAAAAACTAAAGGAGATACTTGTAGCTCTCGACCATTCTTATCATAGTCGTACAGCGCTTGAAACCGCAGCGGTAATCGCACAACTTCTGCAAGCGAGAATTCATGGAATATTTGTCCGGGAAGATAAGTGGTTCCGTCTTAGTGAGCTGCCATCGCTGGCAGCGGTTGATGAATTAACGGGCAGAATTTCACCGGTAAACCAAGAGTCGATAGAGCAGGAAATCCGATCTCTTGAAAAAGCCATTCATGAACATTTTGAACTGATTTCCAGGCAGCACGAACTTTCCCATACCTGGAGCTCTGTGAAAGGAGTTGTAGCCGAAAAAATTCTGGAGATAGCAAAAGACTCAGATATCATTACCATAGGCACACGCGGAAGATCTTATTTAAAATCAAGATCTAAAAAAATCGGCAGCACAGCTTTAAAAATTATACAGACATCTGATAAACCAGTGCTGGTTCTCCAAAAAAACTATACGCCGGAGCGATCTCCAATCGTAGTATTTGATGGCTCAAACCGAAGTGCTTTCGGCCTGTCCATCGCGTCAGATATGGCCAGGGAAAATGAAACCAGCATGGCTGTGATTGATATTTCAGAGGCATATCCATCTGAAGAACAAATACAAACACTTGATAATAACCTGAGAGACAAGAAAAATGCACAAATTGTAACGCTTAAACAGCCAGATATGGGTCAATTTCTTTTTTTGGTGAACAAGCTTAAAGGCGGAATACTCATCCTGCCAAAAACCAAGCGGTTCACAAAGCGAAATATTCTGGAACATATAATTGAAAATGCGGAAAGCCCCGTATTACTTGCCGGTTAAATTTCCAAAACACTTCCATTTTCACAAATGAAGAGGTTTTCATTGAGAGAGTATCCCTCTTCCTGAGCGAGTGTTGCATGCTCGGCTAACTTGTGTATGTCGCCATGTGCGGGGATCATGATTTCGGGTTTTAGTGCCTCGATTAATAGCCGCAAATCTTCCCTGTGCCCGTGACCTGATGCATGAATATCGAGATGCAGCGTTACGTTCTTTTTCTTAAGATCTCGCTCAAGTTTATAGCGTTCTGCCTTATTAATGAGCGTTGGTATAGTTGAAGATGAGAAAATGACGTGATCTTCGGCCTGCAGTTGAAATGGATATGAATCTTTGGAAAGCTTTTTGAGAACTGAACGCTCTTCTCCCTGATTGCCGGTACAAACAATCAGCCATTCGTCTCTGTTTTCGCTGATTTTTTCAAAAAGATCATCCACTTCATCCCGGAAACTTGCAGTTTTAACATCTCTTAAATTCAGGTAACCAAGTTCTACCGCAGGTTTTGTGTATTCTTTGAGAGACCGGCCTACCAGCGCAACTTTGCGGCGGCCTGCATTAACATCCAAAATGCTTTTCAGCCGCTCAATATGTGAAGAAAATGTTGTAACCACGATTGCGGATCGACCTTTATATAGCTGGTCGAATAAATTGCTTAACTGCTCTTTTACTGCCGATTCAGTTGAGCTGGTGCCACGGTCACCTACCCGGGTTGAATCTGCGACTAACACTTTTATCCCTTCATTACCCAGTTGCTTGAGCCGGTCAAAATCAACCCTGCCACCCAACACAGGCTTTCTGTCAATCCGGAAATCCAGACCATACACCATTCGTCCCTCAGGTGTATGAAGTACCGTGAGCATGGAATCCGGGATTGAATGAGTTACTTTAACAAATTCAATTGCAATATTAGAAGTAAGGTTGTGAATGGTACCCGGCTCAAGCACAATTCTTTCATTATTCACCTCTTTATTGTCCTGCCGGATCTCCTCTTCAATAATTTTCATAGTGTAAGGAGAAGCAAATATCGGGCAGCTGTACGAGCCGGCCATTTTGGCTACAGCACCTACATGATCGAGGTGTCCATGGCCAATCACAATTCCTTTCACTTTTTCCCGCTGCTGGTATAAAATCTTGTCATTGGGAATAACTCCAGACTGGATCATCATTTTTGTAGGCGAAGATTCTGACGGATTCTCCATGTCTATCAGTTCCTCCATGTCATATCCCATGTCGAGGATAATAATCTCATCGCGAATCTCGAGAGCAGTCATATTTTTCCCTACTTCATTATATCCCCCGAGTGCATATAACTTCATAACCTGTGTTTTTAAATTAAAAAGCCCGGTGAGATTTCACCGGGCAAGAAATGTTTAATTATTCATATGATGTGCAATCGCTATTTATTTGGACACTTCAAAAGAGACTTTTGCGTTGACCGCATACGATACGATTTCATTATTCGTGACATTTGCATTCATCTCTTTCACATAGATAGATGTAATATTATCTACCGATTTTGACGCCTCTTTAAGTGCGTTTCTTGTGGCATCGTCAAAACTTTTCTCTGAACTTGCTATAACTTCTATCACTTTTGTAATGGCCATTTCTACTCCTGTTTTATTTTTGTTTAACTATGACTTTTTATAACAGCTCAAAATATCTAACCATTCCATAACTAATTGAACAACATATAATTAGTGATTAGGTTTTCAAATATTAGTAATTATCTGTACCAGATGATTCACAGAAAAATTGATCAAAGTGTTTAGAAAAGGTATTGTTTAAAACCTGAATTCGATTCTAATATATCAAATAAATACATTGGGCTGTCCAAAAAGGACGTCATCTCCAGGACTTTATTGTCAAGCAATTTTAAACTGCTTCTGTCAGATTACTTCAGCCCCAATAACCCGCCACTGCCAAAGCTGAATGACGAAGAAAAAGAGAGAGACTGCAAACAAACTATAGTGAAGGCGGCGAAATAACTTCAACCCGGAAGATGACCATACCGGCCAGAGACCAACCAGCATGAACAGAGACATGATTGCAACAAACCAACCTGCATAGTGAGTGAAATACATGGAGCTTGATGGGTAGTTTTCCGGCATTTGACTGATGTCGAACCCTGACAGAGACGTTGCCAGTATTGTTACGGCGACAACCAGTGTCAGTATGGATAAAGAAGCCAAAAATGATGAAAAACCGGCCAAACGGGAAGAAATATCTTGATTTTGACCACGTCCGAACCTCCTCCATGCTCCGAGTAAGGTTGTTAGCGTAAGCAGCAGAACAAGACCAAATGAGCCAAAAAACGTATTTGGGTTATTCATAAAACCGACTCTTTCCAAACTGTGAACTCCGCTGCCATCGGCAAGTGCAGCAACATTTCCCTGATCGTCCCGAATAACTGACAACCGCTGGCCGGCGGCATTTTCGAAAATATCATTTCTCCCTTCCCATGTTCGATAATACGTACTTTCTCCCATGCCACTTAATACAATAGCGCTGTCCGATACTGTGGAAAGGGTAACAGCCGATGATAGTCCCATAACCGCAGCAAAAGTCGAAAAGCTACGTCGATTATTAAGGTACGTTCCGGAGAGCGCCTGCAGTTCGTCGCCGGAAGACTCTTCGGCAAGGAAAGGCTGGTAAGTATAGCCTCGAATCTGGTCGATAATAAGTTCGGGAAGCTGAGATATAGCAGATGAACTTTCAGCACTGTTTTGTGACAGAAAAACTCCAAGATTCAGCTGAGGCACCATTACCATATTAGTGAGGAAAGCTGCTGTACCGCCACCATGGCCAATCAGCCTCAGCCCTCGGTAAGGCCGGTCCTGAAATCCGTGAGCAACATCGGCGCCGTTTGGCCTGTCATTGTAAGCCCTGGTCCACATCTGTTCATGAGTAGAAGACGAAAGCAGCCGTACACCGCCTAATTCCCCTCCATTTAAATGAAACTGCATCCAACGAGCCATATCAGTAGCGGTAGCTGCCATACCGCCTGCGGGCCAGTATGCACCAAGCTGCATATAATTTTGAATATCCAGCGCCCCTCGATCTGGCTTATACCCGGTAGCCAGGTTCACGTTATCATTTTCATTCATTTCAGCAGGTAATTCAATAATGGTATTCTCCAAGCCAAGTGGATCCAGAATTTCTTCCTGCAGTATAACCTCAAACGGTACTTCATTAACATCTTCTATGATCTGTGCGGCAAGAGCAGCGCCCCAGTTAGAGTAGGATGTTCGTACCCCGGGAGGATACACCCGTTTGGGCTGATGATCACTCAAAAGCTGAGAAAGAGTGCGCGGGTCATCGTCCGCCACGGTAAATAACTGAATGGTATCCTCGAACCCTGCCCGGTGAGACATCAGGTGGCGCATCGTGACGGGCTCATCAAAAGCCTCCTCAACCTGAACTTCTTTAAGATAGTTATTAACGTCAGTATCGAGGTCTAATATCCCCCGCTCAACCATCATCATCACTGCCGTCCAGATATAGGTTTTGGATACGGATCCAATCCTAAATAGTGTTTGATTCGCCTCAGCCGGACGCTCAGATTCAATATCGGCCAACCCGTAACCACTGGAAAAGAACAGGCTGTCGTCGTGCAAGACCGAAACGGTTAAAGCTGATAGTTGATTTTCGCGCCTCTGTGCTGTAACAATGCCCTCAATAAACTCACTTAACTCCTGATAATTTACCTGACTGACTGTATCCATCTCAATGCTATCTCGCCCGCCAATAGACAGATTATTAATCTGCTGACTGACAAGACCATTTGCATTCACAGCCGGCGAACTCATCAATATAAAACTGAACAGTAGAGTGACGCTTAAAGAAATTAAATTGCGGGCTTTCAATATTATCAAAGAGGACAGAGTTTGAATAAGCAGATGTTGGATTTTCATAGTCTCTCATATTTGTGTTTAGTTCTCCCGTAACAATGAAAAAAGTATTATTTCCCAACTGGTATATTATATGATTCCATATCTATTTTCAACTGAGCTTCATATATAATGTCTTGTAATACATTGCCTTATCAGTATTTTAATTTAAACTATAGATTGCCTGTTGGACGGCCTTAAACTATCCGGCTATCGAATACTTTTGCCGGATGATTGATGACATATCCAGTTAATTCTCATAACCTGCATTATTTCCAGGCAGAATAAAATTCTCAACCCGGTACTAGTTAGCTTCTGTTTCAGCTTCATTCACCTCGATCCAATACCCATCCGGATCCTGGAAATAAAACTGCCTTACACCATCTGCCCGCGAGGTATAGCTGTGAGGCGTACCAGAAGAATCGTGAAGCAATATATTCTTTGAGTTGAGCCGTGAAATCATCCCGTCAAGATCCGGTGTTTTCAGGGCAAGATGCAGTCCCACGTTAATCTTGATCTTGGATGTGTCTCCCTCAACAATATGAAGTTCTCCGTCTCCCAATGAAAACCAGCGTATATACGGCTTTTCAGTTCTGTTTTTGATCTCCAGAAGACCGATCACCTCGCTATAAAATTTGGCGCTCACATCCAGACTATTAACCTTTATTGTATAATGATCAAATGTCAGATTTGTCATTTGGCCGTAAAGTTTTGTTAGCATTTTATTAATCAAATAAAAGAAATTTACGGGGACTTGGCCACATTCCAAGACTCGTGTATATACAAACTAAAATATCACGCAGATGGCGTACACTGATTCACAATCTATTTATTAGGATCTGCTAGCTGATATGACAGCCGGAACGTCCACTGCCATTAAAATAGTTAAGTTTATGCATATATAATCGGTTTTTCGAATGCCTCAATTCACTAACTCATGACGCAATTATTGCTCTTATTTATTTCTTCTCTTTCTCTTTTAGCAGTGACCCATGATATCGATTCATCCTGCAACGGAATAAGTGTCACGCTGGATCAGTTCAAATGGGAAAATCGGGTGTTATTGATTTTTGCAGAAGATTCTGACAGCGACATGTATCAAGCTCAAATCAAATCACTACATTCTCATCAAGTGGGTTTAACAGAAAGAGATCTGATCATTTTTTCTGTGTTTGACCAAGAATGTTCAAATTTGGATGGCAACGAAATTGACGATATATCAGCCGAGAGAATACGGAATGATTTTTCTGACCAAAAAGAAGCATATTCCATCTTTCTAATAGGAAAAGATGGTGGAGTAAAACTTCATAAAAATCAGTTGCTGGATATTGATGAGCTTTTTAATGCTATTGACAGAATGCCCATGCGCAAGCGCGAGATGAGAGATGGCAGCTGATAATTAGCAGCTCTCCCTTACATCAGATAATTTTCCTGCATTGGTTACAAGCAAGGAAGATATGATGAGGGCAGATTTTCTGCTTTTAATAAACCAGTGAAAAAACGTCATAGAGTAGCATAGCTGGGTTGACTTTACTAAGTTTCAACCTATTACTATGATTAAAAATATCTGCCTTTAAGACATAATTATATTCATCATGGATAGAAAAGAATGGCTGCTCAAAACATCACTTTTAACAGCAGGAAGCCTGGGACTGTCAGGTAATTGGCTGTTACCCTTTGCAAATTGGACTAATCGGCCAAATGGACCAATTTCTGTGGAAATACGCGAAGTGAATGGCTTATTTCAATTGTACAGGGGCGGTGAACCATACTATATAAATGGGGCCGGAGGTAGTGAACATCTCGATCTGCTTGTTTCTGTCGGCGGTAATTCGATTCGAAGGTGGAGTACGGGCAGAAATACAATGAATATGCTGGACAGAGCCCACAATCTTGGGATTACAGTTTGTTTGGGATTGAATATGGGAAAAGAGCGCCATGGCTTTGACTATAACAACAAAGAAGCTGTTTCCAAACAACTGGAAAGAATGCGCGGAGAGGTTTTGAAATATAAAGATCATCCGGCTGTTTTGATGTGGGGAATTGGCAATGAACTGGACCTCAACTATACAAATACCAATGTATGGCAAGCAATTAATGATGTTTCACAGATGATTCATGACGAAGATCCGCATCATTTAACGACAACCATGATAGCAGGCATAAATCAACAGAAAATAGATCACATAAAAGAGAAATGCAGTGATTTGGACTTACTTTCTGTGAATACATACGGAGGCCTCTTGTCGCTTCCCAAAAATATACGGGACTACGGCTGGAATAAAGCCTATATCGTAACAGAATGGGGGCCAACAGGCCATTGGGAGACTCCCCGTACCGAATGGGATGTTGCAATAGAAGAAACCTCAACGGTAAAAGCAAAGCTCTATAAAGATCGGTACCAGGCTTCGATAGATTCAGATACTGAAAAATGCCTGGGATCATATGTTTTTTTATGGGGGCAAAAACAGGAGAGAACACACACCTGGTACGGCATGTTTATGGAAAATGGGGATCCGATAGAAGTGGTAGATTCCATGCAGTATAACTGGACCGGTAAATGGCCTGAAGAACGATCCCCCGGTATTAATGACTATCAGCTTGACGGAAAAACTGCATATGACAACATTTACCTCACGCCCGGACAACAGGTAGAGGCACAGGTATATCCAAAATATCGTACTTCACATAAGATAAAAATTGACTGGGAAGTCTATAAAGAGAGTACCGACCTGAAGGAGGGAGGCGACCGGGAAGAGAAGCCCCCTATGGTGGAAGGCCTTATCAGAGGAAGCGAAAATGAAATTGAAAGCGGGAGTTCAGCCGTTAAACTTAATGCCCCAAAAGATACAGGTCCCTATCGTATCTTTGTTTATTTAAAAGACGAAGAAATTAATCGGGTGGCCACAGCAAACATTCCCTTTTATGTTCAAGATTGAAACCAATTTTACTATCGGGAATTGATTGTCTGCATATTACTTCCTTTCTCCGATTTGAACACCCTGAGAGCCTAAATTCAGTCAAAAAAGAGGGGGGGATCAAACAAGCGTTTCGCTTGTCCTGTCAAAAAGTGACCGGTTTACTGAGCCGGCAGCATTACGATATAAACCATTCACTTCGCTGCAGAAGCCTTTCGGCCCGGGGCTTATTGTTGTTCTCTTGAAGGGGAACTTCGAATGAGTTCTGCAAATCTGACCTTTTCTTTTTATCTCCGGTGCGGGCTTTATCAGAATGAAAAAACCAGGCCGTTTTTTAGCGTGTAAATCAAATCGGGTGTCTCGCCGATAGGCTCAGATTCATAGGTGAGAGTAAACTTTACGCGATAGGTGAGATATTTTGAAATTTGCATCAACAGTTGGTTTTCTGATGTTACTCTGGGATCAAAGAATTTGTCAGGCCGCGCCTGGTAGTACCCAATCAGCAGCAATTCAGTTGTTTCAGATAATTCTCCGCGTATTGCAACATTCGACGTTGATTTAAGCAGATCATTTGTGATGAATGTGTCGTCAGCCAGTTTCCATTGCTCGTGTTCGAACATGGCGCCGCTTACAATACTGCCGCGTATGCCCGGCCGATCCAAAAACCGATAGCGGATAGACCCTCCAAACAAATATCTTTCATTCAGCCCGAGATTCTCGTTGTATTGATACTGCGTAAATATTTCCGGCGATATCTTGCTGTTTTCATTAAATGTGCTTCTTAGATGAAAATAACCGTTACTGATCACGCTCGCTCCATCTACGTTAATGAGCTCGACACTCGTCAGAAACAGGTACCTGTGCTTTCCGGAAAAATAAGACGCGTTGGTCTCGTTGCCGAGTAAAAACACACTTTCATTAAACTTACTGAGCGATACATCAAATGCAGTTTCACCCGACCAGGAGGCCGTTGTATCGATTGCCGCCTCTGTCCTGAAGCTTTCTACATTGAGTACCTGGGCAACAGCAGTGCCGGATAGTAATATTATTAATGGAAATAGTAACGTAATGGCTGCGAAGCGGATTATCATCTGTATATAAATCTTTTTAGGGGTTCATGATGAGAAGTATCGGGCAAAAAAGGTACAAAATGGTGCTTTGAGGTGTTAGAGAGAATTTACATTTTTGAACTTTAATTTATTCAGATTCAAACTAATGTGCCCTATTACGTGCTAAACACTTATACTTGTTTATAATCATACAAAATAACTAAAGATTATATATATGAAGAAAACAATAGGCGGACTTCTGAGCATCGGCGGGTTAATCGGCGTGATTTATTACACGTATCAGTACATACAGGATTCAGAATCTTTTAGTGCCCTCGGCGCAGATGTAGCCGTGAGTACTGGAAACTGGGTTCCAATCGTTATCTCCGCCCTTGTTATGGTGGTGGGAATCTTGCTGAGCAGGGCGAAGTAACACATTTTCAACTTCACATGCTTAAGCGATTACTGATAATGGCACTCAACTGCCTGAAACAACTATAGCATGATAGGAGCAGCAAAATCAAACGGTGAACACACGCTGACTGAATGAGCAGATCATCAATCATAGCCTGCATGTGTTCACCGGATTGTAAGTTCAATGAATCATTTCACAAGCACCAGCTGCCGGGTCTGGACAAAGTTATCTGTCGTAAGTCTGTAAAAGTAAATACCGCTTGAAAACCCGGAACCATCAAACCGAACGGAGTGATAGCCGGCGGTCATCGGGCTGTCGAGCAATTCAGCCACTTTACGGCCGGTCACATCATAAATATCAAGCGTAACGCGGCTGGTTGTGCCCAGGTCAAAACCAATCGTTGTCGACGGATTGAACGGGTTCGGATAGTTTTGAAAGAGACGATGCTGCTGTGGTGTTTCCGAAATATCATCTTCGTTTGATGTGGCCATACCAAGCCCTGGGTTTACCAGGGCCCAGGCAATATTATTGTTTTCGTGCACTTCGCCGATATCTCCTTCCTCATCAATCACTACATAAATTTTTGAATCTCTATTCAGTCCTTCGGGCATAATCCAGCCTCTGAGTTCCAAAACCGCGCTCTCTCTCGCTCTGATTTGTGGAATCTCAAACACATCCTGACCGTCTTTATCTGCAAGAAGTTCTCCGGCAATTCGTGGATCGCCCAGATAAAACCGCACTGACGTAGATGCAAAATTATCCTTCAGACTGTAGTTCTGAATCCTTGCAGAAATTGTCACCTCTTCTCCTGCTTCAGGTCGCAGCGGGTTAAAAATAATGTCTCTTGTCTCCTCCTTTTGCACCGTCGGGTTTGTGCTGCCAATTCCTTTCTGCTCATCAAATTTCCAGGGGAGATTCATCGTTAGATCGGGGATGGAACCGTAAGCCTCTTCCCACCACGATGGCACGCCCGCGCTTACATCAGGTGATACGGCGTAGTCAAGCACAAGTGCCCCGTTTGAGGCCCAGTAAACATAAGGGGATACAGTATAGGTTTTTGAGCCAAGAATGGTTGCATCAATTGTACCAAATTCCACCATCAGCGCACTTTCCTCACGCACCGTGGTTTTGTGCGTTGATATCTGTTCATTGTTATACTCATCAGACACTTTCCCCGTCAGGCTTGCCCGAAACGGCCCATAACCTCCGCTTACAGTTGCCTCTGCAGAGCGCGATACCTGCTGGAAAGCTGACTGCTCACGCTGCGTGATGTTTTGCGAGCTAAAGCGAAGCTCCCATGTCTGTGTGGCATTTCCGGAGAGCTCCCAGGTATCTCCACCGCCCCCTTCCAGGTTTCCGTCTCCAAAAAATACGGCGCCCGCGGGCAGGTCAGGTTCAGACCGGTACGACAGAATATTGCCAACCTCATGATCTGATATATAATCCCGTGCATTGCCGCTTTTGCTGCCCATCCATGTGTTTTGAAGACTTTCAACACCCGTCAGCTTGGGCACTACCGCAATCACACTTCCCTGCCGGCTGTTATCGGCGTATACAGGATATTCCAGGATCTCGTAATTCGATACGGTTGCATAGATTCGGTCGTCTTCAATTGCGTCTGAAGTCACTTTTACCGTAACAGTTTCTGTTGATCCTTCAACATTCGAAAATCCTTCGCCATATTTCCTGCCAAGAGAACCCTTTACACTTGCTTTAATAAACCCAAAATCTGCACTTGCCTCGCCTTCAATAGACTGCGACACGCCCCAGTCGGAATTCACCTGCGTGGAAACTTCCATCTCCGAACTATTTGCATTTTCGTAAATCGACCGATGCTCACAATTGATTCTGAAATCAGCATCATAGCACTCATTGATGTCATACGTAACATCATCGATAATATCGTAATGGATCGGCGGGGCGTTCAGAATAACCAGAGGCTGAGTAATATCGGTAACGGTCTGGCGTGATGGAGGACCGAGCTTTACGGCATCGCCGTCGAAATCCCCCACGGCCATGGCAAATCCGTCAATCGCTATACTTGCCGTAAAATCACTGCCGTTGCCTCCGACGTTAAAATCGTCTGTATCAGTACTGTTTTGCCACACTTTAGTACCGCTGTTCCCCATAGTAACGACTTCCATTCTCAGTGAATCACTGTCAGAAATGTCAATATCTGTAAGCGCAACCGCACGGTGGTACTGCCGGCCTTCTGATGTTCTAATAGATACACCTTCAACACTGGAGCCAATGTTAAGACTTTCATCCGGTTCAAAAATCCTGACCGCATTCCGGTAGTAAACAAGGATTTCATCGGCGCCATCAAGATTCACATCTTTGCCAATCAGCGACAACGGATGTGCATTTTCTCCGCGGCTGCCCCATCCGCCTGCGGTGCCCCTGCTTTTTGTAGATATATTATCCAAATCGGTATCTACTTCAATAGTGTACAACACGATTCTGAGTATAGATTCGTTGGTTTTTCCTTCATCCCACACGAGGGCAATATCATCTTTAAAATCACCACTAAAGTCACCTGTGGTTACCGCCAGGCGCTGGGCATATTCATTCAGGTTTCCTGCAAATTCAATCGGACTGCCAAATTGATCCGTCACAGGTCTGTTTGATGTTTCTATCAGCTGTTCATTTTCGAAGTCGTAGATAGATGCACTCATTTTCCATCCTGCATCTCCGGCGGACGAAAGCGGGCCGGGTTCAACGTATACCAAAACAATTTCATCGGTACCATCCCTGTCGAAATCACCCGTGGATATATCAAAGCGGCTGCCCTGCCTCAGGCTGCGAGATGCATCTTCTATAAAGGGGCTAAGTTTTCGATTGGCAATTTGTGCCCGAGGCTGCGGCATCAATGTGCCGTCTGTGTCATAAAGGATTATCTGTATCGATCCGCCGTCGGGATCTCCGTTTTCCGCCCAGTATGCAACCACCAGTTCAGGCTCATTATCGTCGTCGAATTGTCCTGATACCATGCGAATCCAGCCATCTAAATCAAACGTATTCTCCTCTGCCTTTAATTTCGGAAATCCATCGTCCTGAACTGATTTTCGGGTTGCGTTTGACCAGCTGAATGTAGCGGGATTCATTTCAGGAATAAACATCGTAACAGTACTATCCGGCCCCGGCCAGATTCCGGCAAACTCTTCAAATCCATCGTTATTAAAATCGCCGGTGGCTATATCGACCTGCTCGGTATTTCCATGAATTCCCCAGGGAGATTCAACTATCTGACTGTTTACCTCGCTTAACACTCCATCGGTAATATCTCCCGCGGCATCAACAATTCGTATGGTTGCATTTCCATTTGCCCCGGAAACAATCACAATTTCACCATTTTCCCCCAGCATATAATTTCCCCTGAACGGGTCGGAGGGATCAACTTGTGCCTGCACGGTGTGATGCATCAGCAAGCTTGAAACTAATAACACTATAATACTAAAGATTGGCAAAATGATGGCTTTCATGACTCTTCCTTTGTTGGATTTCGGGATTATTACTGATCTCTGCTACTATACGCGCAAAGACCGTCTCAGAATGGCGAAATTATTTTTACCCTATCGATATGTTCAGGCCTTTATGCAGTACGTTTACCATATTGCAATTTTGAAACGGGAATGTGATTTCTTTTAGCCCGTTATCTCCCTTATCTTATCACCCCGGATACGAGGTATGCATCTATCTTTATCATTACCATTACAATTAATTGCGACTGTCACCATTCACTATCTATATCACTATTTCACACATATGCTGGCTATCATTCATTTTGAAGGCAATATGCAGTGTGATGCAAATCCGGAAAGGAATCTCAATCAGTTCAACCATTAAGAATCTATCAGTATGAAACGAGTAGTTGTAACAGGTCTCGGAGCGCTCACGCCCGTAGGCAACAGCGTCGACGATTTTTGGAATGCTTTAAAAGAAGGGAAAAGCGGCGCGGCTCCCATCACAAAATTTGACGCCACTCCATTTCGCACGCATTTTGCTGCCGAATTGAAAGATTTTAACCCGAAAGATCATCTTAATCGAAACGAGATTAAGAGGACAGATCCCTTTACGCAGTATGCGCTTGTATCGACCGATCAGGCGGTGAAAGATTCCGGCCTCGACTTCGACTCGATGGATCCGTTCGACACCGGCGTAATTTGGGGAACCGGGCAAGGTGGAATGCTCACGTTTGAAGAGCAGGTTCGTGAGTATGTCGAAAATGATTACAAACCCAGATTTAGTCCATTCTTTGTCCCAAAGCTAATTATGAACATGGCGGCAGGTATGATCTCCATGAAGTACCACCTTATGGGAATCAACTATGCAACCGTTTCGGCCTGTGCTACTTCCAACACCGCCATTATGGACGCTTTTAACTATATCCGCTGGGGCAAGGCAAAAGTTATTATTACAGGTGGTTCGGAAGCGCCCATTACGGAAGCATCCTTTGGTGGTTTTTCAGCCATGAAAGCCATGAGTACCCGGAATGATGATCCCTCTACAGCATCCCGTCCATTTGATACGGATCGAGATGGGTTTGTGATGGGTGAGGGAGCCGGCACATTGATTCTTGAAGAGTATGAGCACGCAAAAGCCCGTGGCGCTACAATTTACGCGGAAGTTGCCGGGGCTGCCATGACTGCAGACGCCTACCATATCACGGCAACGCACCCTGAAGGTCTGGGGGCAGCAGAGGGAATGAGACGCGCACTGAAAGACGGCGAGTTAAACCCCGAAGATGTTGACCATATGAATATGCATGCAACATCAACCCCAGTTGGAGATATTAGTGAGCTCAAGGCAATCAAAAAAGTGTATGGAGACTCAAATAAAGATCTGAAAATAACGGCCACAAAATCTGTAACAGGTCATTTAATGGGAGCCGCCGGAGCGGCTGAAGCCATTGCATCCATCAAATCAATTACAGATGGTGTAATCCCTGGTACCATCAATACTGAAAACGTCGACCCTGAGCTGCCTACCGATATGAATATTATTTTCGGGGATTCTATTAATACTGATGTCAACGTAGCGATGAGCAACACCTTCGGATTTGGCGGCCACAATGGTATCGTGGTATTCAAAAAAGTATAGGGAATTCCGTTGAGCCCGGTGAATTTATTACGGAAGGTCAATAATGTAAAGCAGTTCTGAACTTATGATATAAAATCTACCGGGCTGGCTTTGCGACTCATCTATGCTGCTTATGGAATTAATAGAATGCCCGTTATCTCCACGCATAAACACGTAGCTTTTTCCGTGTTCGTAATTTCCATTTCTGCCAAGACGGAGATGATGGAGCTGGCCAAAGCTGAATATCAGAATATCTCCGTTTTCTGTTAGGTAAAGACGATCCATAAGATTATTAATTCTTACCGCCTCACCCATCACCGGATCAAATGGAGCCAAACTGGGATTATCGACCTCATTGGATGCTGTTGATGAAAGAACAATATTTCTGTGCTGTTTAAAGTTTCGATATACAAATAAATACGGTAGTGCCGGGTAAGCCGACACGATATCACTTCGATTATTTATTGAGAACATCAGGTTATTAAATCCTCCCGGCTGTTTTCCGGATGGTACAATTCTTGGGAAGAGTTCCGCTAAGGGTTTTTCAGGCTGCTCAATTTGGGATACTACCAATAGCTGGTCACTGCCATTTTCCCCAATTCTGAATCCCGAGGCGTCTTCTCTCTGATATGCCAGGTGAGTATCATTTATTTTGATGCTTCCCTGAGTATAATATGGTGCAGAAAAAGGAAACGAGCGCTGATTAATAAGGTCTGTATTGTAGCTATGAATTACTTTATTTCCATAGTCGTAAATATATAGACTATCGCTGTTTGCCGTGACTGAAGCTGCCTGTGAAATTTTCTCATTTTGAAACCTTTTCACAAAATCACCATCAAGGTTGTACGCTACAACATTATTTGTAAGGAACTCCATCACAATTATATAATCACCAAAAAGAATAGCCTGTGTCGACGAAAAGGAATCCAGCATCTCTGCAGCTTCAATTTCGGGGCTAAAAACATTCTCAGCCGGAATAAAGACTGTATCCGGTATAGAAGCGGTCAAATCGATGCTATTTATGGGAGCACCCGTTAATAGTGCATTTAAATTATCTGAATCTGTAACTGGCGCGGGCACAGAGTCATCCCTTAATACATACCAGGCTACAACTACTATGAGAATTGCAAATATTACTGTCAAAGGTTTTTTCATGCAGAATACCGTCTTAGTTATTGTCTATCAGACGAAGCCTGCCTCACGACGTGTATCACTCCCAAGTGAATCCCGTAAAGCCATCGCAAATATAAGAAAGCAGTTAACTATACCGAATTTTGATTTAAAAAAAAGAGACGCTTTTCAAGTGTATATGCAAATAATCGAATATTAATTCTTCATTCTTTACTCCAAACGGTCTTTGACCCCCTGAAGCATTTCATCCATTAGATTACGGTCGTAATGTTTTCCGCTTGTTATAACACCTTCAATAGCCTGTTGAAATGGTATTATTTCTAAAGGATTGGCGCTTAAAATAATTAGATCTGCTCGGGCTCCCTCCGCAATGATCCCCGATTTGCCGGCCTCATTAAGATATTCAGCAACATTCACAGTGCCGGTTTTTAGAGCTTCAAATGGAGTTAAACCTGCATTAATAAGCAGATCCAACTCACGATGTGCTGCAAATCCAGGCGGATTAAAAATTTGAGGAGCATCAGCTCCCAGCATAATTCCAGCCCCGGCCTTATGCAGAGCTATCAGTAGTTCATCGCGGACCTCCAAAAATCGCCGTGCTTTATCCGCATCGTAAGCGCCTCCATTCCTAAGATTTTGAACGTAGCCCGACCAGCTGTTAAGCGTGGCATCAGACACATATTCCATTCCCGGCCAGTTTCCCATCATTTCGACAGTCAAATCGGGATTGAATACGTTATGCAGTAATGTGTGTGTCGGCACATTCCAAACGCCGGCGTCAGCTGTAAGCTTTGCAGCTTCATCAATCCTGCTATCTTCCACATCATAAGTGAGGTCGTAGCCAAAGAAAATGATATTCGGGTCTTCTCTTTCTTCCGGATTTCCGGCCAGGAATTCCATGTAGCGATCGAGGTGTTCAATTGTGCCCTGACCCGCCTCCAGGCTTCTTTCAAGACCTACATCATGAGAGATATGTCCTGAGAATTCAATACCGAGGCGATTTGCCTCATCCGTTATTGCCCGAAACTCCGGAACTGACAGACCGGGGTGGAATTTCAAAAGATCATAACCAGCCTCTGCCTGTTGCCGCACCATTTCTCTGGCCTCAGATGTATTTTCAACTGAGCCGCCGCTAAAGGATGGACCTGATGTAAATATTCTTGGGCTGTCAATTTCTCCGGCTGCGGCCTGATCCCGAAGCTCAAGATGGGCAGGATGGCCAAGCATTCCCCGGATAGTTGTCATTCCCTGGGTTAAGTAAAGAATCAGGGCATCTTTCATAGCCTGCTCTCCCTGCCCCGGCGACGGTATATGGGCGTGCATCTCGGCCAGCCCCGGCATCACATAATAACTACCGCTAACAACTTGTGCATCTGCAGGTAGTTCAGCTTCTTCTGATGGGCCGACCCACCGGATCGTTTCGTTTTCAATAATAATACTATGATTCTGCAAAAGCTGATCCGTTTCCATGGTAAGAATACTTACATCATGAATTACCAGGGTTTGTGCACTAATAATAAAAGGATAGCAAAAAATAAAAGCAGAGAACAGCAGAGTAAAAAATAAACGCCGGAAGGTCATAAGAATATATTAATTACTGTGATGGCTAATGATTCTGTATCAGCATAAACAATCCTTGAATCATCGGCAATAAATTGCCACAAAGATGTGCTAATTCTTTATTCTGAATGCAATATCACTATTCCTCTTCAGCTCTTTTCCAATAATCCTCTGCCCATTCTCCGTCTCGATTAACTGATCCTCTTCTTCAGCCTCATCGAGTATTATAGAATAGAGATTCTGTGCTGTCTCTAAATCAACTTCACCTGACGCCCTGCGGTCAATTAAGCCGTCACTATTTTCGTCCCAGTAAATTCCCTTAAGTTCCCAGTTCAGAGTGAAAAGTAAAAACCGGTTGTGAAACTCCTTATTCCTTTTGAGGTAAGTTTCCACGACAAGCCGGTAGTCGCCATACTTTGACTCATACGTACGATTTCTCTTGATATTTTTAAACAGATTCTCTTCCATTGCACTCTGAATACCTGCCTGATATATTTCATTTGCCTCTAATACGCCGATAGAACCAGACATCACCTTGTCTATTACTCCCGCTCTGTTATGATCAATCGCCCGAAATACGATTTTTTTTCCTTCCCGATGGACTAGGTAATTCGCAGATTCACCCCTTTCATTTGTGTGCCCGGCTATTTCATACTTTTTCCCCTGGTATTCAAATAAGAAAAGGGACCCCGTCTGCTGATAACGAAACATTGAACAGCCAGATACGAAGATGAGGAGGAGTAATGGAAGTATGTAGCGAACTGATTCTTTCATTGGAGATGGATTGCGTTTCCATTAATTGTATTAAAGTAAACGCTTCCATCCAAACATAAATTGCCTGAATAATTGGTTACAGTACGTAAATTTCACCCTCTATGAGCTTTAAAGTGTATTATGATCTTTATTTTCCCGCCAAGTTCAATAATTTTTCTGAAAAGCACGGCAGACAAACAAAATTTTTAGATACTTATATTAACCCTAACGCCAGCATTGAGTTAGCCACTTTTTTGAAGCCGGCAATATTGGCACCGTTCAGATAGTCTTTCGGGGTGTTATATTCCTTTGCAGTATCACGACAGGTTGAATGAATGTTCTTCATAATCTGCTGAAGCTGTTTATCTGTTTCATCGAACGTCATTGCGTTCAAGCTGGCATTTTGATGCATTTCGAGTGCTGAAACAGCCACACCTCCGGCATTTGCTGCTTTACCCGGCCCAAACAATACATCCGATTCTCTGAACAGTTCAATTGCTTCGGTGGAAGCCGGCATGTTTGCACCTTCAGCTACAACCTGCACACCATTATTAATAAGCGCTTCAGCATCTTCTTTCTGGAGTTCGTTTTGAGTTGCACAGGGAAGAGCAACATCACATTCTAGTGTCCAGATCGACTTATTATCATAGTAATCCACGTTTTCTTTTCGATCAGCATATTCGTGAATCCGGCCTCTTTCCACCTGCTTGATCTGTTTCAGCAGATCCATGTCGATGCCCTCTTTATCGTGGACGAAGCCATCTGAATCAGAACATGCGATGACAATTCCACCCAGCTGATTAAGCTTTTCAATCGTATACGTCGCAACATTACCAGAACCTGACACAACGAACTTTTTGCCTTCAATGTCTGAATTAAGTTCAGATAGAATTTCCCTTACAAAATAAGCCAGACCGTAACCGGTAGCTTCGTTTCGAACGAGCGTGCCTCCCCACTTAGGATCCTTACCGGTAATCATTCCGGATTCGTACTTATTTGCGATGCGCTTGTACTGGCCGAAAAGGAACCCAATTTCCCTTGTGCCTACCCCTATATCACCGGCCGGGATATCCCGGTTTTCTCCAAGATGTCTATATAGCTCTGTCATAAAGCTTTGACAAAACCTCATTATTTCATCGTCTGAGCGCCCTTTCGGATTAAAATCAGCCCCACCCTTTCCTCCACCGATAGGCTTGCCCGTAAGGGCATTTTTAAAGATCTGTTCGAAGCCCAGAAATTTAATAATACTCAGGTTCACCGTCGGGTGAAACCTCAAACCGCCTTTATAAGGTCCGAGGGCACTATTAAACTCTACTCTAAATCCACGGTTGACGTGAATATCGCCTTGGTCATCTTGCCAGGGCACCCGGAAAATAATTTGACGTTCAGGCTCACTTATTCGTTCCAGAATTTTTTTTCTGGAATAAATGGGATCCTCTTTAATAACTGAATGCAACGAGCCAAAAACTTCAGTAACAGCCTGTAAAAATTCGTCCTGCCCGCCATTCAATTTTTTAATGGATTGAATGGACGTTTTTATTTCGTCCTGGGGGTCTATCTGTGGTGACATTGAGTAGGTTTAAGATTCAGATTTTGCATCAACGGAGTGCATGGCGTAGGGGATAGCTTCCAGCCGTTCTTTTTTAATAGGTTTTCCCGTAATCAGGCATACTCCATATGTTCCCGACTCGATACGTTCAAGTGCCGCTTCAATTTTTTGATGTTTCTCTCTCTGCTTTTCCAAAAGTGTAAAGCTTGTCTTCTTCATTTGCGTATCTGATGCTACATCACCCGGATGATGATCCTGTCCGGATTGTCTGTCATCCGCATTGCTTTCAATGGATTCAGCTGCTTCCTTAAGCCTTTCTATCTCTTTTTCTGATTCTTCCTTTTCTTTTTCAAGCTTTTCTTTGAAATGCTCAAGTTCATCGTCAGATAAATGCGTTCCGTAATTTTCTTTTTGCTCTGCCATTTTTTGAAATTTTTAGTTGATCATGATTCACTAAAATAACTGATTTAAACTTAGCAGAGTTCGACTCTGTTAATCAGCTATACACACACTAACATAGTGCTTTGCATTACTACCTGTCTGTACGCTGCTTGTGCGGGCTGACGTGGCAGGGCACCTATCAGCCGGACCCGAAGAAATGCCGTTTGCGCAAAACTCCCTTAGGGGCTGGCAGCCGACAGATAGATATTTCCTCAATGTGATGCCTTCGGCACAAAACCTTCTAACATATCAAAACCGCTCGATTATGGCGGCAGACAAACAAAAAGCCTTGTTTGTATATACACAATATAAATATTCCTGCATATAAAATTCAGTCAGCAGTTAAAGTCTCTATATCTATAAATAAGTTCATAGTGGCAACAATGTTGGTGTGGATTTAAAAGCTTATAAAACCTTCCGTATCCAATTGCTTTTTCTGAATAATAAATGAATTATGGCGGGTACATTCTCTGAACTAAACAAAATTAATAATGAAAGTTTCTAAGTCACTTCTTTTCATCGGCGGAATTCTGGCCGGATTTTTACTCGCATTTACGGTCATTCAGGACAAAAACGCTCCCATCACCAAAGAGATGGTCAGAAGCGCTGCATCCATAATCGGTATAGACTTTACCGAAGCCGAGCGCGATACTATGACCAGCGCTTTGAAGGATACCCGGGAAGACCTGCAAGCCATTCGCAACTTAAATATGAGTAACGCTACACCACCGGCTTTGGTTTTTAATCCTGTTCCCGTTGGCAAAAAGTTTGATTTTGATCAGTCAGATCCGGTGTTTGATCTTCCACTAAATATAGACCTTCCATCAAACCGGGATGACCTTGCGTTTTATACCGTTGCCGAACTTGCGACGCTAATACGCGACCGTAAAATCACATCTGTTGAACTCACCGAGTTCTTTTTAGATCGCATCGATAGATATGATGAGCAGCTGGAAGCGATCATCACAGTAACGAAAGAAAGAGCCCTGAAGCAGGCTGCACAGTTAGACGCAGAACTGGAGAATGGAATCTATCGCGGGCCGCTTCACGGAATTCCTTACGGGGCAAAAGATCTGCTTGCCGTGGAGGGGTATAAAACGACCTGGGGAGCCATGCCTTATAAGGATCAGATCATTCACGAAACCGCTACAGTTGTGTCAAAACTGGATGAAGCCGGTGCTGTTCTAATTGCAAAAACAACACTCGGCGCCCTGGCATATGGTGATATCTGGTTCGGAGGACGCACGAATAATCCCTGGGATCTCGAGCAGGGCTCCAGCGGATCATCGGCGGGATCTGCTTCAGGCACAGCTGCAGGACTCTTCCCATTTGCCATTGGCACTGAAACTCTGGGTTCAATTGTGTCTCCATCAACCCGAAACGGAGCAACCGGACTCCGGCCTTCGTACGGAAGAGTGAGCCGGCACGGGGCGATGGCCCTCAGCTGGAGCATGGACAAAATTGGCCCCATTACGCGTAGCGTGGAAGATGCCGCGATTGTTTTTGATGCCATCCAGGGACCCGACGGGATCGATCAAAGCCTGATTGATCTGCCGTTTAGCTACAATGCGGAATCCGACCTGTCTGATCTGCGTATTGGCTACCTGAAACCAGCCTTTGAGCGGGATTATTACAATAAAGAGCGGGACAACGCGGTGCTTGATGTGCTTCGTGATATGGGCGTTGAGCTGATACCGATCGCCCTTCCCGAATTCCAGACCGGTCCCTTACTGATAACGCTCTATGCCGAAGGCGCCGCCGCTTTCGATCAGCTAACACTCAGCAACGAAGACGACTTGATGCAGTGGCAGTCACCCAACGCATGGCCAAATACATTCAGGGCTGCACGATTTATTCCTGCCGTAGAATATATCAACGCAAACAGGGCGCGCTATGAGCTGATACAGAAAATGGAAGACGAGGTGATGAGCCAGGTTGATGTATATGTAACCCCGGCATTCGGCAATGCAAACCTGTTGATTACCAATCTTACCGGCCACCCGAGCGTTGTGCTGCCGAATGGGTTTACTGACGATGGAAGACCTACAAGTATTACGTTTACGGGCGATCTTTTTGATGAGGGCAGCGTTCTAAGAGTTGCAAAAGCGTATCAGGAAGCAACTGATCATCATAAAAAGCACCCTCCAATCTTTAGCAAACAGCAGTAATCAATATAAAAAACAGTCCTTTTTTGCTGATTGGCTAACTACCGTGTAAATGCTGGGCTACTTTTAATTGATCTGGCTGGGATCTACACGTGTTGGAGTATCCTCTCCCGAGACAATTCCTTCAGCTGCTTTCGCTATAGCCCTGATTGTATTTGTCATATGACTAATATTGATGGTCTCAAACTCATCACTCACCTGGTGATAGTCAGGGTCAACATCAATCGGAGTTGTACTGATGGTATGCGCTGGCACGCCAAGCCGGGCCAGTGTAGCATTATCAGACCGGTAAAAAAGATTCTGATTTGGATAAGGGTCCGGGTAAAACTCAAAATCGCTGTCTTCTACACTTTTTGACAGAAGCTCACCAAAGCTTGATTGATCGTATCCTGTGATCCAAGCGGTATTAGGACCTGAGACTGCCGGTTTACCTATCATCTCGATATTGAACATCGCAATGATATTATCAGGATTGAGCTGGCGGGAAAAATATTGCGAACCATAACCGCCCATCTCTTCAGCTGTAAAACCTACAAACAAAAGAGTTCTTTCAGGCTTCTGGATACTCGAAAAATGGCGGGCCAGCTCAATAACTGCCGTTACACCTGATGCGTTATCATTCGCACCATTAGCGATTGAGTCTCCCTGAACGGCGTTTTGTATGCCTATATGATCGTAATGAGCCGAAAAGAGAACGATTTCATCTTGTCTGTTGCCCTCAATCTTCCCGATAATATTGGTCAGGATATGATCTTGAGAATTAGTCTCTGCTGAAACAGCATAATTGTCGGATGGCTCTGAAAGCACGAAATATACGGAGGCACTCGAATCAGACTCAACGGCTCGTGAGTTGCGCTCGCTGAAATAAGACTGGTATCGTCTGAAAATGTCCGCATGAGCTTCATCAACAAACACAAGAAGATGTTCATCGCTAGAGCTCAGCTGCCTCACTCCTGCAGGGAATGTGTCATCTTCGGTGATGGAGGCTGTTGCAACGGTTCCGGATTCCCAGTCTATCGAGTTGTTATGTATAAATCCAAAATGGTCAGTGGCGGGAAGGCTGCGGCCATTTACCATAACTGAAGTTTCTATTACCGAATACTCGGTAACTGTAAACTCCTGACGGTAATTATTGAGGTCCCCGAAATAAGCGAGCCCAATCTTTTCAAACTCCCCGGTGATGACGTCAGCGGCCCGTTCGATATCCGGCGTCAATGCCTGGCGGCCACGCATCTCATCAGAACTTAAAGTCTCAAGAATTTCTGATACATTCTCACGGTCTATATCGTATGGCTGCGGTGAACAGGAGCTTAATAACCCGATGATAAAAATTCCTGCCAGCAGCGTAAAATTTTGTCTTTTCATGGATTTGTTTTAAAAGATGGAAATGGCTGACCCGTAGATTTTAATACGTTTAAAATATAGCTCAAAAACATGATGAAGCCATATCAAGGGCTGTAAAATTTAGTAACTCACAGAATTTTACATTCTATCTTTGAGGCAAGCTAAATATAATTCTGGTCGTTGGTATATTTATTGAGACGAGATAGATTTCTCTCGGGGCTTATTATCAGTGTACTCATCAATCATTCGTTCTTTATTAGCAAAAATCACGGCGGAGCCAAGAAGATAGGGGACACCCCACGCTACACAAGCTTTGAGAAAGCCCGACCAGCCTGGGGGGAAATACTCAATGAAATGAGACATCAATGCCATCCAGAGCCCCACATATGAATAACTCATCCAAAAGTAGTGATGGATTGGCCAGCCGCTTACATTTCGCCCAAACAGAGGAAAGTACATGCCGATCGAAATGGTAAGAATGGAGATGAAAGACATGACGTGAAAAGGGCCAAATCCTTCAAACATTTCATAAATAAAAAATGAGGTGGACAGGCTCAGCGCCATCATTAATACATAAGTTAATCCAATTTTTCTGTGGAGAGCCGTTCCTTTTGTAAAAAAGAATATGACTCCACCACTAAGTAATGCCGTAATGGATACCAACGTATGAAAAAGGGTCATGATGAATTTTAAGCGTTATTCAATGAGGCCTAATGATATTCAGAGCTGACTATTGAAAATCGCACTGTGTAATTTACCTACGGCTTGAAGATTATCATGTTTCGGTTATCGGGAGGCTTACTGTATTTTAAACGCCCAATCCATTTGTGATTACTGAACAGATCAATAACTACAATCTATCATATCTAACGTAATGTTTTGGTAGATTGTGTACATATAAATTCTCAAGCAATTAAATAATTACTACATGTCTGATACCAATGGAATACCGTCAAACGAGTCAATGAAGGATAAAGTAAATGATTCCGGCGGGGGATGCCCGTTCCACAATAGTGAAACCAGATTGAGTGCCGGAAGCGGTACAACAAACAGAGACTGGTGGCCCAATAAGCTGAAACTGAATATTTTAAGACAGCACTCATCACTTTCTGACCCGATGGATGCAGATTTTGATTATGCCGAAGAGTTCAACTCACTGAATCTCAAAGAGGTGAAGTCGGATCTTGAGAACCTGATGACCGACTCTCAGGACTGGTGGCCTGCCGACTGGGGTCATTATGGTCCCTTGTTTATCCGTATGGCATGGCACAGTGCCGGAACCTACCGTGTGGCCGATGGTCGCGGCGGCGGAAGCACAGGAAACCAGCGATATGCTCCCCTCAACAGCTGGCCTGATAACGTGAGCCTTGACAAGGCAAGACGTCTGCTTTGGCCGATAAAGCAAAAATATGGCAGAAAAATTTCCTGGGCTGACCTGATGATTCTTGCCGGTAATGTGGCCCTTGAGTCTATGGGTTTTGAGACATTTGGATTTGGCGCCGGCCGCAAGGATGTATGGGAACCTGAAGTAGACATCAACTGGGGGCCGGAACATGAATGGCTGGCAGATGAGCGTCATGATGACACGGGTAATCTTGAGGGAAGGCTTGCTGCCGACCATATGGGACTGATTTATGTGAACCCTGAAGGGCCGAATGGAGTGCCTGATCCCAAAAAATCTGCAAAATATATACGGCAGTCTTTTAAACGTATGGCCATGAATGATGAAGAAACCGTTGCACTCATTGCCGGCGGACACACATTCGGAAAAGTGCATGGCGCGGCTCCGGAAGAACATCTGGCTGACGATCCTGAAAAAGCCCCGATCGAAATGCAGGGTTTCGGATGGCAAAACAGCTTCCGTACCGGTAAAGGAGCCGATACGATAACCAGCGGCCTGGAAGGAACCTGGACTCAAAAGCCTACTGAGTGGAGTATGCTTTATCTCGAGAACCTGTTCAACTACGAGTTCGAACTTGAGAAAGGCCCCGGCGGAAAATGGCAGTGGAGAGCAACTAACGAAGAAGCTCAAAACACTATCCCCGATGCTCATGATCCGGATAAGAAAACGACTCCGTTCATGCTTACAACTGACATTGCCCTGAAGGCAGATCCGGCCTATGAAAAAATTTCTCGCCGATTTCTTGAAAATCCTGATGAGTTCGCCGATGCTTTTGCCCGGGCATGGTATAAGCTTACGCACCGGGACATGGGGCCCAAGACTTTGCTGGTAGGACCTGAAGTACCTGAGGAAGAATTGCTCTGGCAGGATCCCATTCCTGAAGTAGACCATGAGCTGATCAATGATGAAGATATTGCAGAATTGAAAGGCAAAATTCTGGATTCGGGTCTGACCGTTTCGGAACTGGTTTCAACAGCCTGGGCATCTGCATCAACCTACCGCGACTCAGACAAACGCGGTGGTGCCAATGGTTCAAGAATTCGCCTGGAGCCTCAGAAAAACTGGGAAATCAACAATCCGAAGCAGCTATCCAAAGTTCTGGATAAGCTCGAGAACATTCAGAAAGATTTCAACGATGCCCAGTCAGGTGACAAGAAAGTGTCTCTTGCTGACCTGATCGTACTTGGAGGTTGTGCTGCCATTGAAAAAGCAGCTGAGAAAGCCGACCATGATATCACGGTACCTTTCACACCCGGCCGCACAGATGCCACTGCCGAGCAAACTGATGAAGAATCATTCGGATGGCTCAGACCGCATGCGGATGGATTCCGAAACTACTTCAACACGATAAGTGACGCGATGGAAGAAGAGATGCTGATAGACCGGTCACAGCTGATGACCCTGTCGGCTCCTGAAATGACGGTGCTGCTTGGTGGAATGCGTGTTCTGGATACTAACTGGGATGGGTCTAAGCACGGTGTGTTTACCGACAAGCCCGGAACCCTTACCAACGATTTCTTCCTGAACCTGCTTGATCTGAGCAATGAATGGAAGCCTGTATCGGAAGATCGCAGAACGTTCGAAGGGCTCGACCGCGACACAAAAGAGGTGAAGTGGACAGCTACACGCTCGGACCTGATCTTCGGTTCAAACTCCGAGTTAAGAGCCATTGCCGAAGTGTATGGAAGTGCGGACTCAGAAGAGAAGTTCCTCCGCGACTTCGTGAAAGCGTGGAATAAAGTGATGACTCTGGATCGGTTTGACCTCAAATAAACAGGCAAGCAGAGTTTCAGTGTTCATTAACTAAATCGAGGTTGCATTTGCAATCTGACAATAGTTTAAAGGCAGTCTTCTTTTGGAGGCTGCCTTTTTTATTTCTGCAGTTCCCGGGACCGAAATTCTGAACATTATCAGTCTGAACCGTTATCCAGGAAAACCTCTTCAATTGATTTATCGAATAGTCTTGAAATTTTAAATGCAAGCGGCAGACTGGGATCATATTTTTCGGTCTCAATAGCATTAACCGTCTGACGCGATACTTCCAGTGCATCTGCAAGATCTGCCTGCGTCCAGTCCCGTTCTGCCCTGAGAACTTTCAGTCTGTTTTTCACTGGTATCTCCTCTTGTTTATCAAGAGCGAAACGAGATATGTAATAGATACAAACATGACAAGGAAGGATATTTCTGCATCGACGGAAATGACATTTGTTACATCCATCATTGAATAGGATAACCCGCCAACCACACCAAGCCCCAGCGCAAGACCCATAGCTTCAAGGTGAATTCGCCGCATCAGCTCGTCCTGTGTTTTCAGATGCCTGATATTAGCCAGGATCATACCGAGACCTACGCCGAAGTTGATCAAAATCGCAACAAGCGATAGCCAGGTAGCTGATTCCCAAATAAACGTTGGACCAAATGAAGCCAGTGCCATTGTCAGAACCCATGCAGCGGTCCATTTTGCCAGGCTGATCGTCTGCCTGTTCATTTGGCTTTTCCAGCCGGTCGCTTTTGTTATTTGCTTTTCCATGTCTATAGTATTTTACTTTATGTAATGTTTCCTTTACTAGGATACAGCAATATAATGTTCAATGTCAAGCAGGCTTTA
>Ga0209936_1000218_pt1 | contig 37542 bp, 35 predicted proteins | sample SalPonR1_A_D1_MG_FD_185694 | JGI IMG/M metagenome (GOLD analysis project Ga0209936, IMG submission 185694) | Salt pond soil microbial communities from South San Francisco under conditions of wetland restoration - Salt Pond MetaG R1_A_D1_MG... ...
GGAGCAGGGGCGCCTGCTCGCCGACGGCATCACCGTGGTCATCGCCGGCCGCCCGAATGCCGGCAAGTCGAGCCTGCTGAACGCCCTCGCCGGCACCGAGACCGCCATCGTCACCGACATCCCCGGCACCACCCGCGATCTTCTGCGCGAGACGGTGGTCATCGACGGCCTGGCCGTGCACCTCACCGACACGGCTGGGCTGCGCGCCGACGCCGACCGGATAGAGGCGGAGGGCATCCGCCGGGCCCGGGCCACCCTGGCCACGGCCGATCACGCGCTGCTGTTGCTCGATGCCGCGGACGAGTCGGCACCGCGTCAGGCCGTGGTGGACGAGTTGCTCGGCGAGCTGCCGGCCGACCTCGGTCACACGGTCGTTCTCAACAAGGTGGATCTGAGCGCAGAGACGGCCGGTGCGACGGAGGACGGCGCATTGAATATCTCGGCGAAGACCGGTGCCGGTCTCGATGCCCTGCGCGGCCGGCTGCGCGCACTGGCCGGCACGACGGACTTCGGCGAGGGCGCTCTCTCCGCCCGCCGCCGTCACCTCGAAGCGCTGGCCGAAGCGCGGGCCCGCTTCGATGCCGGACGGGAACACCTGGAGACCCGCCGCGCCGGCGAACTGATGGCGGAAGAACTCCGCCAGGCGCAGATGGCGCTGGGCCGGATCACCGGCGAATTCACCAGCGACGATCTGCTGGGCCGCATCTTCTCGAATTTCTGTATCGGTAAATGAAACCATGATCGATCCCGCCGAATTCCTGCTCTCACTCGCCGAGATCGCCGTCGCGCTCGCGGGCTTCTCGGGACTGATCGTGGCGATCCGCGCCACGGGCCCGCACGGCTGGCATCCGCGCGACATCTGGTCGCTGTCGTGGATGATCGGAGCCAGTCTGGGTACGTTGTTCCTGGCGCTGCTGCCGCTCTGGCTCGCGGGGCTCGGCTTCGCGCCGGCCGCCGCCTATCGCGCCTCCGCCGCGGCGGCCTCCGTGTACTGCGTCGTATTCCTGGTCCTGATGGCCTCGATCGGCAGGGGACTCAGACTGCGCGGCTACCCGCGCCGCATCCCGTTTTTCCCGACGGCCATGATGACGCTGCTCGGCACTGTGCTGGCGGCGGTCGGCACGACGGCGGCGGGTCTGGTCCCCGCCTCCCGGCTGCACGGCGTCTACACCGGCGGACTGATCGCGCTGCTGGTGATCTCCTCGCTCGCGCTCGGTGTATTCCTGGTCCTGCTGGCACGGGTCGTGAAAAAGCGCGGCGGCGAGAGTGGCGTTACCATGAACCCCGGTAACGGGCCGGACCCGGCGGATGAGCAAGCAGCCAGAGGGGGTTGATGCCAGCGTGAATACGGAATACTACGACGTCATCATCGTCGGGGCCGGTCTCTCCGGCATCGGCGCCGCCGCCCACCTGGAACGGGAATGCCCCGGCAAGCGTTACCTCATCCTGGAAGGACGCGAGCGCATGGGCGGCACCTGGGACCTGTTCCGCTACCCCGGCATACGTTCGGACAGCGACATGCACACCCTCGGCTACGACTTCAAACCCTGGCGGGCAGAGAAGGCCATCGCGGACGGAGCCGCCATCCTCGACTACATCCGCGAGACGGCCGCCGAGCACGACATCGACTCACACATACGCTACGGGCATCGGGTGACGAAGGCGGCCTGGTCTAGTGCGGATGCCGCCTGGACGATCGAGGCCGAGAGGACCGATACCGGCGAGTCGGTCGCTGTACGCGGCAACTTCCTGATGATGTGTTCCGGTTACTTCAGCTACGAGCGCGGCTATACGCCCGACTTCCCGGGCCGCGAGCACTTCGGCGGCGAGATCGTGCATCCCCAGGACTGGCCCGAAGACCTCGACTACGCCGGCAAGCGCGTCGTTGTCATCGGCTCCGGCGCCACCGCAATGACGCTGGTGCCCGCCATGGCGGAGGACGCCGGCCACGTGGTGATGCTGCAGCGCTCCCCAACCTACGTGGTCTCCCGCCCGGACCGGGATGCGATCGCGAACTTCCTGCGCAAGGTGCTGCCGGGCCGCGCGGCCTACGCGCTCACCCGCTGGAAGAACATCGGCCTGCAGCGCTGGTTCTACGGCCGCACCCGCAAGGCCCCGGAGAAGGTGAAACGCCAGCTGCTGAAATGGGTGCGCGACGAGCTCGGCGACGACTTCGACGTGGAGAAGCATTTCACGCCGGATTACGACCCCTGGGATCAGCGCCTGTGCCTGGTGCCGAACAGCGACCTCTTCCGCGCCCTGCGTTCCGGCAAAGCGTCCGTGGTCACCGACCACGTTGAACTATTCACCGAAACCGGCATCCGTCTCGCATCCGGCGAGGAGATCGAGGCGGACATCATCATCACCGCCACCGGCCTGGACCTCGTCGTCCTGGGCGGCGTGCGGTTCGCCGTCGACGGCCAACCGGTGGACTTCGCCGAGACCGTGACCTACCGGGGCATGATGTACTCGGGCGTGCCGAACATGGTCTCCGTGTTCGGGTACATCAATGCCTCCTGGACCCTGCGTGCGGACCTCATCGAGCGCTTCGCCTGCCGGCTCATCAACCACCTGGATGAAACCGGCAATCGGCAGGTGACGCCGCGGCTGCGCCCGCAAGACCGGGAGATGTCCCTCAGGCCCTACGTCGAGGATTTCACGCCGGGCTACATGCTGCGCGTGATCCATCTCTTCCCGAAGCAGGGCGACCGGGAACCCTGGACTAATCCCCAGGACTACGGCAGGGACCGGAAGACCTTCCTGGAAGGGCCGCTGGAAGACGGCGTGCTCGAGTTCGACAAGGCTGACACGCGATCCCGCGACCGGGCGGCCTGAGCCTGTCGATATTATTTACATAAGCCACCCGCAGTCGACGGCCTTTCCAAACCGGGGCCACGTAACGTATTGAGCGGTTGAGAAAGTCCCGCGGCTGGTATCGGTCTTGCATATCTGCTCGCCGACGTACCATCCAGTCTCTGTGTCAGGGAGGGGAGCGGCACGATGGCGCCCACAAAAGAACCGGTCCGCTGCAGCCCTGGCTACCCTGAGGATCGGGGGGAATGCGACCCCGCTCACGCGCCGGCCACCCTGGCAAGAGCAGCCGATCACGTGCGCCGGTCCCGGGAGGAACCCCGCCGCATCACCTCCAATCTCGGGTCGATTACCCTGAACAAGCACGGCCTCAGCGGTTCGCTGGAACTGCTGTGTCTGGAACTGCTGGCCGCATGCCCGGACCTCGAAGTGCGATGCTCTCTCGACGGCCGCGACCGGCAGGTACCCGATCCGCTCGCTGTTGCGATCTACCGGATCGCTCAGGAGGCTCTGCAGAACGTGGCTTCTCACGCCCGGGCGACGCGCGTGAAGCTCCGCTTCCGGACACTGGACGATGCCGTCGAACTGTGCATCGTCGACGACGGCGTCGGTCTGCCGCTCAACGGCGATCGCAGAGAGGGCGTCGGGCTCACCACTATGCGCGAGCGTACGGAAGCACTGGGCGGACGGTTCAGCCTGATCAGCGCGCCGGGCAAGGGCTGTCAGATCCGCACCCGTTGGGGGGCGGCGGCACTCCCCTCACCGGGATAACAGCCCGTTCTCCCTGGCGTAGGTGGTGACTGCCGGGACGTTCTTCAATCCGAGTTTGCGCATCATATTGGCGCGGTGCTCCTCCACCGTCTTCGCACGCAGTGAAAGGTAATCGCCGATCTGTCGCGTGGTCTATCCCTCGGCCACCGGCTTCAGCACCTTCCGCTTCCGCTCGGTGAGGATCTCCCAGGAGCCGGTCCTGCTCGTTCTCTCCGGCTGCTCGCCGGCGCGGACGTAGCCCGACATGAGGCGGTCGCAGATGGCCGGGCTGATATAACGCCTCCCGGCAGCCACGTGCTTCACCGCCGTCATCAGCTCGCTGCGTCCGTCATCCTTCAGCACGTCGCCGTCGGCCCCGGCCTGCAATGCGGCATGGATGTGCGCGTCCTCCTTCTGTAAGGCCCCTTGTCTCCATACCCGAGTACAGGCGTTGGAAGAAGATTACCCAGGGCATCCGTAAGACCGGTCTGCTGCACAGAAGCGCCGATTTCTACGGATATCTGCTTCATCCCTCCTTTTCCGCCCCTCGGCCGGAACAAGAAGTTGCTTGCCAATGCGTTCGGCACAATCTGCGTGAACTTCAGTTGTGCAGCGGGATCGGACAGCCCCGGAATACGGGGAAGACCGCAAGCGCCTTTTATAAAGTGTCTCCACGGTATACCCGCTGCGGCCGCTGCCGCTATCGACGCCTGAAGAAATATTCTTCTGGCAACCGTGTCGTATCTCCTCGTGCCTCGCGAGATGCGGTTGCGCCTGTCTTGTGCTTCCGTGCAGGCGTTATTGCAGAGATACAGGAACGAGGGATCGGGCAGAGGGGGGCGGTGCACCCGTACGAGAGGGCGGAATCCCTACCTTCGCCGGCCGGGCGTGGCCTATCTGGCGCTGCACGAGAGCAAGCATGCCGGACCCGCCGCCCATCCGGCGATCAACGGAACCGGAACTGTATCCCGGCGGAGACCATTTCCACCTCCACGCTGTCGAGTTCGTAGCGGGTCCAGTCTCCCGTCACGGAGAAGTTGCGGCTGAAGTCCACCCGCAGCCCCGCGCCGTAGAAGAAGTTCTGGTCGCTCTCGTCGAAGCGGATGTCGTCCACGCGGTTCTCGCTGTCCCAGAACAGGAAGCCGCCGCGGCCGGTGAGGACGAGGCTGTCCGAGACCGGCCAGCCGACAGTACCGGCCACCGTGTAGCCTTCCGCGTCCGCGGAGACGGGGACGAAGCTGGTGCCGATGTCGATGCGCTCGTCCAGTTCGCCGAAGTTCACGTAGCCGACCTCGGCGCCCAGGTAGTCGCTGAGGCGCCAGCCGCCGTAGAGCCGCCAGGCGTCGGTGCTGGCGTCGAAGTCGAAGCCGTCGAAGAATTCCTCGGCGCTGACCTCGCCGAGGTCGCCGCCGACATAGAAGCCTCCGCCGGCGTTAGCGGCCGGCGTGAGTGCCAGTCCGAGCAGGCCGGCGCCGAGCCAGCCGAGGTGTCGTCTTTCCATGATGTCTTCCTCCGTCACGGGCCGCAGGCCGGCCGTTAGCTTCGAGGCTAGGCCGGACTGCCTTAACGGAGGCTGAAGGGAACGCGATACGGTGTGCGGCGCCTGCCGCGGTTCAGCCGAGGATGCCTTCCCGGCGATAGAGGCGCATGGCGAGCCAGGTCAGCGCGATGCCTGCGGCCAGCGTGCTGCCGACGGAGGTGGCCACGAACAATGGCGATAGCGCCTCGTCCTTGATGAGGTCGGTCACCAGCAGGTGCTGGCTGAGGCTCGGTACCGCCATCCATTGCAGCGTGGGCCGCACGGTGAGCAGCGCGGCGATCATGATGGGCAGCGTCGGCAGGAGCAGCACCACCGTCATGTAGCTCTGCGCCTCCTTGTAGCTCTTGGTAAAGGAGGCCACCACGGTCATGAGCGAGGCGCCGAGCAGGGTGAACGGCACGAGTATCAGGAACGCGCTGGCGACGACATCCAGGCCGAAGTTGGCGCTCATGCCCACCTTCTCCAGCGGCAGGAACTGCAGCGAAACCGAGAAGGCGATCAGCGCGGCGGCCAGCGACATGGACATGTAAAAGCAGGTGGCCAGGATCTTGCCGCCGATCAGCGTGCTGCGCTCCACGGGCAGGGTGAGCAGCGGCTCCAGCGAGCCCCGCTCCCGCTCGCCGGCGGTGGTGTCGATGGCGAGATACATGCCGCCCATGAGCATGGAGAAGATGAGGAAGTAGCTCATCATGCCGAGCAGGATGGCCGAGCGGCCGGTGGGCGTGGAGACGTCGATCTCCTGCAGCTGCACCGCCCGCGTGATGGCGGGATCGATGCCGCGCACCTGCAGCCTGAGCATGCCGATCTGCCGGCCCCAGGCGCTCACCAGCCCGCGTGCGCGGCGAATGTCGCCCTGGGCCCGGCTGTTGGACTCGTCGATGATGAGTTCCACCCGGGCCGGGATGCCGCCGCGGAACTGTTCGCCGTAGAGCTCCGGGATGTAGAGGATCTGGTCGTGCTCGCCGGCCTTCACCGCCGCCATGGCGGCGTCCCGGCCCAGCGTGAGCTCCTCCGGGTCCACGTTGTTCTGCGTCAGGAAGTCCACCAGGTTCGGTGCGCGCTCGGCCCCGGCGATGGCGAGCGCCAGCGGCTTGCCCGAGTCCGAGATGGCCTGGTCCAGCGACAGGGTCATGACGCCCAGGAACAGCACCGGGCCGAACAGGGGGCCGAACACCAGCGCGGATAGCAGCGTGCGCCGGTCGCGGAAGTTGTCCTTCACCTCCTTGGCGCAGACCGTGAGCAGGCGGCTCATTCCAGTCCCTCCGCAGAGCCGATGGCGCTGACGAACGCGTCTTCCAGGTTCTCTTTGCCGGTGCGGCTGCGGATCTCGGCCGGCGTGCCGGACAGGGCCACGCGGCCGTCCGAGATGATGACGATCTCGTCGCACAGCGCCGCCACCTCCTGCATCACGTGGCTGGAGAACAGCACGCACTTGCCGGCGTCGCGCAGGCGGCGGATGAGTTCGCGCAGCGATCGGGTGGCCATGACATCGAGGCCGTTGGTGGGCTCGTCCAGCACGACGTTGCGCGGCTCGTGCACCATGGCGCGCGCGAGGGCCACCTTGGTGCGCTGGCCCTGGGAGAAGCCCTTCGTGCGCCGGTCGGCGAAATCGCCGATCTCGAGCAGGTCGATCATGGACTGCACGCGGCGCGCCAGGTCTTCGCCGGCCAGCCCGTGCAGCGCGCCGTAGTAGGCGATGTTCTCCCGCGCCGTGAGCTGGGGATAGAGGCCCGAGGAATGGGGCAGCGCGCCGAGGCGGGCGCGCGCGCCCAGGCTGTCGGCGGTGACGTCGATGCCGTCGATGCTGGCGCTGCCGCTGTTCGGCTTCAGCACGGTGTAGAGCACCCTGAGCGTCGTCGATTTGCCGGCGCCGTTCGGGCCGAGCAGGCCGGTGATGCGGCCGTCCTCCGCGGTGAAGCTCACGTCGCGCACGGCCTGCACCTTGCCGAAGGACTTGGCGATGCTGTCCACGCGGATCATGGCCGGGGTCCGTTGAAGTCGAGGAAGAAGGGCATCGGCCCGAGCCGGGAGACGCAGTCGGCGTCCAGGTTCTCGATGCTCGCGTCGGCGATGAAATCGGCCACCAGCCGGGGCGTGCAGCCGTGGGGCAGCAGTCCGTGGCCCTGTCCGGGCCCCACCACGTGGCGGGCGTTGTCGTATTGCGCGGCGGCCCGGTCGCCCCAGGCCGGCGGCGTGACGGGATCGAACTCGCCGGAGAGCAGCAGCACGGGCACGTCGGTGTCCATCGGCTCGCGGAAGTCGGGGTCGATCGGACCCCGCGGCCAGTGGCGGCAGATCTCGCGCAGCATCTCGATCTGCTGCTCGCCCATGAAAGTCGCCCCCAGCGCCTCCCGGTCGATGTCGGCCTCGGTGACGAAGGGCATGTCCTCGGCGCACACCACCGAGTGGTGCATGCCGATGGCCAGCGACTCGACCATCGACGCCTCGATCATCATGACCTGCGCGGTCAGCGGACTCAGGTTGCCCCGGGCGCCCTCGTGGATGAGGTGGGGCAGCAGGGCGGCGCTGGCGGGCGCATAGGCCAGCAGCCTGACGGCTCCCGCCAGCTCCTGGTTGGAGAAGCGCCGCTCGGCCGGCTCGCCCGTCACGGGATGGGTCAGGGTGACGGCCTCGGGGCTGGCAGACAGCCGGTCGAGCAGGGCGGCGAACTCGGACTCCACGGCCGGGAAGCGGCTCGAACAGGCCTCGCTCTCGGCGCAGCGGTCGAAGATGTCGTCGACGGCCGCCTGGGCGAACAGGGCGATGTCCGGGCCGAGCACTTCGCCCGCGGGTATCACGCCGTCGAGCACCACCGAACGGGCGCGCTCCGGATAGCGCCGCAGATAGTGCTGGGCCACCCGGGTGCCGTAGGAGATGCCGTAGAGGTTCAGCGACGGGTAGCCGAGGGCCTCGCGCACGGCCTCCAGATCGCGCACGGCGACGCTGGTGGTGTAATAGCGCGGATCCGCGTCCAGCCCGTCCAGGCATTCGTTCACCAGCGGGCCGATTTCCTCGGGCTCGGGCACCTCTTCCAGCATGTCCTCGGATTCGGGGCAGGTGAGCCGAGCGGAGTCGCCGGTGCCGCGCTGATCGACCAGCAGGATGGGCCGCTCGCGGCGCAGGGCCTCGAAGGCGCCCCGGTAGGCCACGTAGAAATCGGTGGCCGCCTGTCCGGGGCCGCCGGCCAGCGGCACGACGGGATCCGCTGCCGGCTCCACCGACAGCGCGGGCACCACGGCGACCCGCAGCCTGATCCGGCGCCCGTCCGGGTCATCCGGATTCTCGGGCCGCTCCAGCGTGCCGCAGCGGGCCTTCACCGTCGGCAGACCCGGCCCGGCGTCCAGGCGGCAGTCCTCCAACGCCAGCGTGGCCCCCGCAGCCGGCCCGGCGGCGGCGAGGATGGCTGCGGCGCACGACAAAGTCACCGCGAGTGTCGTCAGTCGAAAGGGCACGGCCGCTCCCTGCAGTCCGCATGAAAGTGCGCAATACTGCGGGGCGTCCCGTCCGCTGTAAAGGCGGTTTCTCTTTGCTCCGGCTGGTCAGGCACTTAGAATGTGCGGCCTGCCGCCGCGTGCCACCCGGCCACTGTTGCCACGACGGCCAAACCGGGCCGGACCGGCCTGCACGGCTCGCGGCTACGGCACCTCGACTCCCGGAATTTCAGACCCTTTGCCATGGACAACGGACGTCACTACGAAGTCATCGTCATCGGCGGCGGCCACGCCGGCACGGAGGCGGCTCTCGCCGCCGCCCGCACCGGCGCGCGCACGCTGCTGGTGACCGACAACCTGGAGACGCTGGGCCAGATGAGCTGCAACCCGGCCATCGGCGGCATCGGCAAGGGTCACCTCACCCGGGAAGTGGACGCGCTGGGCGGCGCCATGGCCCGGGCCATCGACCGGGCCGGCATCCAGTTCCGCACGCTGAACGCCAGCAAGGGCCCCGCCGTCCGCGCCACCCGCGCCCAGGCGGACCGTGCGCTCTACCGCCAGGCGATCCGCGGCATCCTGGAGAACCAGCCCGACCTCACCCTGTTCCAGCAGTCCGTGGACGATCTCATCGTCGAGGGCGAGCGGGTGCGCGGCATCGTCACCCGGCTCGGGCTGCGGCTGACCGCCGAGACGGTGGTGCTCACCGTCGGCACCTTCCTCGGCGGCCGCATCCACATCGGCCGGGAGCATTTCGGCGGCGGCCGGGCCGGCGACGCCCCGGCGCTCCGGCTCGCCGAGCGGCTGCGGGAGCTGCCCATGCGCGTCGGCCGGCTGAAGACCGGCACGCCGCCGCGCCTCGACGGCCGCACGCTGGACTTCGGCCGCATGCAGCCGCAGCCGGGCGACGAGCCTGCGCCGGTGTTCTCCTTCCTGGGCAGCCGGGACGAGCATCCCCGCCAGGTGCCCTGCCACATCACCCACACCTGCGAGGCCACCCACGACATCATCCGGGCCTCGCTCGGCGAATCCGCCATGTTCAGCGGCAACATCGAGGGGGTGGGCCCGCGCTACTGCCCGTCGGTGGAGGACAAGATCCACCGCTTCGCCGACCGCGGCTCCCATCAGATCTTCGTGGAGCCGGAGGGGCTCGCCACCCACGAGGTGTACCCGAACGGCATCTCCACCAGCCTGCCCTTCGACGTGCAGGAGCGTTTCGTGCGCAGCATTCCGGGCTTCGAGCACGCGCACATCACGCGGCCGGGCTACGCCATCGAATATGATTTCTTCGATCCGCGGGATCTGAGTCCGAGCCTGGAAACCAAGGAAATTCAAGGACTTTTCTTCGCCGGCCAGATCAACGGCACTACGGGCTACGAGGAAGCCGCGGCCCAGGGGCTGGTGGCGGGCCTGAATGCTGCACGAAAAGTGCAGCAAAAATCGCCCTGGACGCCGGGCCGCGAAGCCGCGTACATCGGCGTGCTGATCGACGATCTGAACACCCGCGGGGCCAGCGAGCCCTACCGCATGTTCACCAGCCGCGCCGAGTACCGGCTGCTGCTCAGGGAGGACAATGCGGACCTGCGTCTGACCCCGGTCGGCCGGGAGATGGGCCTGGTGGACGACGAGCGCTGGCGTCGCTTCGAGGCCAAGCGCGAGGCGGTGGAGCGGGAGCGCGGCCGGCTGCAGGGCTGCCTGGTGCGCCCGGCCGACGTGGCGGAAGAGGAGGCCGGTCGGCTGCTCGGCGGGTCGCTGTCCCGCGAGTCCCGGGCACTGGACCTGCTGCGCCGACCGGAGCTCGACCATGCCGCGGTCACGGCGCTCGCCGCCGTGGGCCCGGATACCCTCGACGAGACCCATCCGCCGGAGGAGGCGGAGCAGATCCGCCTGCAGGTGGAGGTGGGCATCAAGTACGAGGGCTACATCGAACGCCAGCAGCGCGAGATCGCCCGCCACGCCCGCCAGGAGCACCTGGCACTGCCGGCCGATCTCGATTACGCGGACGTGCAGGGGCTGTCCAACGAGGTGCGCCAGAAACTGGCAGCGGCGCGGCCGGCGACCATCGGCCAGGCCTCCCGACTGGACGGGATGACGCCCGCCGCCGTCTCGCTGCTGCTGATCCATCTGAAGAAACGCAGCCTCAGGCGCAGCGCCTGATGGAGCAGGTCCGGTTGGAGAAGGCCATGAATGCACTGAGAGCCATGGTGGCAGCGGCGGCATTGCTGCTGGCTGCCTGCGGCGGGTCCGGCGACACTGCCGGGGAGGCCCCAGGCGAGGCGGCGCGGCAGGCCGCAGCGCAGGCCGTCGACGAGGGCCCGGACTTTCTCCGCCGCGCCATCTCGGCCGAGCCGGAGTCGCTGGATCCCCACCTCGCCCGCAGCGTTCCCGCCACCAAGGTGCTGGGCGACCTGTTCGAGGGACTGGTGACCCTGGGGCCCGACGCCAGCCTGCAGGCCGGCGCGGCGACGGGCTGGGAGTCCGGCGACGACGGTCTCACCTGGACTTTCCACCTGCGCGAGGGGCTGACCTGGTCCAACGGCGATCCCCTGACGGCGGAGGATTTCGTCTGGAGCTTCCGCCGGCTCGTGGATCCCGCCACCGGCGCGTTCTATGCCAGCAACCTGGCGCCGGTCGTCGGCGCCGGGGCCATCATGGCCGGCGAGGCCGCCCCGGAGACGCTCGGGGTGGAGGCGCCGGACGCCCGCACGCTGGTCATTCGCCTGGCGCACCCGCTGGGCGATCTCCTGCACCGGCTCGCCCATCCCAGCGCGGCGCCGGTGCACCGGCCTTCGGTGGAGCAATGGGGCGACGATTATCCCGCGCCGAAGCGCCTGGTCAGCAACGGTCCCTACCGGCTGGTGGAGCGGATCATCGGCAGCCACATCGGCTTGGCGAAGAACGGCTTATACCGGGACCCGCTGTCGGTGCCGATCGAGCGGGTGCGCTATTACCCGCTGGAGGACGCAACCGCCGAGTACAACCGCTATCGGGCCGGCGAGCTGGACGTCACGGCCCGGGTGCCGGCGCCAGTGTTCGCCGACGTGGGCATCGAGCGGCCGGGCGAGCTGCGGGTGGCGCCCTATCTCGGTGTCTACTACGTGGGCTTCAACCTGAACCAGCCGCCCTTCGCCGACGCGCCCGGCCTGCGCAAGGCCCTGTCGCTCGCCATCGATCGGGAGCGTCTCGCCGAGGCGGTCATGGGCCGCGGCGAGCGGCCTGCCTGGAGCTGGGTGCCGCCGGCCGTGCAGGACTATACGCCGCCCCGGTTCGCCTACGCACAGACCGGCGCCGAGGCCCGGGCGGAAGAGGCGCGCGGCCTCTACCGGGAGGCGGGGTACGGCCCGGACCGGCCGCTGGCCTTCCAGCTGCGCTACAACACGAGCGACGAGAACCGCCGCATCGCCGCCGCGCTGCAGTCCATGTGGCGGGAAGTGCTCGGCGCCGAGGCCGAACTGGTCGCCCAGGAGTTCCGGGTGATGATCGCCGAGACCCGCCGCGGCGACGTGCCGGGCATGTTCCGCGGCAGCTGGATCGCCGACTACGACGACGCGGGCAATTTCCTCTCGGTGATGACTTCGGGCAGCAGCGCCAACCAGTTCGGCTACGCCAACCCCGCCTACGACTCGCTGGTGGCCGCCGCCGTGCGCGAACCGGGCGGGGAGGAGCGCGCCTCGCTGTTCGCGAACGCCGAGAAGGTGCTGCTGGCGGACCATCCGGTCCTGCCGCTCTTCTTCTACGTGAGCAAGCACCTGGTGCACCCGCGGGTGCGCGGCTGGGTGGACAATCCCCTCGACTATCACTACTCGCGCTATCTGCGTCTGCGCGAGTTCGACCCCGAGACCGCGCCGGCCGCCGCCAAGCCCGACCCCGGAGACTGACCCTTGCTGCGCTATGCGCTGACGCGGCTCGCGAGCGCCATCCCGACGCTACTCCTGGTGGTGGCGCTGGCCTTCATGCTGGTGCGCGCCGCGCCCGGCGGCCCGTTCGACACCGAGCGCCGCCTCAGCCCGGCGATGGAACAGCGCCTGGCCGAGGCCTATCACCTGAACGAGCCGCTGCCGCAGCAATTCCTGCGTTACCTCGGCGGCTTGCTGCAGGGCGACCTCGGTCCCTCCTACCGCTACCGGCAGTCGGACGTGAGCGAACTCATCGCCGACGGCTTCCCGGTCTCGCTGAAGATCGGCGGCCTGGCCATGCTGCTGGCGGTGGCGCTGGGCATTGCCGCCGGGACGCTGGCCGCGCTGCGCCAGAACCGCCTCGTCGACCACCTGGTGATGGCGCTGTCGATGACCGGCATATCGGTGCCGAACTTCGTCGTGGCGCCGGTGCTGGTACTGATCTTCGCGGTCGTGCTGCGCTGGCTGCCGGCCGGCGACCTCGCCTCGCCGGCCCATTACGTGCTGCCGGTGATCGCGCTGGCGCTGCCCCAGCTGGCCTATATCGCGCGGCTGACCCGGGCCAGCATGATCGACGTGCTGAAGAGCCCCTACATCCGCACCGCCCGCGCGCAGGGGTTGTCGGAGCGCAGCATCGTGCTGCAGCATGCGCTGAAACCCACGCTGCTGCCGGTGGTCTCCTACCTCGGCCCGGCCACGGCGGCCATCCTCACCGGCTCGGTGGTGATCGAGCAGATCTTCAACCTGCCGGGGCTCGGGCGTTTCTTCGTGCAGGGCGCCCTGAACCGGGACTACACGCTGGTGATGGGCGTCGTCGTGTTCTACGGCGTGCTGATCGTGCTGTTCAATTTCGTGGTCGACCTGCTCTACGGGCTGCTCGATCCGCGGGTGCGCTACCGATGACCGCTGTCGCCGTACCCGGCGGTCTCGGCCGCCACGCGCTCGCCGCGCTCCGGCGCAACCGGGCGGCCGTGGTCTCGGCCTGCCTGCTCGGACTGATCGTGGTGCTGGTCATCGCCGGCCCCTGGCTGAGCCCCCACGACTATTACGAGACCGACTTCGACCGTATCCTTGCGCCGCCCTCGCTGGCCGGCGGCCACCTGTTCGGCACCGACGACCTGGGACGGGACCTTTTCGTGCGCACGCTCGCGGGCGGGCGCATCTCGCTCGCGGTCGGCGTCGTGGCCACCGCCGTCAGCCTTCTCATCGGCGTCGCCTGGGGCGCGGTCGCCGGCTATCTGGGCGGGCGCATCGACCACCTGATGATGCGCGTGGTCGACATCCTGTATGCGATGCCGTTCATGTTCTTCGTGATCCTGCTGATGGTGGTGTTCGGCCGCAACATCCTGCTGATCTTCGTCGCCATCGGCGCCGTGAACTGGCTGGACATGGCGCGCATCGTGCGCGGCCAGACGCTCAGCCTGCGCCAGCAGGAGTTCGTGGAGGCGGCCGAGGCGACGGGCGTGTCCACCTTCTCCATCCTGCGCCGCCACATCGTGCCGAACCTGCTCGGCGTGGTGGTGGTGTACGCCACGCTGACCATCCCCCAGGTGATCCTGGTGGAGTCGTTCCTGAGCTTCCTCGGGCTGGGCGTGCAGGAGCCCATGAGTTCCTGGGGATCGCTGGTGCAGCAGGGCTCCCGCCTGATGGAGACCGCGCCCTGGATGCTGGTCTTCCCGGGCCTGTTCCTGGCCACCACCCTGTTCTGCTTCAACTTCCTCGGCGACGGTCTGCGCGATGCGCTGGACCCCAGGGACCGGCCCCGATGAGCGTGCTCTCCGTCACCAACCTGGACGTCACCTTCGAGACCGCCGCGGGCCCGGTGGCGGCGGTGCGCGACCTGCGCTTCCGGCTGGACGCCCGGGAGACGCTGGGCATCGTCGGCGAGTCCGGCTCGGGCAAGAGCCAGTCGGTGCTGGCCATCATGGGCCTGCTGGCGGAGAACGGCCGCGCCGAGGGCAGCGTGAAGCTGGACGGCGAGGAGATCCTGAACCGGCCGGCGGCGGAGATGAACCGCGTGCGCGGCCGGCGCATCGCCATGGTATTCCAGGATCCCATGACCTCACTGAACCCTCATGTCACGGTCGGCCGCCAGCTGGCGCGAGTGCTGATGGAACACCGCGGCCGCTCCTACAAGGACGCGCTGAAGGAGGTGGAGCAGATGCTCGATGCCGTGCGGCTGCCCGCCGCGGGCCGGCGGCTGTCCAGCTATCCGCACGAGTTCTCCGGCGGCATGCGCCAGCGGGTGATGATCGCCGGCGCGCTGCTGTGCCGGCCCGAGGTGCTGATCGCCGACGAGCCCACCACCGCGCTGGACGTCACCGTCCAGGCGAGCATCCTGGCTCTGCTGCGCGAATTGCGGGATGCCTTCGGCACGGCGCTGATCCTGATCACCCACGACCTGGGCGTGGTGGCCGGCAACTGCGACCAGGTGATCGTGATGCAGGACGGGCAACGCCGGGAGGAAGGCGCCACCGCGGAGATCTTCGCCAGTCCCCGGGATCCCTATACCCGCCAGCTGCTGGCGGCGGTGCCACGGCTCGACGAACGCACGCCGCTGCGCCCGGCGCTGGCAGCCGACGGGGCCGATGCGCTGCTGGAAGTGCGGGACCTGAGCGTGCGCTTTCCCCTGCCACGCCAGCAGCTGTTCGCGCGCCGCGAGTATTTCCGCGCCGTGGAGGACGCGGACCTGACGCTGGCGCCGGCGGAAACCCTGGGCGTGGTCGGCGAGTCCGGCTGCGGCAAATCCAGCCTGGCGCGTGCCGTGCTGCGGCTGCTGCCGGTCACCGAGGGCACGGTGGCGCTGCTGGGACGGCCGCTCGACCGGCTGGACCGTGCGCAGATGCGGGCCGTGCGCCGGGATCTGCAGCTCGTGTTCCAGGACCCGCTGGGATCGCTGGATCCACGCATGCCCATCGGCGAGATCGTGGCCGAGCCGCTGACCGTGCACGAGCGCGGCCTGCGCCGGGCCGAGCGTCGGGAACGGGTGGCGGCCATGCTGGAGCGCGTGGGCCTGGGGCCGGAGACCCTGTCCCGCTATCCCCACGAGCTCTCCGGCGGCCAGTGCCAGCGCGCCGGCATCGCCCGCGCGCTGGTCACCCGGCCGCGGTTGCTGATCTGCGACGAGGCCGTCAGCGCCCTGGACGTCTCGGTGCAGGCCGGCATCATCGACCTGCTGCTGTCGCTGCAGCAGGAGATGGGCCTCGGCATCCTGTTCATCGCCCACGACCTCGCGGTGGTGCGGCGGGTCAGCCACAGGGTGATGGTGATGTATCTCGGCCGCGTCGTGGAACGGAACCGGGCCGGCGACCTCTACGCCCGACCGCGCCACCCCTACACGCGGGCGCTGCTCGATGCGGTGCCGGTGCCGGACCCCGCCGTGGAGCGCCGCCGGGCACCGCCGCCGGCGGCCCGGGACCTGCCGGTGCCCTGGAATCCGCCCGCCGGCTGCGCTTACCGCACCCGCTGTCCCTGGGCCGTGGAGCGCTGCGCGGCCGAGCAGCCGCCGCTGCGGTCAGTGGGGGGCGGCGAGGTCGCCTGTCACCGGGCGGAAGAGCTCGATCTCTCCCTTGCCACCCTGGTTACCAGGCCTCTCACCAAGCCAGGGGAATCGGCAGCGGAAGACCGTTGACGGTCAGCAGGCCGTTGCCGTATTCCGCCTGCATGCGATAGTCGTCGCCGTCGGGGCGCAGCATGCCGGCCACGATCAGCATCTCCAGCTGCTCGGCGGCGCCGGGGGCGATGCTGCGCACCTGCTCCACCACGCTGACCGGGATACGCAGCTCCACGGTGCCGGTCAGCCGTTCCAACAGCTCCCGGGCTTCCAGCTGCGGGCCGGTATCGCCGCCGGCGGCCAGTGCGAGGTAGCTCGTGAGCCGCAACTCCCCGTCCGGCAGCGCGAGGCCGAGCTTGCGCAGATCGAGCACCGGTCCTGCCGCCACCAGCCGGGCCAGGTCCGGCTCCATGAGCCGGTACGCTTCCCCGGGCGGTATCTGCGAACCCGCTCCCTCGAGTGTCTGGATGGTCTCGGAGAGCGCCGCCAGGCTGGGCTCGTGGATGTTCTGCACCGCCAGCTCCAGCGTGAGAGAGACCGGTCCGGGCCCGCCGCCCTCGATGCGGGCCACGCGCAGTTCGGTGGTGCCGGAGAGGAGTTCGCCCACCACCTCGCCGTCGGAGGTCAGCCGGATGTCCTGCAGGGTGACGCCCGCGCCGTCTTCGGTGACGGCAACCGTGCCGATGGTCACCGCGGTCGGGCCCACCGGCAGGCCGTTTTCAGTGTAGCGCTGGACGCTGTCTCCCTCGATGTCGGCGACGCGCACCCGGGCCGTACCGCCGCCGGCGCCGTCCCGGGCCACCAGCTCGAAGCCGCCGACGCGCCCCCGGGTGTGGACGCGGCGGCCGTCGGCGCTGATGTCGGCATCTAGGCTCGCCGCCTCCCAGCTGATGCGCCCGTCGGCTTCCGGCAGTTCACGGGACCCGGCCTGCAGACGGAACTCCGCATGAGTGCTGCCGTCCAGCGCCATGCTGGTCACCAGGCGGCCGGGCAGAGGCACCGCATCCCGGCCGCTGCCGGGGTCCAGGCCGAACGTGGACACCGCCCGGGAGAGCCCCGGCCGGAACGGCGCGTCGGTGCCGCGGGGCAGCGGTCCGTGCTCGATGCGGGTGTCGATGACGATGGCCGGCTCGTCGGCGAACACCTCGCCGCCGGCCAGTTGGCGCAGCGCCTCCGTGGTGCGGGGGTCGGTGACGACGATGCGGTGGCGGCTGTCGCTGGAGAACCAGCGGCGGCGGTATTCCTCGGTCACGATGGCCATGCCCGGGCGACGGTCGGCGCCTGCATCCAGCCGCTCCTCGAGCTTGCGCTCGGTGAACGAGCCCAGGAACCAGGGCGCGGCCAGCAGCACGGCGAAGAGTCCGAGTACGAGGAAGAACAGGAATTTCTTCACGGCCGCTCCGGGCACCAGGGCAGGCCGCCGATGCTATCACAGCCCCCGCGCAGCCCCCGCGCAGCCCTGGTGCAGCCCTGGCGCGGCTCAGGCGGGGTGCGGGGTGCGGGACGGGCGCTAGAAATCGGCGATGACACTCACTACCATAGCGGCCTTGTTCCGACCCCCATCCATCACACGGGTATCAGCGTGCTCACACTGACCTTCAAGCGTGCGGCCCTGCTCGCCGCAGCCCTGCTCCCCCTGTCCGTCCCCTTCACCGCCGGCGCCGCAGGCGACGCGGAGCGGGGCGAGGCGCTCGCCTATACCTGCCTCGGCTGCCACGGCATCGAGGGCTACCGCAACGCGTATCCCTCCTTCCGCGTGCCGAAGCTGGGCGGCCAGCACCCCGAATACATCGTGGCGGCGCTGAAGGCCTACAAGGCCGGCGAGCGGCCACACGACACCATGAAGGCCCAGGCGAGTTCCTTTTCCGAGCAGGAGATGCAGGACATCGCCGCGTACTTCGCCAGCTGGGGCGAGGCGAAAGCCGAGCCGCAGCCGAACGTGCCGGAGGGCGCGCCGGAGAAGCTGTCCACCTGCGTGTCCTGCCACAGCGGCAACGGCATCAGCCAGTCGCCGGAGTGGCCGAACCTGGCCGGCCAGCACGAGAGCTATCTCGCCCACTCGCTCGAGCAGTACAAGGACGGCACGCGGGTGAACGCAGTCATGGCCGGCATAGTGACCGCGCTGACGCCGCAGGACATTCGCGCCCTGTCGGCCTACTTCGCCGAGCAGAAGGGCCTGTTCACAACCGTCGAAGACTAGCGCCGAGCACCGGCCCGCGCCGCACCGGGGCCAGCTAGCCGGACAGCGAACGGCGGAAATCCCGCGCCTGTCCGCGGATGGCCTCCAGTTCCTCGTCGCTCCAGCGGTCCAGGTTCTTCAGGATCAGATTCATGCGGCCCGTCCGGCGCAGCCGTTCCCGGTTGCGAGCGAGGAAGTCCCAGTACAGCAGCGTGTAGGGGCAGGCGTCCTCGCCGGTGCGCTGGCCCGGGTCGTAGCGGCAGCCGCTGCAGTAATTGCTCATGCGCCGGATGTACGCACCGCCGGCCGCGTAGGGCTTGGAGCCGACGATGCCGCCGTCCCCGTGCAGCGCCATGCCCAGGGTGTTCGGCAGCTCCACCCACTCCACGGCGTCCACGTAGACCGCGAGGTACCAGTCGCAGACCTCCGACGGCCGCAGCCCCGCCAGCAGAGCGAAGTTGCCGATCACCATCAGCCGCTGGATGTGGTGGGCGTAGCCGTTTGCGAGGGTGTCGCCGATGCTCTGCGCCAGGCAGTTCATCTCCGTGTCGCCGGTCCAGAAGAAATCCGGCAGCGGCTGCTCGTGGTCGAAGTGATTCAGGGAGCGGTAGGCCGGCATCTCCAGCCAGTAGATGCCGCGGATGAACTCCCGCCAGCCGAGGATCTGGCGCACGAAGCCCTCCACTGCGTTCAGCGGCGCCCGGCCCTCCCGCCAGGCATCCACCGCCGCGTCGATCGCCTCCCGTGGGTCGAGCAGCTTCAGGTTCAGGCTGGACGACAGCAGGGAGTGGTACAGGAACGGCTCGTCCTGCCACATGGCGTCCTGATAGCGGCCGAACAGCGGCAGGCGGTCCTCGACGAAAGACGCGAGCGCCTCACGGGCCTGCTCGGAGGTGACCGGCCAACGGAAATTCTCCGTGCTGCCCGGGTGGTCGGGGAAATGGCGCTCCACGGCCTCCAGCACGTCGCGGGTCACCGCGTCCGGCTCGAAGCCGGTCTGCGCCGGGAGATCGCCCGGCCCATTCCGCCCGAAGGCGTCCCGGTTGTCCGCGTCGTAGTTCCATTCGCCGCCCACCGGCTCGTCGCCGTCCATCAGCACGTCGTGACGCCGGCGCATCTCACGATAGAAATACTCCATCACCAGGCGCTTGCGGCCCTTCGCCCAGTCGGCGAACTCCTCGCGGGTGCAGAGGAAGTGGCGGTCGGCGAGCCATTCCACGGGCAGCTCGAGCGAGCCGCAGACCGTGTCCACCGCATGGCGCACACGCCACTCGCCCGGCTCGACCGCCACCAGGCGCCGGGGGCGGTAGCGCTTCGCCGCCGCCTCGATGGCGGCCGAGAGGCTGGCGATGCCCTCGTCGATATCCCGGTAGCAGACCCGGCGGCCGGACTCGCGCAGGCCGGCGGCGTAATGGCGCATGGCCGCGAAGAACACGGCGATGCGGTGCTTGTGGCTGGGCACGGCGGCGGCCTCGCCCGCCGTCTCTGCCATCAGGATCACGTCTTCGGTCGGGTCGGCCCCGGCGACGGCGGCGTTGTGCTCGTCCAGCTGGTCGCCGAGCACCAGCACCAGGTCCCGGCAGTTGCGCTCCGTCATTGCTCTCTCCGTCAGTCGGCCGCCACTCTAACCCGGGTGGCGGCGCGGTACAGAGGGCGTAGAATTGGTCAGCGCCTGCGCAAAGAGGCGGATGCCCGCCCGGCAGCCGGCTCGCGGCGAGCCGTCATTCCGATCCGGTTTCCGCGCCATTCGTAGCAGCCGGCATTCACAGCCATCACAGCACCAGCCATAACGCCGCCAGCCATCACTCCCTCAGCCATCACACCAGGAGCGACCATGGACAGATTCAGGGCCTACCGCATCGACAAGCAGGACGACGGCATCAGCGCCGGATTCGACGAGATCGGCCTCGACGACCTGGGCGAGGGCGACGTGGTGGTGCGGGTGGCCTACTCCACCATCAACTACAAGGACGCGCTGGCCGCGACCGGCACGAGTCCCATCCTCCGCCGCTACCCGCTGGTGGGCGGCATCGACCTCGCCGGCGTGGTGGAGCGTTCGGACGACGAGCGCTTCCCGCCAGGCACGGCGGTGCTGGTGAACGGCTGCGGTCTCGGCGAGAGCCACGACGGCGGCTATGCCGAGTACGCCCGGGTGAAAGGCGACTGGGTGGTGCCCATCCCCGAGAGCATTGACGCCCGGGAGGCGATGATGATCGGCACCGCAGGCTATACCGCGGCGCTGGCCGTCCATCGCATGGAGCAGAACGGCCAGGCGCCGGAGAACGGGCCGGTGGCGGTGACCGGCGCCACCGGCGGCGTCGGCAGCCTCGCCATCGACATGCTGGCGGGCCGCGGCTACGAGGTGGCGGCGGTCACCGGCAAGGCCGACGAGCGCGGCTATCTCGAGTCCATCGGCGCCGCCGAGGTGCTGCTGCGCGACGAGATCGACCTCGGCAAGCGTCCGCTCGAGAAGGCACGGTGGGCCGGCGCGGTCGACAACCTGGGCGGCGAGGTGCTGACCTGGCTCACGCGCACCGCCGACTACGGCGCCAACATCGCCAGCATCGGCCTCGCCGCCAGCCCGAAGCTGGAGACCACCGTGCTGCCGTTCATCCTGCGCGCCGTCTGTCTGCTCGGCATCAATTCGGTGGATACGCCACGGCCCCTGAGGCTCGACGTCTGGAAGCGCATCGGCACGGATCTGAAGCCCCGCCACCTGCAGGACATCGGCCACCGGGAGATCGCCTTCGAGGATCTGCCCGGCGCTTTCGACGATTACATCGCCGGCCGTGTGACGGGCCGCACGATCGTACGCATAGGGGGTGAGTAGCGCGCAAATAGTCCAGGCGGTCTATTTGGGAAAGGGCTCGGCGCTGGTTTAGAATCGCCGCCCCGCCCGGGACCCCGGGATCGATCGGAAGCACTGGAGAATTCGGGATGCAGAAGCAATCGGCCGGCGCCAGGTTCTGGCAGGCGCTGGAGGATGAGCGGCCCCTGCAGGTGGTCGGCACCATCAATGCCTACAGCGCCCTGCTGGCCGGCGAAGCCGGCTTCCGTGCCATCTACCTGTCCGGCGCCGGCGTGGCCAACGCGTCCTTCGGTCTGCCGGATCTTGCCATGACCACCCTGAACGACGTGTGCGAGGACGTGCGCCGCATCAGCTATGCAAGCGATCTGCCGCTGCTGGTGGATGCCGACACGGGCTGGGGCAGCGCATTCATGATCGGCCGCACCATGCGCGAGCTGATCCGGGCCGGCGCCGCCGGCTGCCACATCGAGGACCAGGTGGCGGCGAAGCGCTGCGGCCACCGGCCGGGCAAGGCCCTGGTGGAGGCCGGCGAGATGGCGGACCGCATCAAGGCCGCCGTCGACGGGCGCACGGACGAGCGCTTCGCGATCATGGCCCGCACCGACGCCCATGCCGTGGAAGGCCAGCAGGCCGCGCTGGACCGGGCGGGGCAGTACGTGGAGGCGGGCGCCGACATGATCTTCGCCGAGGCCCTGACCACCCTGGACGAGTACCGCCAGTTCACCGCCGCCATCGACGTGCCGGTGCTGGCCAACATGACTGAATTCGGCAAGACGCCGCTGTTCACCACGGACGAGCTTGGCGAGGCCGGCGTAACGATGGCGCTGTACCCGCTGTCTGCCTTCCGGGCCATGAGCGCGGCCGCAATGCACGTCTACCGCACACTGCGCTCGGAAGGCACCCAGGAGCCGGCAGTGGAGCGCATGCAGAGCCGGGCCGAACTCTACGACGTGCTCGGTTACCACGAATACGAGGAGAAGCTCGACGAGCTGTTTGCCGAGAGCGGGCTCGCCAAGAAGTGAAGCGCCCGCCGTTACCGGAACGACGACACAACGATACGGGGACCAGAGACTATGACAGCTAACAAGAAGACCGGCGGTCTCGCCGGAGTGGTGGCGGGCAAGACGGCGCTGTGCACGGTGGGCAAGGAAGGCGCCGGACTCACCTACCGCGGCTACGACATCGACGACCTCGCCCACAAAGCGAACTTCGAGGAGGTCGCCCACCTGCTGATGCACGGCAAGCTGCCGAACCGCAGCGAGCTGGACGCCTACGTGAAGAAGCTGCGGGGCCTGCGCGGGCTGGCCGACGAGCTGAAGCAGGTGCTGGAGATGATTCCCGCCAGTGCCCACCCCATGGACGTGCTGCGCACCGGCGTGTCCGTGCTCGGCAACCTGGAGCCCGAGAGCGATGCCTCCGACGAGGCGGACGTGGCCGACCGGCTGGTCGCCGTGCTTCCCTCGATCCTCCTGTACTGGCACCGCTTCCACGCCGACGGCGTGAAGATCGACACCGAAACCGACGACGACAGCGTGGCCGGCCACTTCCTGCACCTGCTGCACGGCAAGCCGCCGAGCGAGCTGCACAGGAAGACGCTGGATACCTCGCTGATTCTCTACGCCGAGCACGAGTTCAACGCCTCCACGTTCACGGCCCGGGTCATCACGGCGACGTTGTCGGACTTCCACAGCGCGGTCACCGGCGCCATCGGCGCGCTGCGCGGCCCGCTGCACGGCGGCGCCAACGAGGCCGCCATGGAGCTGATCGAGAAGTTCTCCTCGCCGGAGGAGGCCACCGCCGGCATCAAGCAGATGCTCGAGCGCAAGGACAAGATCATGGGCTTCGGCCACCGGGTGTACACCGAGTCCGACCCGCGCAACACGATCAACAAGAAGATGTCGAAGCGGCTCTCGGAGGAAACCGGCGACACCCACCTGTACGCCGTGTCCGAGGCCATCGAGAAAGTCATGTGGGACGAGAAGCGCCTGTTCGCCAACGCGGATTTCTACTCCGCCAGCGCGTATCACTTCATGGGCATCCCCACCTATCTGTTCACGCCCATCTTCGTCTGCTCGCGCATTTCGGGCTGGGCCGCGCACATCATGGAACAGCGTGCCGACAACAAGCTGATCCGGCCGGGCGCCGACTACGTGGGCCCCGATCTGCGGCCGTTCCCGCCCATCGACGAGAGAGACTGACAGGAGACCTCCATGTCCGCCGATATCCGCTCCGCCAAGCGGCCTGATCCCGATCAGGTCCTGGTCGACATCGCCGATTACGTCACCGGGTACGAGATCGACAGCGATGCCGCCTACGAGACCGCCCACTACTGCCTGCTGGATACGCTGGCCTGCGGCTTCCAGGCGCTGGACTATCCCGCGTGCACCAAGCTGCTCGGCCCGGTCGTGCCGGGAGCGACCCTGAAGGGCGGGGCCCGGGTGCCCGGCACCGACTACGAGCTGGACCCGGTGCAGGCCGCCTTCAATATCGGCGCCATGATCCGCTGGCTGGATTTCAACGACACCTGGCTCGCGGCCGAATGGGGCCATCCGTCCGACAACCTGGGAGGCATCCTGGCTACCGCGGACTACCTGAGCCGCCAGGCGCGCAGGGACGGCAAGAAGCCGCTCACCATGCGCGACGTTCTGACGGCCATGATCAAGGCTCACGAGATCCAGGGCGTGCTGGCGCTGGAGAACAGCTTCAACCGGGTCGGCCTGGATCACGTGCTGCTGGTGCGCATCGCCTCCACCGCGGTGGTTACGAAGATGCTCGGCGGCGACCGCGAGCAGGTCGTCAACGCGGTCTCCAACGCCTGGATCGACGGCGGCGCGCTGCGCACCTACCGCCACGCGCCGAACACGGGTTCGCGCAAGAGCTGGGCCGCGGGCGATGCCACCAGCCGGGCGGTGCGTCACGCGCTCATCGCGCTCACGGGCGAGATGGGCTACCCGTCGGCCCTGTCGGCGAAGACCTGGGGCTTCTACGACGTGCTGTTCAAGGGCAACGGGTTCAGCTTCCCGCAGGGCTATGCCAGCTACGTGATGGAGAACGTGCTGTTCAAGATCTCCTACCCGGCGGAGTTTCATGCGCAGACGGCGGTGGAGGCCGGCATGAAGCTGCACGAGGAAGTGTGCGACCGCGTCGACGAGGTGGAGCGGATCGTGATCGAGACCCAGGAACCGGGCGTTCGCATCATCGACAAGACCGGCCCGCTCGACAACCCGGCCGACCGCGACCACTGCATCCAGTACATGACCGCCATCCCGCTGATCTTCGGCCGCCTGACCGCCGCCGACTACGAGGACGACGTCGCCAACGACCCGCGAGTGGACACGCTGCGCGACAGGATGGTGGTGTCCGAAAACAAGCAGTTCACCAAGGACTACTACGACCCGGACAAACGCTACATCGGTAATGCCGTGCAGGTGTTCTTCAAGGACGGCTCGCAGACCGAGCGGGTGGAGGTGGAATACCCCATCGGCCACCGCAAACGCCGCGAGGAGGGCATCCCGGTGCTGATGCAGAAGTTCCGGAAGAGCCTGCAGAAGAAGCTCGCCGGCGACCAGTGGAAACAGCTCTCCGAGCTGTCAGCCGACAAGGACAAGCTGGCCGGTACGCCGGTCGACGAGTTCGTCGCCTTGCTGGTGAAATAAAACGTAGGAGGGCCTTCAGGCCCGATTATCTGCCAGGTCGGGCCTGAAGGCCCTCCTACATATCCATCACGGCATCGGGCCTGAAGGCCCTCCTGCCCCGCCTGTTGACTTGTGTTGTTGCGCAGCCGGACAATGAATCGGAACGCGCGCGCAACGCTGCCCGCACGCACGACTGCCTCGAGTATTCAGGGAGAATCCTAATGAGCAGGACCATCGCAGTCTTCACCGCAACATTCATCGCTCTCCTCGGCACCGGCCAGGCGCTGGCCGGAGACAACGTCGGTGAGGTCTACATCACGCCCTCCATCGTCTACATGGACGACGACGCGGCCCGCAACGTTGATGACGGCGTCACCGGCGGTCAGCTGGCCATCGGCTATGCCTGGAACCGGTTCTTCAACATCGAGGGCTTCATCAACGTGGGCCAGCTCGACGGCGCGCAGGATTTCGACCAGTACGAGATCGGCGCCAACCTGCTCGGCGTGATCAATCGCGAGGGGATTTTCTCGCCCTATCTGCTGCTGGGCATCAGCCAGACCGAGACGGACGAGCCTCTCGGCGGCACCAACAACGAGGCGGCTTCCAGCCTCGGCGCCGGCTTCATGCTGGATCTGGGCGACACGCCCGCCACGCTGCGGGCCGAATGGCGTTACCGCACCGAGCTCGCCGGCTACGAGTTTGAGGACCAGATCGCCACCCTCGGCATCCAGTTCCCCCTCGCCGGCGGCAAGCCCCGGGTGGTGGACACCGATGGCGACGGCGTTCCCGACGACGCTGACCGCTGCCCCGGCACGCCCATCGGCACGCCGGTGGACCGGTTCGGCTGCGAGCTCGACTCCGACGGCGACGGCGTGGTGGACAGCATCGACGAGTGCCCGGACACGACGCCCGGCGCCGCCGTGGACGCCAGGGGTTGCGAGCGCGACAGCGACGGCGACGGCGTGGTGGACAGCCGCGACCAGTGCCCGGGCACCCCGGCAGGCGCTCCCGTGGACGAGGTCGGCTGCGAACTCGACTCCGACGGCGACGGCGTGGTCGATCGCATCGACGAATGCCCGAACACGGCAGCCGGCGTGCCGGTGGACACCCGCGGCTGCGAGATCCGCGACGTCATCCGTCTGCCCGGCGTGAACTTCGAGACAAACTCCGACCGGCTGCGGCCGGGCGCGGAGGACGTGCTGGAAGACGCGGCCGAGACGCTGAAGCGCAATCCGGGTCTGGAGGTGGAAGTGGCCGGCCACACCGACAGCCAGGGCGCGGCCGACTACAACCAGGGCCTGTCCGAGCGCCGCGCGCGCACGGTCATGGACTACCTGATCGGCCGCGGCGTCGACGAGGACATGCTGAGCTATCGCGGCTACGGCGAGTCCCAGCCCATCGCGGACAACGCGACGGCAGCGGGCCGTGCCGAGAACCGCCGCGTGGAGCTGCGCATCCTCGACCGCTGAGGGTGACCTTCTCTGGCGGGCGGGCCACCGTGCCCGCCCGCCGACCCTCCATGTAGGAGGGCCTTCAGGCCCGACCCTGTCTTCTGTTGGCCTATGCCCACCCGCAGACGAACCCGTAGCCGATGGGTGTGGCACCCGTTAGCAGACGCTCCTGACTGGCAGCGCCTCTACGCCACTGCAGGCATGGCCGTCATGCGGGGGTATCCATCGCCGCGACCTTTTGTCGGGAGCAAGATGGATTCCCCCGCAGGGCGGCCATGAAAGAAAGGGTCAGTTGTCCGCCAGGCTCGTGCTGCGGGTGATCGTCTCCCACTTGTGCTGCCCGCCGCGCCACCAGCGGAACAGGCCCTGCAGCCGCCAGAGGGCGTTCAGCTGCCGGTAGCCGAAGTTCTCCAGCACGGCCACCAGGTACAGCAGCAGCAGGTCGCGGGTGCGCGGGTACATGTGGAAGGAGAGTTCCTCCAGCATGATGGCGCTGGTGGAAAGCAGGATGCCCAGCCCGATGGCCAGCGCCAGGAAGATGGCGGCTTCCGGCCAGGCCAGCCAGCCCATGAACGCGCTGATGATGATAAACGCGTAGCCCGTCACCTCGATGATCGGGCCGAACAGCTCGAAGATCAGGTAGAAAGGGATCGCCAGCCAGGACACGGCGCCGCCGCGCGGATTGAAGATCAGCGAACGGTTCAGGAACAGGCACTGGCCGAGACCGTGCTGCCAGCGCACCCGCTGACTCTTGAGATCTTTCAGCGTCTCCGGCGCGTCGGTCCAGCACACCGGGTCGGGGATGAAGGTGATGCGGTAGGGCCGGCGCTTCTCCTTCATCAGGCGGTGCAGCCGCACGATGATCTCCATGTCCTCGCCGACGGCCTTCGGGTTGAAGCCGCCCGCTTCCACCAGGGTCTCCTTGTGGAAGACGCCGAAGGCGCCCGAGACGATCAGCAACGCGTTCAGCGGCGACCAGCCCATGCGCCCGAACAGGAACGCCCGCAAATACTCCACCACCTGGACCAGCGCCAGCGGGTTGCGCGGCAGGCCCACCTTCTCGAGGAAGCCCTGGCGCACGGTGCAGCCGTTGGCGATGCGCACCGTGCCGCCCACGGCAACCGTGCGCGAGTCCTCCAGGAACGGGCGCACCACCCGGCGCAGGCTGTCGGTCTGCAGGATGGAGTCGGCGTCGACGACGCACACCAGCGGATAGCGGCAGGCATTGACGCCGGCATTGATGGCGTCCGCCTTGCTGCCCCCGTTCTCCTTGTCCACCACCCGGAGATTGCGGTAGCGCGCCGAGCGGTAGATGGCGCGCACCGGCTGGCAGTCGATGCGCGCGCGGTAGGCCTCCGGGAACGGCTGCAGGCCGAAGCCCTCGATGAGCTTCTCGAGCGTGTCGTCGCCGGAGCCGTCGTTCACCACCACCAGCTCGAAGTCCGGGTACTCCAGCTGCAGCAGCGCCTTTACCGAGGTGATGATGGAGGCCGACTCGTTGTAGGCGGGCACCACCACGCTGATGGGGATGTCGAGGGCGGAGAAGACGCCCTCCGCCTCGAACTGGTCCGCCGTCTGCAGATAGCGGCGGATGCCCATCGTCGCGATGACGTTCTGTGCCAGGTAGCCCAGGTTGATGCCCACGAAGTAGGCCAGGAAGATCCACTGGGCGCCCAGGATGACGTCGGCGGCCGTCATGCCAGCCCCCTTTCGGCCATGGCCTGTTCCAGCATGTCCCTGGCATAGCGGTCGGCCTGGCGCGAGCGCAGGTCGCGCAGCGCGTTCGGACCCAGGAACGGCAGGCGCACGAGGGCCTGTGCGGCACGGTAGCGCACCCACCACTCCGGGTCGTCCAGCAGCGAGGCGAGCAGCGAGACATGCTCCACCTGGCCGACGCGACCGAGCACCTTGGCCACCTGCATGCGCACGTACCACGCCTCGTGACGCGCGAGACTCGGCAACCGCGGCACGCCCGCGTGGCCGCTCACCTGCTTCAGTGCCGCGGTCAGCACGCCGGGATGGTTGGTGCTGCGGATGAGCTCGTCGCACAGGGCGTCCACGATCTCGGCCTCGGCCAGGGGGCCGAACTGCAGCAGGTAGATCTTCTCGTCCTCGTCGCCGGAGCGGATCGCCCGGTACAGCGGCTCGCTGACCAGCTCGCTGCCGGCCTTGCGCAGGATCCGCGAGACTCGCGTGCGCGGCCAGTCACGGCGTTGCGGGATGAGCGGCACCAGTTGCTCGACGGCCCGCGCCGGGTCGATCTCGGCCAGCGCCACGGCTGCGGTGACGGACAGTGCCGTGTTGGGGCTTGCCACCAGCGCGGTGATTGCGCCCCAGCTGTCCGCGTCGCGCAGGTGGCCGAGCGTCTGCACGCCCAGCAGGCGGGCGCTGAGCCGCCGGCTGCGCAGGAGTTCCCGGGCGATGCGCGCGAAGCCGAGCCGGTCGGCGAGGATGATCAGGTTGCCGGCCGCGCTGCCCTCGACCGTGTCCCGCGCCCGGTTCCACTCCTCCAGCAGGTCGGTGCGCTGACGGCGCCGAACCCGGGGCAGCAGCTCGTTCTCGGCGTTCCCCCGGGAGAGGATCGCCGTGGCGAAGATGCCGCGCCAGCGGGCTACGAGGTGGCGCCGCCGCCGGGCGCCGACCACCGTCGCGAAGCGCAGGCCGAGCGTGTAGACGAACAGCACCACCGTGGCCGCACCGGCCGCCACCGTGGACCACAGCGCCGCCCTGACCTCGGTGTCATAGGCCGTATCGAACAGCCAGGCCAGCATAGCGCCTCCGGTAGATGTCTCCCTGCGCGTGGGTGCCGAGCCACCAGTCGAGGGTGATCCTCGGCGTGAGGGCGTGGCGGCCGGTCACCGTGAGACTGTCGACGTCCGTCTCCAGGATCCGGCCGGGCGCGATGACCTCGGCCTCCTCGCCCGTCGCAGCCACCAGCCCGAACGAGAGCCCCTCGCGCGGGTACCAGCCGAACGACACGACATGGGACAGGGAGGTGGCGGCCCCGTGCAGCCGCGAGGCGTTCAGGGCGTAGGCGGCGCGGTAATCGCCGAAGTAGCGCTCCGCCTCGGCGGACCAGGTGCTGACCCTCGTCGACTCGTAGCGGCGATGACGGAAAGCGGCGGCGGCGTTCCAGCCGTTGCCGAGCGTCCGGAGCACGCGGCCGTAGAACCCGGTGTCCGGCAGGAAGTCGGCGTCGCCGCCCAGCGCCAGTTCGGCCTGCAGCGACCAGTCCCCGCCGGCCTGCCATACGCCGCCCAGGCCGAGTTCGGTGTCCGAGCGGTCGTAGCGCTCGTAGCGGCCCAGGCTCACGTGATAGTCGCCGCTTGCGGCGGTCTCGCCGTCCAGGCGCAGGAACTGCTGCTGCCAGCTCGGCAGCCCGTTGGTGAGATCCTCGTAGCCCGCGCCCGCGGTCAGGAAATAGCGCGTCGCCGTGCCTGCCCCGGCAGGGCTCCCGCCCCGGACGAGACGACGCTCCAGCTGCCGCACCGCCTCGTAATCGGGAGCGAGCCGGGCCGCGCGGCGCGCGGCCGCCAGGGCCGCGGCATCACGTCCGAGCTGCTCCAGCGCCAGCGCGCGTCCGTACACGTAGTCGACGTTGTTCGGGTATTCGTCCAGCAAGGCGTCGTACTCCTGCAACGCGCCTTCCGGGTCGCCCGACCAGCGCAGGACCCGGGCAAGGCGAAAGCGCAGCGCCGGATCGGCGGGGCGCCCGGCCAGCGCGCTCCGCAGCAACTCGAGCGCCGCGGGCCAATCCTGCTCGTCGATGGCGGCGTCGGTGGTGCTCACCGGGTCGGTCGGGTCGGTCGGGTCGGTCGGACCGGTCGCATTGGCCGGGTCGGCGGCCGCCACGGCTCCGGCTGCGGCCAGCAGCACGGCGAGGAGTCCGGCCCGGGCCAGATGCACGGCCGCCCGGCTCATGCCGAAAGCCTCTCGCGGGTGGCGATCAGCCGGCGGATCCGGGCGAGCAGTTCCTGGGGCCGGAACGGCTTGGTGACGTAGTCGTTCGCGCCCTGGTCCAGCGCCCGGGTCACGTCCATCTCGAGCACCTTGCCCGAGAGCACGAGGATGGGAACGTCGCACCAGTCGGGGTCCTCGCGGGCGTCCAGGATGATCTGGTAGCCGGACACATAGGGCAGCATCAGGTCCAGCACGATCACGTCCACCGGCGGCACGTTGCGCATGACCTCCTGGGCGTCACGGCCGGTCGGCGCCACCATGACCTCGTAGCCCGACCGATGCAGCAGGAATTCGAGCATATAGGCGGTGTGCTCGTTGTCCTCGACCACGAGGACACGACGCGCCGGTCTGACACTGGGCTCGGGATTCTTGCTCAAGGCGGCCTGCAGCAGGGTTTCACATAATCAACACGAGAAGTGTAGGCATCGTGGGTTTTCACGGCGTGATCCGTGTCGCAGAACGCCTCTCCGCCCGCCGCCACGCGAGCCGCCCCGCCGGGGCGCCAGCCGCTATAATCCCCGCCCCCCAACGAATGGCGCGACGGTGGTGCGAAGGGACTATGGCGGAGAAAACGGCGACCGGGCCGGAACAGGCGGACCTGGAAGAGGCGAAACTGGAACAGGCAATCAGCCGCGGCGCGGCGGCCCTCGGCCAGGCGCTGCCCGCGGAGGCCGCCGCGAGGCTCGCCCGCCTGCTGCTCCTGCTGGCGAAGTGGTCGCGGGCCTACAACCTGACCGCCGTGCGCCGGCCCGCGGACATGGTCACCGAACACGTCCTGGATGCGCTCAGCATCCGTCCCTGGCTGGCCGGCCACCGCATCGCCGACGTGGGCACCGGCGCCGGTCTGCCGGGCCTGGTGTTGGCGATAGCCGAGCCGGAACGCCGCTTCACCCTGCTGGACGCCAGCGGCAAGAAGCTGCGCTTCGTGCGCCACGCGGCAGCCGAACTCGGGCTCGCCAACGTGGAGGTGGTGCAGGCACGGGTGGAAGACTATGCGCCGGAGGCCGGCTTTGATACCGTGCTTTGCAGAGCGTTCGCGCCGCTGCCACGGTTCGTCGAGTCGAGCGCCCACCTCATCACCGGACACGGCAAGCTCCTGGCGCAGAAGGGTCTCTCGCCCGACGGCGAACTGGGCGCGTTGCCGCCGGGCTGGGCGGCGGAATCGGAGCCGGTGACGGTGCCCGGTCTCGCCAAGACCCGGCACGTGGTCAGTCTGAGAAGATTGGCCTGAGAAGAACAGAGAAGGCGGCATGACGAGAATCATCGCGGTAGCGAATCAGAAGGGCGGCGTCGGCAAGACGACCACGGCCGTGAATCTGGCGGCCTCGCTGGCGGCCACCCACCGCCGCGTGCTGCTGGTGGACGTGGACCCCCAGGGCAATGCCACCATGGGCTGCGGCGTCAACAAGATGGAGCTGGAGGCCAGCACCTGCGACGTGCTGCTGGGCGAGGCGAGCGCCGCCGACACCATCGTCTCCGTGCCCACCGGCAACTTCGCGCTGCTGCCCGGCAACGAGGACCTGACCCTGGCCGAGGTGCAGCTGTTGCAGGAGATCGGCCGGGAGATGAAGCTCGCCAAGGCGCTGGAGCCGGTGGCGGGGGTCTACGACTTCGTGCTGATCGACTGCCCGCCGTCGATCAACATGCTGACCATCAACGCACTGACCGCCGCCGACGGCGTGCTGATCCCCATGCAGTGCGAGTACTACGCGCTGGAGGGCCTGAGCGCGCTGCTGAACACGATCGCGCAGATCCGCGACAGCGTGAATTCGCGGCTGGAGATGCACGGGCTGCTGCGCACCATGTTCGACCCGCGCAACAACCTGGCCAACGAGGTCTCGGCGCAGCTCATCGAACACTTCGGCGACAAGGTCTACCGCACCGTCATCCCGCGCAACGTGCGCCTGGCCGAGGCGCCGAGCTACGGCCTGCCCGTGCTCTACCACGACAAGTACTCCCGCGGCGCCCTGGCCTACCTGGCGCTGGCCGGCGAGATACTGCGCCGGGAGGGCGAGCCGGTGCCGCGGGTGCGCACGGCCTCCTGACGCGGCGGCCGCCGCGGTCGAACCTGCTACAATTCCGCTCCCCGCCCCGCGGGCGCGAGGGCGGCGCCGCGGCCGCGGCGGGCGAGACGAGAGAATCCGCGAGACCCCAAATGGTGACCAAGAAGAAGAGGCTGGGACGAGGACTGGATGCGCTGCTGTCCCAGTCCTCCGCGCGCACCGCCGAGAGCGGCGAGCGGCCGGGCGGCGGCGAATCCGACACGCTGCGCGAGGTGCCGGTGGACCTCCTGCAGCGCGGCCGTTACCAGCCGCGCACGGACATGCGCCAGGAGTCGCTGGAGGAGCTGGCCGATTCCATCCGCGCCCAGGGCGTGGTGCAGCCGATCGTGGTGCGGCCTGTCGGTACAACCGGGGGCGCCGGCGGCGGCAGCCGCGGCGAGACCCGCTACGAGATCGTGGCCGGCGAAAGGCGCTGGCGTGCGGCCCAGCTTGCCGGCCTGGACACCATCCCGGCCGTGGTCCGGCAGATCCCGGACGAGGCGGCCGTGGCCATGGCCCTCATCGAGAACATCCAGCGCGAGGACCTCAATCCGCTGGAAGAGGCCACCGCGCTGTCGCGGCTGATCGCCGAATTCGACATGACGCACCAGCAGGCCGCCGAGGCGGTGGGCCGCTCCCGCGCCGCGGTGAGCAATCTGCTGCGGCTGCTGGAACTCGGCGAGGAAGTGAAGAAGCTGGTGGAGGCCAGGCAGCTGGAGATGGGCCACGCCCGCGCGCTGCTGGCGCTCACCGACCCGGCCGCGCAGCTGGAGGCCGCCCGCCGGGTGGCGAAGGGCCAGCTCTCCGTGCGGGCCACCGAGCAGCTGGTGCAGAAGCTCAATGCGCCCGCGAAGAAGGCGGGCGCGGGCAAGTCGAAGAAACCGGTGGACCCGGATATCCGCCGACTGGAGTCCGAAGTGGCGGAGCGCCTCGGCGCCCGGGTGGAACTCGAACACGCCGCCGGCGGCAAGGGCCGGCTGGTGATCCGCTACAACAGCCTGGACGAGCTAGAGGGCATCCTCGAGCACATTCGCTGAGTCCCGGGTCCTGACTCCGGGCCCGACTCCGGGCGTGACTGCCCGGCCGACTCTCAGGCGGCCGACGCCGCCACCGCCGGATAGCAGCTGCGGATGATCTCCGGCATGACCGCCGCCGAGATCAGGAAGCCCTGCATCTTGTCGCAGCGGATCTCGCGCAGGAAGGCCAGCGTCTCCTCGTCCTCCACGCCCTCGGCGCACACCGTGATGCCGGAGCTGTGGGCCAGCCCCGTGATGGCCGCGAGCGCCTTGCGGGACATCTCGTTGGCCCGGGCGTGGGCCAGCATGCTGGCGTCGATCTTGATCTCGTCGAACTCCAGCGCGCCGAAGGCCTTCAGCGAGGAGGCCGCGGCGCCGAAGTCGTCCAGCGAGATGCGGAAGCCCTGCCGGCGGAGCGCCGAGACCACGCGCCGTCCGGCGAAGTCCGGTTCGGTCACGGCGGATTCGGCGACCTCCAGCGTGACGTCGGCGCAGGCGAGCCCGTACTGTTCGACGATCTGGGCGTAGCGCCAGGGCAGGGCGGCGTCGGCGAGCTCCACCGGCGCGAGATTCATGCAGCCCTTCAGCGCCAGGCCCCGCGCGCGCCACTTGCGCAGATTCCTGAGCAGGTTTCTCAGCACCAGCTCGTCCAGTTCGGCAATGCGGCCCAGCCGCTCGGCCGCCGGCAGGAAGGCGCCCGGCCCCAGCAGCCCGTATTCCGGGTGGCGCCAGCGGATCAGCGCCTCGGCCTCCGTGGTGCGCCATTCACCGGTCTCGCCGGCCCGCTCCACCTTGGGCTGGAACTGCACGACGAACTCGCGCCGGACCACCGCCGCCTCCAGTTCCTCCGCCGTGATCCGGGGCCCGGGCATCGCGTCCGTGTCCACCATTCATTACCTCCGGGGTCATTGCGGCGCGACCGTCGCCGCCGCAGACTCGTTGTCGAGGATCGACTATACGGCCGCCGCGCGAGGGTTCTGTGCGCCAGTTCGCAGACCGCCGCGCCGCGGCCGGCCGCCGGCAGGGGCCGGAGCCGGATGCCGGCGCGCGATGTTGCGCAGCAGCAGGACGCTATCTATAATGCTCAGGTTTGCACAGGATCGTTTCCAAAGACCTGTCCACGCCACGTACCCAGGGGTTTGTGGCGTTTTTATTGTCGGCGTCATCCAGCATCGAGGGCCGCTCCGCGTGAGCGCTCCGGCCGATGGTCGCGATCCTCGGCACCTGGTGCTGAAGATCCTGCTGGCGCAGACAGGACTGACGCTGTTTCTGACCGCGGCGGTCTGGATCGGTTACGGGACGGTCCCGGGCTATTCGCTGCTGATCGGCGGCCTGATCTGCATTCTGCCGAATGCGTTCCTGGCCGCGCGGATTCTGAAAGCGGATCTCGAGGGGCTCATGCGCGGCGCGTGGCTCGGCGAGATCGGCAAGTTCGCACTGACCGTGCTCCTGTTCGGCGTGGTCTTTGCGCTGGTGAGGCCGCTCTCCTATGTCGCGGTGCTCGCCGGATTCATACTGGCACAACTGGTGATCCTGATTGCGCCTGTCCTCGAGGGCGGCGCGAGCAAGACACATTCTGACGGATAGAGAGCGGCATGGCAGGCGAAGGCACCTCCCCGGCGGACAGAACCGCGAGCGAATACATCTCGCATCACCTGCAGAACCTGCAGGTGTGCCGCGTCGACGACGAGTGGGTCTGGAACAAGTGCGGCGGCACCTTCATGGCCATCAACGTCGACTCCATCGCGGTCGCCGTGATCCTCGGCCTCGCCTTCATCTGGCTGTTCCGCAAGGTGGCCAGCGCCGCCACCAGCGGCGTGCCCGGCAAGCTGCAGGCCTTCATCGAACTGATCGTCGACTTCGTGGACGGCTCCGTGAAGGACGCCTTCCACGGCAAGAGCGACCTCATTGCGCCCCTGGCCCTGACCGTATTCATCTGGGTCTTCCTGATGAACCTGATGGACCTCGTGCCGGTGGACTGGCTGCCGTATTCGGCCGAACTGATCGGCATCCCCTATCTGAAGGTGGTGCCCACCACCGACGTGAACGTGACCTTCGGGCTGTCGCTGTCGGTGTTCGCCCTGATCGTGTTCTACAGCATCAAGGTCAAGGGCATCGGCGGGTTCATCGGCGAGCTGACGCTCCACCCCATCAAGCCGCCCTCGAAGGGCATCGGCCTCATCGGCGCGCCGTTCGTCATCGCTTTCAACTTCATCCTCGAGAGCGTATCGCTGCTGGCCAAGCCGCTCTCGCTCTCGCTGCGACTCTTCGGCAACCTCTACGCCGGCGAGCTGATATTCATTCTTATCGCACTGGTCGGGCTGTGGCAGCTGCCGCTGCATTTCGCCTGGGCGGTGTTCCACATCCTCGTGATCATCCTGCAGGCCTTCATCTTCATGATGCTCACGATCGTCTACCTGAGCCTCGCTCACGAGCATCACTGATTCTGTATTGACCTTTTCTTATTGACTGTTCCTTATCAACTATTCCTTTCAACTGACCTGATCCTGAGACGGAGAAACTGATGGACTTTGTAATTGGCATGACGGCGATTGCGGTGGCAATCATGATCGGCTTCGGCGCCATCGGCGTTGCCATCGGCATGGGCCTGCTGGGCGGCCGCTTCCTCGAGAGCTCTGCCCGCCAGCCGGAACTGGCACCGATGCTGCAGACGAAGATGTTCCTGGTCGTCGCCCTGCTCGACGCCGTCGCGATGATCGGCGTGGGCGTCGCACTCCTGTTCGCCTTCGCGAATCCCTTCGTCGGTCAGCTGCAGGCGACCCTCGGCTGAGCATCCGGCCTTTGCCGGGCCGTGCGCAGGCGCGTGCCTGCATGACGAGCGGCCCACAGCCGGAACGCCCAGGAAAGATTGAGGAGAAACGCAGGTGAATATCAACCTGACACTGTTCGGCCAGTCGATCGCGTTCCTGTTCTTCGTGTGGTTCTGCATGAAGTTCATCTGGCCACACCTCATGAACGCCATCGAGGAACGGCAGAAGACCATCGCCGACGGCCTCGCCGCCGCCGAGCGCGGTCAGCAGAGCCTCGAGACGGCCGAAGCCAGGGTCGAGGAGATCGTGCGTGAGGCCCGCGAGCGGGCCCAGGAGATCGTGGATCAGGCGAACGCACGAGCCAACCAGCTCGTCGCCGAAGGCAAGGAAGAGGGCGAGCGCGAGCGCGAGCGCCAGCTGGCTGCGGCGCGCGCTGAGATCCAGCAGGAGACCCACAAGGCCCGCGAGGAACTGCGCGGCCAAGTGTCGGCCATCGCCGTGGCGAGCGCCGAAAAGATCCTGCAACGTGAGATCGACAGCGCCCGTCACGAAGACATCCTGAACAAGCTGGCTTCCCAGCTCTAGGCGGCAGACGATGGCGGACAAGCACACCCTGGCAAGGCCCTACGCCGACGCGCTGTTCGACCTGGCGCGCGAGGACGGTACGCTGGACGAGTGGTCTTCGGCGCTCGGCGTGGCGGCGGTCGTCGCCGCCGACGAACGCGTGGCCGAGGTGCTGCACGACCCGCGCTATTCCGATACCCGGCGGATCGAGTTCCTGACCGGCCTGTTCGGCGAGATGCCCGGGGCGACCATGCTCGCGGGCGGCGAGACGAAGGGGACCAACCTGCTTCGTCTGCTGGTGGATTACGACCGCATCGAGGTGCTGCCGGAGATCGCCGGCCACTTCGACGAGCTGAAGGCGGAGCTGGAGAACACCATCGAGGTGACGGTAACCGCCGCCACGCCGCTCAGCGACGAGCTGTCGGCGCGCATCCGCAAGGCGCTCGAGGAGAAACTGGGCCGGGAGGTGACACTCTCCACGGCGGTGGACGAAGAACTCATCGGCGGCGCCGTGATACGCGCCGGCGACTTTGTCATTGATGGCTCGATACGTTCGCGGCTCACGAAGCTCGCGGGCGTACTGGGCAGCTAAGAGGAACGAGACATGGCACTCAAGGCTTCTGAAATCAGTGAACTGATTAAAGAGCGCATACAGAATTTCGAGTCCGCCGCCGAGGCGCGCGACGTCGGCACGGTCATCGGCCTGAACGACGGCATCACCCGCATCTACGGCCTCACGGATGCGAAATACGGTGAGATGCTCGAGTTCCCCGGCGACACGTTCGGCCTGGCGCTGAACCTCGAGCAGGACTCGGTGGGCGCCGTGATCCTGGGCGACTACACCCACATCTCGGAAGGCGACACGGTGAAGACCACCGGGCGCATCCTCGAGGTGCCGGTGGGCGAGGCGCTGCTCGGCCGCGTGGTCGACTCGCTGGGCCGCCCCATCGACGGCAAGGGCGACATCAAGGAATCCGGCTTCGAGCCCATCGAGAAGATCGCCCCGGGCGTCATCGACAGGAAGTCGGTGGACCAGCCGGTGCAGACCGGCCTGAAGGCCATCGACTCCATGGTGCCCATCGGCCGCGGCCAGCGCGAGCTGATCATCGGCGACCGCCAGACCGGCAAGTCCGCGAT